>Ga0310123_10001889_pt1 | contig 17024 bp, 14 predicted proteins | sample CB6_AW_1057_MG_FD_203505 | JGI IMG/M metagenome (GOLD analysis project Ga0310123, IMG submission 203505) | Marine microbial communities from Western Arctic Ocean, Canada - CB6_AW_1057 | ecosystem: Environmental > Aquatic > Marine > Oceanic | place: Canada: Western Arctic Ocean | collected... | reverse complement strand
CCCAGAACGGCACGCAGGCGGGGCCTGACCCCTTTTCAACCAGCACTCGTTGCAACTCGAAGAAGGGGTCAGGCCCCGCCTGCGAAACGCGACAGGTGGAGCAAACCCCGTTGTGGGCGGCGTCTGACCCCAGGGTCCGAGTTCCTTCTCATGAACGGGCTGCTAGCCCGCCTGCGGCGGATTACTCGAAGTTCTCCTTCGAGAACTGAGCCATTTTCTTGCCGAGGAACCTGAGGATGCCGGTTCCCAGCGTCGTGTGCCCGACCACTCGGTTGCCCTCTCGCCGCAGCTGCAGTGTGACGGTGTCCTGTCCCTGTGCGAACGCCTTGATCGCCAGTTTGCGGTCCTCGACGTCGCCCTTGGTTCCCATCCGTCGGTGCAGGGCCTTGATCCAGGGGCCGACCGTAATCGCGAGGTCGACCACGAGCGGGCTGGCCTTGTCCTTGTTCGGGGCCGGCTTGGCCTGGGCGGTGATGGCGTCCTTCAGTGCCTTGAGTGCTCCGGGTCCGGCGGCACACCAGGCGGCATTGTTGCTGGTGCCGATCAGCAAGGTCTTCTCGTTACCGAAGATCGCGGCGAAGTCGCCCTTGAGCTTGGCCGGGACGGTGACCACGTGAATGCTGATGCCGGAGATCTCTTCGGTATCGAGATCGATGTCGGTGGGGACAGTCGACATGGGAAGTGCCACCAGGGCGTCACGGATCTGTTTGCCCTGGTCGGTGCGAATCCCAGCGATCAGGACGTTGGCCCCACCCTGGGCCGGGCGGACCTGGACGAATCCGTCCAGCAGGCCCTTGGCGAGGGTGGTCTTGACCACGGCGACGAGGCTGTTGAGTGCCTTGGTGCTGGCGGCCTTTTGGGCGTCGGTGACCGAGGGTGTTCGGGAGATCTCGGTCTGGGCGGCCTTCTGGGTCGCGGCGAGTACCAGTTGCAGGCTGGCCCGGCGGAACGTGTCGAGCGGGTGGTTGACGCGGAGCGAGAGGATCGAGACCTTGTCGCGGGGTACGCCGGCGAAGTGACTGGGGGTCACACCCAGCCCGCGGATCGACTTGTCGAGCTCGGTGTTGGGCAATGCGACGAGATCGATATCGAGGGTCGCCTGCTTGGTCTTGGGGTCGAGCCCAAATCCCAGGGCCAGCGACTCGGACTCGGCCACAAATCGCTCGGCCTCGCCCAGTTGGAAGTCGAGCACGTCCTTGCGAAGTGCCAGTTCTTCGGCCGTTTCGTTCTTGCGGATCTTGACGGCCGCCATCAGGTTCTTGCGGATCAGGCCGAAGGACTTGCGACGAGCGGCCACTCCGCCGGCCTTGTTCTTGATCGTCGCGGCCATCGAGTGATTCTTGGCGAGCAGGGCAGCCGTGGCCTTGTTCGAAAGGAACACCGCCTTGACCCCGGTCCGCTTCACGTCGATCGTTGCGTACCGCTTCTGGTATCGCATGTAGGCGAGGGTCTTCTTCCTCTCGCTGAGGCGGTACAGGCTGGTGCCGATCTTTCTGACGTCGATATCAAAGCCGCCGAGGTTGTCGTTGACGAACTCCTTGAAATTGGAAATTGGCAGTGCGAAACCGATTTCCTCCTCCACGCCATTGAAGATCACGGTGACACCAATCGGCTTCTTGGGGTCGATTCCGAAGAGGAAGGTCTCGATGATCGCCTCGATGTTCTCCCACTGTTTCTGCTCGGCCTTGGTCGTCAGGTCCGAGAGCAGCTTGAGGTCGGCGAGAACCTGGTTGGCGCTCTTCAGGGTGATCTTCACCCGGGGTGCGGCATCCTGGGCCCGTATCGAACCGGGCAGGGCGAGAGCGAAGATCAGGACGAGCGAGTAGAGGATGCGTGTGGGGCGGGGCACTTCGCACTCCTTGGACGGTGAGCGGGATTCGAGGAGGGTCGATCTGGTGGCGTGGTTGCGGGGAACGCGGCCGAAGCCAGTCGACGATGATTCTATGCCGACGCGGCCGTCGTACAACCTCAGTAGACGCCTCACGAGCAGGCTCGGTCGAGACGATCGCCTCTGTCGACTTCGGATCGGAGATCGTACTCTCTTGAACGAGTGCGGCCCGGCATCACATGGACGGTGCGATACGAATGGGCCTCCCAGTCGGAGCGGTCTTCCCATCTTACCCAGCACCCCGGTGGGTTCAGGGGTCCTGTCGGCCGATTCCGTCGAGCAGTCCGGCGAGCAGGGTGACTTGTTCGGTCGGGGCTCGGTCGGTGTCGGTGGCGTATTTCCAGGCGAGGGCGTGTTGGCCGCGGGTTGCCAATTGAGCCGCGACCAGTCGATAGGCGTCTTCGCGCCAGATCGCCAGGCGGGGGCCACCGAAGGAGCCGACCAGTTGAAGTGCTTGAGCGGGACTCTGGGACGCGGCGGCGATGCCGACGAGTTCAAACAGCACGCGTCGGCGTTGGAAGCGTGAGTCTCGATCACGTCGTGCGTTGCTGTCGGCGTTGACGGCCCCGACGACCGCGTCGAGGTTTCCGTTGGCCAGCAGCGCGATGGCTCTCAGGCGGAGGGTCTCGGTGGCGTCGACGGGCAATCCGGTCGGGAGCACTCGGTTCATGTCCAATGTGGCGGTGGTGTCGCCGGCAGCCTGGAAGCTGAGGTACAGAAACGAAGGGAGTGTTGAGGTGGTAAACGGATCCCGGAGCGTGGCATCGTTGGTCAATCCGTGGTCGCGGATGTCTTTCCAGGCATCGTGACCGAGTTGGTGGGCGATGGCGAATCGGTGGATTCGATCGAGGCAGGCGGCTCGTTGTTCGGCCAACACCAGCCAGTCTCGGCACTTGCCGGCGTACTGCTGAGCGGCTTGCCGGGCCTCGTCGTTCCCGGTGAGTTCCAGCACGGTTTTGAATTGCTGAATCATCCCGTTGGTTCCGGTCGTAGAGATGGCCTTGAGCCGTGCGGCGATATCGGCTCGGGCGGGTCCCAGCGAGCGAGCCGAGGCGAGGGCCTCGAGGAACACGGGCCTGGCGTCGTCGGGTTGTCCGAGCAGGCACAGCGCCCCGGTCAACTCGGCCTGGGCCTGGGCCTTCATCCACCAGTCTGACACGTCATCGATGGGAAGCTGAAAGGTCTGCTTGAGGTTTCCCAGGGCGACGGTTCTGGGCTGGGCGCACTGTTTCAGGGCCTGGGTGGCCAGGGCAATCGATTGGGCAGCGGCGGCCTGTTTGTCGGCGGCGGCTGCGGCCAGGGCGAGCCGGGCGTGCACGACGGCACGGATCGCGGGTTCTTGATCGGCGAGTGCGGTGTCGAGTGCTGTTGCCGAAGCGGCCTGGAGGTCGTTGCGGCTGGCGGCCGCCCAGGCTGCCAGCCGATCGGCTCGGTCGAATTGATGAGGGCCGCGGCGGGCCCATGCCAGTGCGGCATCCGAGTGTCCGCGGCTGCAGAGTCGTTCGATGATCAGCGAGTCGACCGAGGCTTCACCTCTCAGAGCCGGCGGGCTGGTGTTTCGGTTGGTCAGGTGAAAGGACCGGGACTGGCGACACTGCAGGAGATCGAGTCGGAGTCGTGCGGTCAGGGTGGGTTTCCAGAGTCGTGCGATCGTGGTTTCGGCGAGTGGAACCTGTCCCGAGGCGATCAGTGCACAGCCGAGGCTTACGGCGACATCGACGGCAAAGGGGTTGCTGGAGGCGAGGTTGGCGGATCTCTGGACCGCCTCGACCAACTGCGGGTCCGCTGCCGCGGAGCCGGCGGGTTGCCGGTGCCACCACAATTCGACGAGCGCGTTGATGTGGAGGTGGGGCAGATCGGCTCCGGTCTGGGTCAGCTGCTGCAATTGGGCCTTTGCGGCCTGGGTCTTTCCCAGCGCCGCAAAGTACTCGGCCGTCAGCCGTCGGCAAAACGGCTTGCTGCGGTTCCCATCGCGTTCACGTTGCTGGGCGGCGGCGATCATCGCTGGCGGCGCCTGGACACGAATGGTCGACGTGGAGACGGCTTCGGAGAGAGTGGCAGCCGGGCTCGTGTCCGAGTCGGTCTCTTCGGCGGGCTTCGTCGCGGGATCGGCTGAAGTTGTCGGCGGAGGATCGAGTCCGCCCAACTGCCCTGGGGTTCCGGCGGCAGCGGTCGCGGGGTCGCGTGAGGGGGCTGAGGGGTCTGCGAAGAACCACCAGGCAGTTCCCGCGGTTCCCCCGGCCAGGACCAGCAGCACGCCGACCCAGGTCGCTGTCCTGGCCGCGGCGGGTTTTTCTGTCTCAGTCGGCTCGTCGGGTTCCGGCTTTTCACCGCTGGCAACCGGCGCGGTAAAGATCGGAACCAGGCACTCGGGGTTGGCGCACTTGACTTCGCGGCCGGCGGCCTGGCGGGGCAGGAAGCCCGGGGCGTCGCACATCGGGCAGTGGACTCGCCAGGGACGCTTCCTGGTGGGCTGGGCCGACGCGGGGATCGCTCGGTGAGCGAGGTTCGGATCAACGGCAAAGGGGTCTTTGTCGGAACTGTCGGAACTGGCGGGCTTCGGAGCTGGCGCAGCGGGTTCGGGTTGGCTGGTGTCTTCGGGCGTGGACTCCTGGGCAGTGGACTCCTCGGTTGCCTCCGCCGCCACGATGGGTGGTGCCGCGACCGGCACACTGGTCCCGTCACCGCTCATCGAGGCGCCGCAGAAGGGGCAGTGAGTGGCGTCGTCGTCGAGGACCGATTGGTTGCAGCCGGGGCAACTCGGCAGATCCATGAGGCGTACCTCTTTGGTGAATTCCGACCCGGCCCGTTTCGAGTGATGTTGCGTGAGGGTCGTGGTGGTGCAGGGCGCAGCGCGGCCCGAGGTCAGGATAGCACGGTGGCACTTCGAGTGACCAGTGGGGTTATTGCACGACGGTGCGGCGTGTGAGCGTTACAATCACCGTCTGAGCTGTGGGCGGTCAGAGGAAGGAGCCGAGTCGATGGCGAAGCAGGACGCGGGGAATTCGATCGAGGCGGCGGTGGCTCGTCGATATGCGGCGGCGGCCAGGGTTCTCGAGCCGGCACTGTGCTGTGCGGTGTCCTACGACGCGTCGTTGCTGGAGGTGATTCCTGCGGAGGTAATCGAGCGGGACTACGGGTGCGGAGATCCGAGCCGTCATGTGGGTGAGGGCGAGGTGGTGTTGGACCTGGGTTCGGGCAGCGGCAAGACCTGTTTCATCGCTTCACAGGTTGTCGGTCCCTCGGGACAGGTATTCGGTGTCGACGCCAACGACGAGATGTTGTCACTGGCCCGCGGGGCACGGCAGCAGGTGGCTGCCGCGATCGGTTACGACAACGTCCGCTTCCTCAAGGCCCGCATCCAGGACCTCGCACTCGACCTCGAACGACTCGATCGATGGCTCGCCGAACAGTCGATCACCGATGTCACGAGCTGGTGCCGTGCCGAGGAGACGTTCCGGAGTTGGCGGGTCCAGGAGCCTTTGGTGGCGTCGGATTCGATCGACATTGTCGTTTCCAACTGCGTATTGAACCTGGTACATCCCGACGACCGTCGCAGCCTGTTTGCGGAACTGGCCCGGGTGCTGAAGCCGGGAGGCCGGGCGGTGATCAGCGACATCGTGGCCAATGCCGACGTGCCCTCTCACCTGCAGCAGGACCTGTCGCTTTGGAGCGGTTGCGTGAGCGGAGCGTACCGGGAGGACCGATTCCGCGAGGCGTTTGCCGAGGCGGGCCTGGTTCGGGTCGAGGTGTTGGATCGACAGGACGAGCCGTGGACGGTGGTCGAGGGGATCGAGTTTCGCAGCGTAACACTGTCCGCGTGGTGTCCGGAATTGCCCTCGGAGGCCGGGCTGAGCGAACCGGGTGCGGGAATCGAGTGGACCGGGCCGGACGCCTCGGGATCGTCGTGCTGCGAGCCGGGCGGGCAGTGCAGCTGATGCACCGTGCGGTCGGGGAGCTGTACGAGGCTGCCGGGCGGGTGATTCCCAAACCGGGTCACGGTTGATACGATCGGGCGGTTGGCCCTGGGGGCTGACACGGCCGCCTTGAACCGGTCGGGGAACCGGTCGGGGAACCGGTGGGGCGGTTTCGCGAACGTCGACGCGAGAGCAATTCAGGCAGATGTCCAGGCAGTTCAGACCGTTGTCGTGGTCGATCCCGGTGGGGATGTGGGCCGGTACACGCGTGGCGATCAGCGTGTGGTTCGTGTTGGCCGCGGTGGTGCTGTGTCTTCAGCTGCAGAGTCTGTGGTTGGGGCTGATGGCGACGGTGGTGCTTGTTGTCAGCGTGCTGTTGCACGAGTTGGCTCACGTGTGGGTTGCTCGGGGAACCGGCGGCTGGTGTGACGACATTCTGGCCTGGCCGTTGGGTGGCCTGGTCGCTCCGCAGCCGGAGCTCACGCGTCGTTCGCAGGTGATGACCGCGCTGGCGGGACCCGCGGTACACGCCCTGGTCTGCCTGGTCACCGGGATGACCGTCTGGCGATCGGGTCTGCTCCCCGAGGCTCTCAACCCGCTGTCGGGCTGGCCGACGCTGACGCTCACCGGCGGCCTCGATGCCGTGCGGTCGGTGATCGTGTTGCTGTTTACGATCAACTGGGTGCTGTTGGTGATCAACCTGCTGCCGGTGCATCCCTTCGACGGTGGCCGGGTGCTGGAGTGGATGCTCTCGGAGTGGCTAGTCGAAGAGACGGCGGTGGATCTCTACCTGAGACTCGGCGCGCTCTCGGGTGTCGTGCTGTTGGCGACCGGGATGCTGGTCGATCAGCCGCTGTGGCACGGGACCTGGCTGGTCGGCCTGGGTGCGGTGGTGCTGGTGTTGAATCTCGAGGAAATCTTGCTGCGTCGTGCCGTCGATGATCTCGAGACGGCGTTGCTGGAGTACGACCTGGCGCTGGACGACGTGATCGAGGAGTACGAGCCGATCGAGACGCAGGACGAATTGCTCGAGCGGTGGCGACAGCGTCGGGAGGAGAGCCGTGTGCAGGAGGAGCGGGATCGTCAGCGGGAGGTCGAGCACCGCGTCGACGTGTTGCTGAAGAAGATCCACCAGTGCGGGTTCGAGGGGCTCAGCGAAGACGAGAAGCGTCAGTTGCGGCAGGCCAGCCGCCAGTATCGCGAGCGGACTCCTCGGCCCGAGGAGACGGTCTAGTGGGCTACGGTAAAGACTTGGGGACTCGGCTGTTGCGGGGGACCGTGCTGTGCGGGCTGATCGGGCTGATCGGGCTGATCGGGCTGACCGGGCTGACCGGGCTGACCGGGTGCGGCGAGGAACCGGCCCCGAGCGTGCCGGTCCGTTCGGCCGGCCAGCCGGCGGTGCGGGCCTCGGGTGAGGATGCCGGGGCAGCGGACGCCCGCAGCGACCAGATCGCGGGAGCCAAGCCGGTGACACGGGCCAAGCAACTGACCGGAATCCGCTTCGACGTGCCCACCGCGTGGGACGAGCAGCCCGAGTCGGAATTCTACGAGGCGAAGTACATGATTGCCTCGGACGAGGGCGAGATGATGCTGACGCTGACGACGATGGGTGGCGGCATCGAAGCGAATCTCGAGCGGTGGGTCGGACAGTTTCAGCTCGACTCCGGCGACCGCCCACGTCGCGATACGCTGAGCGTCGATGGTGAGAAGTCGCAGTGGCTGGATGTGCGCGGCACGTTTCGCAGCCAGGTCGGCGACAGGCCGGGTCCGCACCAGGACTGGCGATTGCTGGGCGTGGCGATCCCGATGAGTCGTCGGCCGTTCCTGCTGAAGCTGGTCGGACCCCGTGCGGCGGTGTCGTCGTTCGAAGCCGAATTCCGCAGCTTCGTCCGATCGGGCCAACTCGACAAGTAGCCCGACAAGCAGCGGCTTGTGCTGGCAGCACGCTACGGATCAGGTGCGGTTGCTGGAGCGGCAGACGGCGTACAGCGATCCGCAAACGAGCAGGGTCACCAGCATGTAGCCGACCGAGTTCCAGAAGGTGCCTCCGCTGGTCGAGACCATCTGAGGTTGACCACCAGCGGCGTCGCCGCCGGCCTCAGCTGCTGCGTTCTGGGCCGACGCGGGTGCCTGGGCATCGGCCTCGGAGGTTGCTGCAACCAGCATCGCCATCAGCACCAGCATCAGCATCAGCATCAGTGCGGCGGTTGAGGTCCAGCAGGGGGGTTGCGAAGTGTTCATCGTGGTCCCGGGTCACCGGGCCGTCCCGTGTGGTCTCTGCGGTCTCTTTCCGCATGATACGGGTCAGGGGAGGGTTCGCAAGCCGCGTGTTCAGTCGTCGTGTGTCTCGAGCGCGTTGGCGAGGGTTTCGACGAGTTTGTCGTCGGGCACCTCGAGTTGTTCACCGCTGGCGAGGTCCTTGATCTGCCAGGTTCCGTTTTCGAACTCATCGGCGCCGGCGATCAGCACCAGGCGATAGCCTTTGCGGTCGGCGTACTTCAGTTGTTTGCCCAGCGGCCGCGGGTCGGTGTAGACCTCGCACGAAATCCCCGCAGCTCTCAATTGGCGTGCGGTGGACAGGTATTGGGCACCGTAGTCGGCATCGAAGTGAGCCAGCAGCACGGCGGCGGGCGAGGCCGAGTGCTGGACCAGGCCCAGTTCCTGCATCGCGGCCAGCAGTCGGTCGAGTCCGAGGCTGGCTCCGACTCCGGGGAGCGGTTGTGAGGTGAACAGCCCGGCGAGGTCATCGTATCGGCCTCCCGAACAGATGCTGCCGATCCCGGGCAACTGGTCCAGAAAGGTCTCGAAAATGGTGCCGGTGTAGTAATCGAGTCCCCGGGCGATGGCCGGATCGAGCTGGACTCGTTGTGGGGGGATCCCCGCCAGCTGGCATGCGGCGAAGAGTCCTCTGAGTCTCTGGATTCCGTCGGACCCGGTTTCGTTGTCTGCGAGTCGTGTTTCGAGCGAGTCGAGGATTTCGTCGGGAGTGCCCTGGCAATCGGCGAGTCCCAGGACTCCGGCAGCCTGTTCGTTCGAGAGCCCCACTCGCTGCTGCATCTCCGCGGCCACCTGTTCGGGTCCGATCTTTCCGAGCTTGTCGAGGCAACGAAGGACTCCGTTGGCCATCTCAGTAAGTTCGAGTGTCTCGAGGAGTCCGTTGAGGATTCGGCGGTTGTTGACCCGGATGGTGAACTCGGAAAAACCAATCCGTTCCATCAGGTCGTTGATCACGAACAGGGATTCGATGTCGGCGGTGTTGGAGGTGGTACCGATCGTGTCGAAGTCGCACTGGATGAATTCGCGGTACCTGCCCTTCTGTGGCTTCTCGGCTCGCCAGACGGTCGCGACGTGGTAGCGTTTGAAGGGGGTGCCGATTTCGTGCAGGTGCTCTGCGGCGTAGCGGGCCAGCGGCACGGTCAGATCGAATCTCATGGCGACATCTCGGCCGCCCTGGTCGGTGAAGCGAAACAGCTGCTTGTCGGATTCCTCGCCCCCCTTGCCCAGCAGGATCTCGCTGTATTCCAGTGCCGGGGTATCAATCGGCGAGAAGCCGTAGCTGCGGTAGACATCTCGCGCGGTGTCGATCAACTCTTCACGGGCCAGCATCGGTCCGGGCAGGTGGTCTCGAAACCCCTTGAGCGTCGCCGGCTTGATGCGCCCAGTGCCGGGTGCAGCGTCGGGGCTGGGCTCCGCTGGGGGGGGATTCATGGCACCGCTCCCAGGATGGGCAGAGTGCCGAGTCCGCGTCGTCGACGGCGTCCGAGCAGCGCATCGGCGTATTCGTCGATCTGCTCGGGCCGTTCGAACAGCCGGTCGTAGCAGGCGTTGCTGTCGTACTCGCAGTGGTCCGTCGAATACGTTTGGCAGATGGTGGGCCGCGACGTGTAGATACTGCAGCGGTCGAGGTCGTCGAGTTGGTCGCAGGTGTTGTGGACCAGCAGGTACCAGCTGTCGTCGTCGACAAAGACCGAGATGTCTCCGTGGAGCATGTACCAGCGGATGTTCTCGTAGTCATCGCGATCGACGGGCGTGTCGATGGGCAGCGCGAAGTAGCGGCAGCAGCGGGCGGTGCAGTGGTCGCAGAGCACCTCGCCGGGTGCCAGGTCTTCTCGGCGGACGAGGGCGGCGGTCATCGCGACTGGAGTCCGTGGCCGCTTGGTTGGCGGCGGTGAGACTGAGGGTGGGGGCCGATTGTAGTCGAGAGTCGAGGGGGTGGATATGTCGGTTGGCCGGGCCAGTTGTGCCGATTGTGGTGTTCGCTGCGGTCGCGGTGAAGGGGCCTGTCCCTTCTGCCGGCCATTCTTCTTGACCCCCCGGGAAGTTCGGGCCTAAGATTGACTCGCCAGGAGGCCTGGAGAGGAACAGGAATGCATTGGACGGGCAAGGTCTTTGTGGGATTCGTGGTGATCGGCGCTGCGGCGGCGATCGTGCTGTCGGCACGCACACACCAGATCCGCACGTCGTGGCACAGGTCGCTTACCAAACAGCGTGCCGACTACGAGGCCGGTGTCGATGTGCTCCGCAAGGAGCGATTCCAGCACGAGTCCGTCCAGGTCGACCTGGCCAGCGCCAAGCGGGGTTGGGGCGATTACTCGGACGACGTGACAGTGACGGTCAACGTGCAAAACGGGTACCTGCAGACCCGCGACCAGGAGACCACGGCGGTGGTGGCCGCGTCTGCGGCCGCCAACCAGCAGCAGACGATGATGGTCCACGGGTTTCTCAAGAACGCCGACGGCAGCGTGCGGTTCATCGGGACATTCATCCAGGAAGGAGCCGCCCAAGGAGGATTCCGGGTCTGGAAGCCGACCTGGCAGGTGCGGCCCGCCGACGCGGTTGCGACCTGGGGCAGCGGAAAGTGGAGGCTGCGGACTCTGATCCCGGCTCACCAGAAAACCCGCTTCGTCAATCTCGAAGTGCTGCTGACCCAGAGTGATCAGACGTCCGACGACACGGGGCTGGATGCACAGATCAAGGGTGAGGTCGACCTGAAGGCGGACGATCAGCTGCGGCTGCGGTTTTCCGAGCTGATGGGTGACAACAAAGACCTCGCCGGACTCAAGGGCAAGTTGCCCGATTACATGATCGACGGGCTGGTGCGGGCCATCGCTGCGGCCGAGGAAGATCGCAACCTGTTGATCGAAACGGTCGACGTGCTGCGTCGTGACCTGAAGTCGAATCGCGATCGAGCCAACCGGTTGCTGAAGCAGAACAGCGATCTGGAGCGGAGCCTGCCGGGATCCACGACCGTGGTAGGTAAGGTGTCGACCGCACGGAAATAGCACGCCGTTGCCGCCGGAGTGTGGCTCGGCACGAGGCCGAGGAAACGGTCGACCGGCTGGGAGATCCGGCAGGTCGACCGAGCGAGATGCCAGGGAGCGGGCATGGGAATCGACAATCGGGACTACCTTCGCGACGAATCGTCGGGGTCGTGGACGGGATCCTATGGCGGTTCCGGGGGAACATCATCCGGCCCGGTGTCGGCCGTCAAGCTACTGGTGATCATCAACGTCGTCGTCTTCCTGGCGACTTGGCTGATCCAGCCCCTGGGCGATCTGCTGCAACTGCCCGCCACCTTCAGCGTGGCTCGTGACGGGGCCAGGCTGCATGTTCCCGCTCCGATGGCCGGGGTCGAGGGCATCGAGGTTCCTGCGGGGACTTACGTGGTGGCCGTGCGGAGCGGTGCGCAGGAGTTCCTGCGGTTCCGACGACTGCACGCCGAAGACATCAGCGATCTGAACGAGAACTTCCGCACCGATCCCGAGCTCTGGGTCGGTGTCGAGACCGAATTGCATGTCGAGGGGGATCCGGACCCGCTGCCGGGCGTGATGCTGCGTTCCCAAATCGGCTCGATCGCCTGGCAGTTTCCCTGGCGGGTGATTACCTACGGGTTCTGCCACGACCGGGCCTCGTTGCTGCACCTGCTGTTCAACATGATCTGCCTGTGGATGTTCGGTCGGCTGATCGAGGGGATCTACGGGCGTCGGGAGTTCCTGTGGATTTACCTGTTGGGGGTCGTCTTCAGCGGAGTCTGTCACCTGGCCTGGCAGTTGGCCTCAGGGGGCAGCGTGGTGCCGATGGTCGGAGCGTCCGGTGGCGTGATGGCGATAATGGTGCTCTCGGCGGTGCACTTTCCGAAGATGAAGGTGCTGCTGATGATGATCATCCCGGTGCAGCTGGGGGCGCTTGTGGTAGGCCTGGTGGCCCTGAACGTGATAATGGCACTGGGCGTGTTCGGTGGTGAAAGTCACATCGCCTACATGGCCCACCTGGGCGGAGCGGCCTTCGGGTTCGGCTACTACCGCAGCGGCGGCCGCCTGAGTGCGCTTTGGGCCGGCCTGTCGGGCCGCTTCAAGTTCTGGCGTCGCCGGGCGGTCCGTCCCTCGGTCCGCGTCTACCAGCCACCCGTCGATGGACTCGATGACCAGGTCGACGCGATCCTGGCCAAGATCAGCCGCGAGGGGGAGGCGAGCCTGAGCGATCGGGAGCGGGAGATGTTGATGGAGGCGAGTCGGCGGAAGCGGCAGAACACCTGAGCGTGCTGCGGCGGGCGGGCGGCGGCAGGCGGTCACTTCGTCTTGCGGGGTCGCTTGTCGGTCGACTGCTTGAGCAGCCAGGTGTAGAGCTGCGGGTTGTCGTAGGTGGCGTCCCAGCAGTTGTGGCCGAGTTGGGGGTAGAGCGTGAAGCGGATCGGGGCCTTGCGGTTCCTGAGGTCTGCGACGGTCTTCTGCAGCGATGCGACCAGGTTCGGCTTGTCCTTGCCGCCGACGGTGACCCAGGTGGGCAGTGACAGGAACTGCTTGGGATCGATCGTGGCGGTGCCGCAGATCGGTACGATCGCCGAGAACCTTGCGGGGGCTGCGTTGGCGACTGCCCAAGTCCCGGCCCCTCCCATACTCAACCCCGTCACCGCAGTCCGTTTCTTGTCGACATTGAAGCTGGCCTGCAGGTGGTCGAGCAGTGCCAGCAGCGCGGGGGCGTCGAATTGCCGTCCGGGGCGGACCTGCGGTGAAACCACGACAAAGGGGAAGTCGGGACGCGTGTCGACCAGCTTGGGAGGGCCGTGTTTCTTGACCAGTTCGAGATCGTTGCCGCGTTCGCCGGATCCGTGCAGAAACAGCAACAGCGGCGACGGCTTGCCCTTGGCCGTGTAGGACCTGGGCAGGAAGATCAGGTACCGGCACGAGTGCCGCTTGTCCTTCTGGCTGCGAAACGCCCAGCCGACCTGTTTCCCCGGCGAAGGGATTTCCTCCGCGGCCATCGAGCCGGTTGCCAGAACGGATCCGATCAGGAATCCGAAAACGGCCGTGACATGTGCCGAGACGTCTCGCCGTGTCCGCATGTCAATTCTCTCCACTGGGTGCAACTGGTCCAGTTCATTCAACGCCCCGTCGTTGCCGAATGCAATGTCGCGGAGCCAACAGCGTGGTGGCGGGTTGCCCGACGGCTGGGATAGACTGAAACCGTCATCCTGGCCTGCCTGGTCCCGCGCCGCCATGTCCGACTCCGATAGCAATGGCTCGGTTCTGATCGGGTTGCTCGATCGAGCCCGGAACGGAGACGACGAGGCCCGGGATGAGTTGTTTGACCGCTGCCGCAATTACGTCTCGCTGCTGGCTCGGGTGCACATCGAGAGTTGGCTGCAGGCCAAGGTCGATCCCTCGGATCTCGTCCAGCAGACCCTGCTGGAGGCCTACCGCGGGATGGGCGACTTCCAGGGCCAGAGCGAGGGCGAGTGGCTGGCGTGGCTCAAACAGATTCTCAAGAACAACGCCACCGACTACATCCGCCGATACAAGGGGACGGCCAAGCGGAGGATCCAGCGGGAGGTGTCGATCGAGGCACGTCGGCACGGTTCGAGCCTGTTCCGCCTGGATCCCTCGGATCCGGGAGAATCGCCCAGCCAGCTGGTCATGCAGCACGAAAATGAGATCCAGTTGGCCGAGGCGGTCAGCCGACTGGATGAGGATTACCAGGAGGTGATCCTGTTGCGGAATGTGCAGCGGCTGAGTTTCAACGAGGTGGCCGAGCGGATGGACCGCTCGCGGCCGGCCGCCCAGATGCTCTGGCTGCGGGCCCTGAAGAAACTGAAAGAGCATTTGCAGGATGTCGAGAGTGCCTGAGGAACCCGAGCCGATCGAGACGCCGCCTGAGCGGGAGCTCGTCGACGCGCTGGATCACCTGGTCGACGCCTTGCAGGCCCACGACGAGTCGGCCGGCAGCCAACTGCTGGAGACTCGCCCGGAGCTGGGCGAGTACATCGACTGCCTGGCCCGGCTGGACGCCTTGATGCCGGCGACACAGGTGCCTGGGCCGACAGAGGCTTCGGCGGCCACGATCGGCGAGGCAGGACCCACCGCAGCCACCGCAGCATCCGGGGACCGGGTGGGTGCCCGGTTTGGTCGATACGAGTTGACCGAGCGAATTGGCCGGGGCGCGATGGGGGTGGTCTACCTGGCCCGCCAGACGGACCTGGACCGCATGGTGGCATTGAAGCTGATCACACCACGTCGAGTGGGAGCCGAGGCGGACGTGGCGCGGTTTTACAGCGAGGCGCGTGCCGCGGCCCGCTTGCGGCACCCGGGCATCGTGGGGGTCCACGAGGTCGGTGAGTTCGACGGGCAGCACTACATCGCCATGGACTATGTCTCCGGCGGCAGCCTCGCCGAACATCTCCAGGCCCAGTCCGATGACCTCGGTCCCAGGTCCTCTCAGCCCGACGACTCGGTCCTGTTGCTGACCTCCCCGGAGGGCCTGTGGAGGAAGGCGGTTGAGGGGAATCGGATTGAGCCGGACGCGGCGGCCGGCTGGGTGTCGGAGATTGCCCGAGCGGTGGGGTACCTGCACGAGCACGGGATTGTGCACCGGGACCTCAAGCCGGCCAACATTCTGCTGGATCAGGATCAGCGTCCGCTGGTGACCGACTTCGGGCTGGCGCTGGTCAGCGGTGACGAGGCGACGCAGACAGGCGGCGGAGCGATCGTGGGCACACCGGCGTACATGTCGCCCGAGCAGGCCAGCGGCCACATCGAGGAGCTCTCGCACCGCAGCGACATCTTCAGCCTGGGTGTAATCTTGTACGAGCTGATCACAGGCCGCTCGCCGTTTGGGGTCAAGAACCCGTTGGACACACTGGTCCGCGTGCTCGAGGTCGATCCCGAGCCGCCCACGAAGCTGGAACCCTGGTTGTCTCGCGAACTCGAGAACATCTGCCTGAAGTGTCTCGAGAAGGACCCTCAGAACCGTTACGGCACCGCCGGCGAGTTGGCCGATGATCTTGAGCGTTACCTGCGACGGGAGAACGTCAAGGCCCGTCCCGCGGGGTTCATCCCTCGGCTCAGGCGGTGGGGTCGTCGTCAGCCGGTGCTGGTGGCCCACTTGGTCGCGCTGGGCCTCTCGGCGGGGATCAACCAGGTCGGGTTCCTGATCGGGGGTGATCTGGAGAATCCGGGCGTTCATCTGCGGGTGATGTCGATCCTGGGCTGCTGGGTGGTGGTCTCACTTGTGTGCCAGTGGCTGCTGCGTCGTCCTTTGTGGCAGCCGACGGTGCGCTTTGCCTGGTGTGCGGCCGACGCCTCATTGCTGACGGCGGTGCTGGCCCAGAACTCGGTTCCACCGGGCCCGATCCTGGTGGGCTATCCGCTGCTGATCGCCGCCTCGGGCCTGTTCTTCCGAGTCCGCCTGGTCTGGTTCATGACGCTCTCGTGCGTCGTCGGCTACGCCATCCTGCTGGGTGTGCGTCGTCAGATGTTTGCTGATACCGCGGCCTTCGAGCCTCCCTGGCAGTACCCGATCATCTTCGCGGTCGTGCTGGCGGTGATGGGGATCGTGGTGGCCTACCAGGTCTTCCGGGTGCGGGTGCTGAGTCGTTATTACCGGCGTGGCGGTCGAAGCTGAGTTGTGACGTGTGCTGTTGCGGGGCGAGGGTGAACTGATCTTGTTGGGCCGCGGATGTTGCCGGTAAGATCCGCCGCTGCCCGAGGCTTGTCCCGCCCCTTGCGTCCGCCCGTCTCATGATCTGTGACCGCATTGCCCGACGCCTGGCCGAGACGGACGTGCAGCGGATCGCGGTGATCAAGCCCTCGGCCCTGGGCGACGTGGTCCAGTCGCTGCCTGTGCTGGGTGTGCTGGCCGAGCGATTCCCCGACGCGCGGGTTTCCTGGGTGATCGGCGACTCGCTTTCCGAGCTGGTCGAGGATCATCCGCACCTGGACGAGAGCCTGGTGTATCGACGTCGCGGTGGCTGGTCGGCCTGGCGTCGTTTGCTGCACGAGTTACGCGATGGTCGCTTCGACCTGGTCTTCGACCTGCAGGGTCTGTTGCGGACCGGCCTGATGACGCGTGCCACGGGTGCCTCGATCCGCATCGGTCTCGAGTCGGCACGGGAAGGGTCGGGTTGGGCCTGCCACGGGTTGCTCGAGGACACCGGTCCCACGGTGCCGGCGCACCGTCGTTACTGGCGGATCGCTGAGTTCCTGGGGCTGGGACATCTCAGGCCGGACGCCACGATTGCGATCCCGTCTTCGGAGCGAGCCTGGTCGGACGTGATGATGCGTCAACTGGGGGAGAACGTGGTGGCGTTGCATGCGGGTTCGCGGTGGGAGACGAAGCGGTGGGGGGTTGAGCAATTCGCAGCCGTGGGGGCTCATGCGATTCGCGAGCATGGTGCGGCGGTGGTCCTGGTCGGGTCGTCTCAGGAGCGGATCCTGACGGCTCGGCTGAAGGAACTGATCGTGGGCCAGGCGCCGGGTGGTCGCGTGGAGAACCTGGCGGGTCAGACCGGTTTGAAGAAGCTGGCCGCGGTGCTCGAATCCGTCGACGCGCTGGTGACCAATGACAGCGGCCCGATGCACCTGGCCGCGGCGATGGGGACCGGCGTGGTCGGCGTCTTCACCTGCACATCGGCCCGCCGCTCGGGGCCACCCGCGGGACAGCATGTCCTGGTCGAGACCGGCGTATCCTGCGGAGGCAGTTATCACAGGCGGTGTCCGTTTCGCGGAGACCGCCACATGGCCTGTCTGCGGGATGTTTCGGCCCGGGAGGTCTGCCGGGGCCTGGACCGGTTGCTGGATGCGGCTCAGCCGAGCGTTCGTCGTGACGTCGCCTAGCCCGCCTTCGGCGGGTTGAAGAACTCGGACCCTGGGGTCAGACGCCGCCCACAACGGGGCTTGCTCCACCTTTCGCGTTTCACAGGCGGGGCCTGACCCCTTCTTCGAGTT
>Ga0310123_10001888_pt1 | contig 17028 bp, 13 predicted proteins | sample CB6_AW_1057_MG_FD_203505 | JGI IMG/M metagenome (GOLD analysis project Ga0310123, IMG submission 203505) | Marine microbial communities from Western Arctic Ocean, Canada - CB6_AW_1057 | ecosystem: Environmental > Aquatic > Marine > Oceanic | place: Canada: Western Arctic Ocean | collected... | reverse complement strand
TCGAGGTCGCGGGCGCGCGCCTCGGGCAGGCCGAGGAGAGCCTCGAGATGACGCGCCGGCAGGCCCGCGTGGGGCTCGCCACCACGTCCGACACGCTGCGCGCCCGCCTGGAGATGGTGAACGCCCGCCAGGCCGTGCTCCAGGCGGAGACCGCCACCCGCGCGGCGCGCTTCGCGCTCGGCCGGCAGGTCGGCGCGGATCGGCCGGTGATCCCGCTGCCCCCCTCCGATCTGGAGCCCACCCCTCTCCCGCTCACGGAAGAGGAGCTGCTCGCGGCCGCTGAAGCCAGCTCGCCCGCAGTGCGGGCAGCGGCGGCGGCCAGCGGGGCGGCCGGCGCCGCTGCCTCGGCCGCGCGCACCGCGTACCTCCCGGTGCTCCGTCTCTCGTCGGGGTACGGCTGGGCTAACCATGACCCCTCGTTCGGCGGTGGGAGCACGAGCTGGAGCCTCTCGCTCTCGGCCAGCCTGCCGATCTTCAACGGCTTCCAGCGCGAGGCGACCATCGCCCGCGCCGAGCAGAGCAGGAACGTGGCGCAGCTCCAGGAGGAGGACGCGTGGCTGGCCGCTCGCGAGGAGGCCGATGGAGCGCTGCGAGCGCTCGCGACCGCGGAGACCGCGATCGACATCGCCGAGGAGGCGGTGCGGGTCGCGGAGGAAGACCTGCGAGTGGTGCGCGAGCGCTATCGAGTCGGGGTCGCCACCGCGCTCGACGTGGTGACCAGCCAGATCGCACTCGACCAGGCGCGCGTGAATCTGGTCGGGTCTCGCTACGACTACGTGATGGCGCGGGCCCGGCTCGAAGCCATCCTCGGAACGGAGCTCTGACGTGGTGCCCGAGGTCATCCGTACGGAGGGGCTGCGGAAGGACTACGTGCTCGGCGCCGAGATCGTGCGTGCAGTACGCGGCGTGGATCTGACCATCGCGCGCGGCGAGTTCGTGGCCGTCATGGGGCCGTCCGGGTCCGGAAAGAGCACGTTCATGAACCTGATCGGCTGCTTGGACACGCCAACCGAGGGCCGCTACTGGCTCAACGGGCAGCTCGTGAGCGAGCTGTCGGACGACGAGCTGGCCCGGGTGCGCAACCGCGAGATCGGTTTCGTCTTCCAGACCTTCAACCTGCTCCCCCGCGCGACCTCGCTGCACAACATCGAGCTTCCGCTCGTCTACGCCGGCGTGCCGAGCAAAGAGCGGCGGCGTCGGGCGCAGGAGAAGCTCGAGCTGGTCGGCCTGCGCGACCGCATGCAGCATCGGCCGCCCGAGCTGTCCGGTGGCCAGCGCCAGCGGGTGGCGATCGCGCGCGCACTCGTGAACGAGCCGGCGCTGCTGCTCGCGGACGAGCCCACCGGCAATCTCGACTCGCAGACTAGCGGAGAGATCATGGCCGTGCTGACCGAGCTGAACCGCGCGGGCCAGACCATCCTGCTGGTCACCCACGAGCACGACATCGTGGCCCACGCGCACCGGCAAGTGCACCTGCGCGACGGCCTCGTCGAATCCGACTTCTGACCGAACCCGTGGAGGTGTCCCCGTGAGAAAGCAGGTCAAGCAGCAGGGATGGATCGCCGTCCTCGTGGTGATGGTGGCGGCCGGCTGCCGGAGTGGCGAGGCGGAGCCGGCGAGCGCGCTGCAGACGACCAACGTGATCCGGGGCATGCTCCGCATCACCGCCGAGGCGACCGGAACGGTCGAGCCGATCCGCAAGGTCGAGGTGAAGAGCAAGGCGTCCGGCGAGATCCTGGCGCTGGCCGTGGACGTGGGCGACCAGGTCGAGACCGGCGCGCTGCTCGCGCGCATCGATCCGCGTGACGTGCGCAACGCCTACGAGCAGGCCAATGCCGATCTCGAGGTCGCACAGGCGCGCCTCGAGATCAGCGAGGCCCAGGCCCGCCGCTCGCGCGAGCTCGTGGATGCCGGCGTGATCACCGTCCGGGAATTCGAGAGCTCGCGGCTCGAGCTGGCCAACGCGCAGGCCGGTCTCGTTAAGGCACAGACGAACCTGCAGCTCGCGGAAGCGAGACTGGGTGACGTGACGATCGCGGCCCCCCTCTCCGGCACGATCATCCAGAAGAGCGTCGAGGAGGGGCAGGTCATCCAGTCCGCGTCGCAGAACGTGTCCGGCGGGACGACGCTGTTCGTGATGGCCAGCCTGCTCGAGATGCAGGTGCGCACCTTGGTGGATGAGACGGACATAGGGCCGATCCGACCCGGAATGCCCGCGTTGGTACAGGTCGAGGCCTTCCCCGACCGGCAGTTCCAGGGAACCGTGGAGAAGGTGGAGCCGCAGGCCGTCGTGGAGTCGAACGTGACGATGTTTCCGGTGATCGTCCGGCTCGACAACCGGGACGGTACGCTCCGCCCCGGGATGAACGCGGAAGTCGAGATCCTGGTCGACGAGGCGTACGACATCCTGCTCGTCCCCAACAACGCGGTCGTGCTGCCGCGGGACATCGCCCCCGCCGCGGCGGTGCTCGGGCTCGACCCGGAACAGCTCGATATGGCAGCGCTGGGCGTGCGCATGCGGGGCCCGGGAGGGGCGGGGGTGCGCGGCGCCGCGTTCGCGGAGGCGAACGGCGGGGCATCCGGCGCTTCTCCGGAGGGCGGGGTCCAGGCCACCTCGCCGGACTCGCTCCGTGCGCGCGTCCAGCGTGGCGAGCTGAGCCCGGACTCGGCCCGGACGGTCGTGCGCGGGATGCGCGGTCCAGGCGGGCGGGCGGCGCTGGGAGTGGACGGCGACGAGTTGCGGGAGCGGGGACCGGGCATGGCCGGGCATGGGAGTGGCGTGCTCCAGGCTCCGACCGCTCCCGAGGGGGCGCCCACGCGCGAGACGCGCCGCGCGGTCGTGTTCGTCGTGAACGCGCAGGGGACGCCCGAGCCCCGCGCCGTGCAAATCGGGCTCAACGACTACGACTACACCGAGGTGGTGACGGGGCTCGCGGATGGGGATCAGGTGGCGGTCCTCGGTGCGGCGCAGCTGCAGGCGCAGAACGACGAATTCCTGAACCGGATCCGGCAGGTTCGAGGCGGAGTGTTCGGAGGTGGCGGCGGCGGCCCCCGCGGCGGCGGTCGGTGATCGTCGGACGCTGAGCTCAGCCGGCGCTCTCGCCGGCACTGCCAAGGGAGAACGAGTCGTGCTGATCCTCGAGATCGTGCTGGTGGCGCTCGCCGCGGTGCGCGCGAACGTGATGCGCTCCGTCCTCACCACTCTGGGCATCGTGATCGGCGTCGCGGCCGTGATCACCATGGTGGCTCTGGGCGAGGGCGCCCAGCAGCGCGTCGAGGCGCAGATCGTGCGCATGGGCACGAACGTGCTCACGGTCCGGCCCGGCCAGGCGATGTTCGGCGGCGTCGCGCGGGATGGAGGACAGCGGCTCTCGGTGGAGGACGCCGATGCGCTTGGGACGCAGTCCAACGGGCTGATCACGGTCGCGCCGGTGGTCAGCTCCCGGGTGCAGGTGTCCTACCAGCGCTGGAACTCGAACAACCAGGTGGTGGGCACCTGGCCCGAGTACTTCGACATCTACGACCACCAGCTGATCGCGGGCCGCTACTTCGACGCCGGCGAGGTGCAGGGGCGGCGGCGAGTAGCCGTGCTCGGCTACCGCGTCAACGAGAGCCTGGGCGAGATCCCGCCCACGCTGCTGGTCGGCAAGACGATCCAGCTGCGCGGCCAGCCCTACGAAGTCGTGGGGGTGCTCGCCGAGAAAGGAGAAGCCGCGTTCCTGCGCCCCGACGAGCAGATCTTCATCCCGATCTCGACGGCCCAGTACCGGCTCTTCGGCGGGCGAGAGCGGCTCTCGTCGATCTACGCGGCGACCGCGTCCGCGGACCAGCTCGACCAGGCGTACGCCGCCATCGACCGGATCCTGAGGCGCGAGCACCGCATCCAGCCGGGAGCCCAGGCGGACTTCAACATTCGCAACGCGGCCGACCTGCTCAGCACCTTCAACGAGACCAACCGAACCTTCGCGCTGCTGCTGGCCGGGATCGCTGGCGTGAGCCTGCTCGTCGGCGGCATCGGGATCATGAACATCATGCTGGTGAGCGTGACCGAGCGCACCCGCGAGATCGGCGTGCGCAAGGCGCTCGGGGCGACCCGGCGCGCCATCCTGTTCCAGTTCCTGGTCGAGGCGCTCGTGCTGTGCGTGCTGGGGGGGCTGATCGGGGTGGCGACGGGCGTCGGGGCGGCGCGGGTGATGAGCAGCGTGGCCGGGTGGCAGACCGTGATCGCCGCGGAAGCAGTGGCGACCGCACTGGGGTTCTCCGCCCTGATCGGGTTGTTCTTCGGGATCTGGCCCGCGCAGCGGGCCGCCCGCCTAGATCCGATCGTCGCGCTGCGCTACGAGTAGGAGGCCGGGCGCCTCCCTAGCGGGGCAGCGCGAGTTCGAGCTCCCGCCCGCGCCGTACGACGATCACGCGGACAACCTGGTCGGCCGGCGCCGCGGCGACCATGCGGCGGAGCACCCCCAGCTCGTCGACCTCGACGTCGCCGACCCGGAGGAGCACGTCGCCCGGGAGCAACCGAGCCGCGGCGGCGGGGGTGCCGGGCGCGACCTCGATCACGAGGAGGCCGCGCTCGGTCCCGAAGTACTGCGCGAGCCCGGGATTGAGCGGCGCCACGCGCGCGCCGGCTACGCGGTCCAGCCCAACCAGGTACGGGGTTACCCACTCCCTGGCGAGCTCGCGCTCGCGCGGCGGCAGCGGACCCGCGCGCTGATCGCCCGTGAACGGCACCGGGAGGCCGACGTGCCAGGGGGCGCCGCCCGTACGGACCACGCCCCCCAGGTCCAGATCGATGGGACGCGGCGCGGCCCGCACGACCAGGGTGCGGGGCTGCCGGCCGCTCCGCACGGTCAGCTCCAGACGGTCTCCGGGGTGGAGCCCAGTCCGGAGCGCCTGGAAGCGCGCCCGGCTCGGCGGCATCCCGTCGAGCGCGACCAGCGTGTCGCCCGGCGCGAGCCCGGCCTCGGCGGCCGGGCTCCCCTCCGCGACCTGTCGCACGACCACGATCGGGCGCACGCCGGGGGCGACGATGAGCCCCGCGTCCACCCCGATCCAGCCCGGGTCTGCGGTGCGCCACGACTGCGCGGCGGCCGGAACGGCCGCGGTGCCGACGGCGACTGCCAGTAGGAAAAGCCCCCCTCGCATCGCTTGCGCTCCCCTCAGAACCAGCCGTCCTGGGCGGCGGCCCCGGACATGTGCCGATAGACGGCCTGCTGCTCGGCGAGCGCGCTCGCGAGCAGGCCATTCAGGAAGGGATCGGCGGGGGCGCGGCTCACCGCCGCCTGCCCCGCCTGCACGAGCTGCTCGAGGGCGGCGTAGCGGACGGCGGGATCGCCGGCCACCTCGTCTCCTCCCCGCGCCCCCACGAGCTGGCGGTAGTGAACGAGCGCGCCGATGTAGGCGCGCTCCGCCTCCTGCACGAGCGCCAGAGCCTCGCCGGGATCCGTGGTCGCCGCGAGTTGCGCCACGGAGGGCACCGCGGCGGACACGTCGCCCTGCGCCCCGAGGCCGCTGCGTGCCGCCGCCGCGCCCACTGTGGCTCCGGTGGCGAAGAGCGCGACCAAGGCCGCGTGCCGGAGCCAGCGCATGCGCAACCACCGACCGCTCGCGCCACCGCTCGTGATCGGGCGCACCTCGGCCGCCTGGACCAGTCCCTGCGCGATCAGCCGCGCTTCCAGGGCCTCCCAGTCTCCACGCACGGGACGCACGTCCGGCAGCGCGGACAGCGCGGCGGTCTGGTGCTCGAGTGCCTCCAGCTCGGAGGCGCAGCGCGCGCAGCGGTCCAGATGGTCCCTCTCGGCGACGGTGGGCGGCTCGTCCACCAGCCGGCTGAGTACGTCCAGGCTCAGATGCTCCATGCTCGTGCTCCAGTCTCTCCTGCGCTTCGCGGGTGGTCGGCCAGCGAGCGGAGCAGCGCGCGCATCTTCGCTCGGGCCTTGAACAGCTGCGACTTCGAGGTGCCCGCGGTCACCCCCAGCACCTCCCCGATCTCATCGTGCGTGTATCCCTCAACGTCGTGCAGGATCAGCACCTGCCGCATCCCCTCCGGCAGGCGGTCGAGTGCGCCCTCCAGCCGCTGCTGGAGCAGCACGTCGCCGTGCGCCGGCGCCACCGGGACCTCCTCCACGGAGATCCGCTCGTGCCGTTGCCGGCTCTCCGCCTTGCGGGCGGCCTGGAGCGCGGCATTCACCGCGATCCGGTGCAGCCAGGTGGAGAAGCGCGACTCGCCGCGGAAGGTGGGGAGGGCGCGCACGGCGCGAATCCACGCCTCCTGTGCGTAGTCGCGCGCCATCTCGTCGTCGCCCGCGATCCGGCGCACCACGGCGTAGACGCGCGGCGCGTAGCGCTCGTAGAGCGCTCGGATCGCGGGCCCGTCGCCCTCACAGGCACGCCGGATCAGATCGGCTTCGCTCATCGGCCTCCGCGGCTTGCTCGCTGCCGCGCTGCGATCCCGGGGAGGGGGCCTTAGCTTGGGGGGGGGAGCCCTCCCGAACCCCTTGGATGCGGGCGCCCTCAGCCGGGTTGCCCCCGGATCCCCGGACCCCGGGAATCTAGCCCATGGGCCGGTCCCCGAGCAGCGCACGCCCGTGAGCGTCCTGGCCAGCCTCTTCTGGGTGGGACTCGCTATCCTCGTGATCGGGGGCGCGCTGCGGCTCCGTGCCCGCCTGCGCGAGCCGCTCGGCCGCCAGTGGCTGGTGGACGACGACGCGATCCGCGCGATCGAGGTGACCGGGCGGCTCGAGGTGGACGACGAGCTTGACCCGGCGGAGATCGAGGAGGAGGAGCGGCGCTTCCTCGAGGAGGACGGCTGGGAGTGAGGAATACCCCTTGCACTTCCAGGCCCCGGGGTTGACTCCCCGGCTGTGCAAGCGCCTCGGCTCGCTCGAGCAGGCGAAGCCCGCGTTCGCCGATCCGCCCCCGGCCGAAGCCGCCCCCGCGGCCAGGAAGACTCGGCGCCCGTTCGATCTGGATCCGGACCCGAGCGTGCCCTGGGACCGCATGGTCGAGGGGGCGTACGAGCTGCGCGAACGGCTCGAGAGGCTCGGACTGGTCACCTGGGTGAAGACCACGGGAGGAAAGGGGCTGCACGTCGTGGCGCCGCTCGCCCGCCGCCAGGAGTTCGACGAGGTGAGGGAGTTCTCGCGCCGGGTGGTGGAGCGCATGGTCCACGACGCGCTGGAGTGCTACATCGCGACCATGTCCAAGGCCAAGCGGAAGGGAAAGATCTTCGTCGATCACCTGCGCAACGGGCGCGGCTCCACCGCGATCGTGCCGTTCTCCTCACGCGCGCATGAGGCGGCGCCGGTCGCGGTCCTGATCCGCTGGGAGGAGCTCGAGCGCGGGGTGCGCCCGGACCAGTTCACCGTGGCGACGCTACCCCGTCGGTTGCGGGCCCTCAAGCGGGATCCGCGGGAAGGATTCCTCGAGGCACGCCAATCGCTCACCAAGAGGGCGTGGGCGGCGCTCGAGTAGGCTCACTGCGGATCGAACCGGTACGAGACGGAGGGAATCGGGATGAGGCGTGGGCTCACGGGGGTGTCGTCGCTCGGATCCGGTCGGTCCACCCAGAGGCCACGGTTGACGTTCACCTCGACGGTGGCGTAGTGGCCGTGCGCCGCGCGCCAGTCGGCCCCCAGGGGGAAGCGCGCGACCAGCGCCCGTCCCGTTCCGTCTGGCGTGCTGCCGACCACCAGCCAGAGCCCGGCGCCGACGGCTGGCTTGAGCCAGGAGGCGCCGAAGTACTGCTTGCCCACCACCGAGAGGCCCACGTCGCGGAAGGAGAAGGTGGAGACGATCAGCTCCGCGCCCTTGTCCTCCCAGCGCCACTCGGTGACCACGCCGACGAACCCCGTCCCCCCGAGGGTGAGCCCGATGCGGAGCCCTTCCTGCGCGGCGCCCGGCGCCGGGAGAGTTGCCCACAGTGCCATGAGGGCCGCGAGCCGGAGGGGGGAGGGCGGAGGCGGACGGCGCATCCTGCAAATATGGCCGGCGGCGCGAAAAGCGGCCATCCTGGGCGCCCATGAGCAAGGACAAGAAGAAGAAGAGGAAGAAGCGGAAGGGCGAGGCAGAGCCCGCGGAGGTGGAACGCAAGGTCGACGCGCTGGGGATCCCGCGTATCCGCCGCCACATCTTCCTCTGCTGCGACCAGACCGATCCTAAATGCTGCACGCGGAAGCGCTCGCTCGAGGCGTGGGACTACCTGAAGCGGCGGCTCGGTGAGCTGGGGCTGCTCGACGAGGGAGTGTACCGGACGAAGGCCAACTGCCTACGCGTGTGTCGGGACGGCCCGATCGCCCTGGTCTACCCGGACGGGGTCTGGTACCGCGCGTGCGACCCGCCGGTGCTCGAGCGTATCCTGCGGGAGCACCTCATGGAAGGACGTCCGGTCACCGAGTACGTGATCGCGGAGCGGCCGCTCCCCGAGCCCGAGCTGGCGGGGTCCGCCGACTGGGATCCCGATTCGGGACGTTAGCGACCCCACGCGCTGCGCACGCCGAGCTGCCATCGCCCCCTCGATCAGCGCGCCGGTCTCCCCGTCCAGGAGGTCGGGCGCTCAGGTTACCCCCGCGGCCGGCGTGTCTCGGATCCGTGGACGCTCCCCGGAGACGCGTCTAGTTTCGGGTAGCGGGGCCGCCACGACTGACACGCGCCAGGAGCCGAGTTGCACGAGCCGTTGGGGGGATTCCCACCCGAGATCTTCCAGCACCGCCGGGAGCGGACGCTCGCCGCGCTCCAGGACGCTGTGCTCGTGCTCCCCGCGCACCCAGTGCGCTTCCGCTCGCGTGACACCGAGTACCGGTACCGGCCCGACAGCGAGCTCTTCTACCTCACCGGTCTCACCGAGCCCGAGACGGTCGCGGTGCTCCGGCCGGGCGAGGAGCAGCTGGTGCTCTTTGTGCGCGAGCGCAATCCGGAGGCGGAGCTGTGGAGCGGAGCGCGGCTGGGCGTCGACGGCGCGCGCGAGCTGACCGGGGCGGACCAGGTCCACCCGATCGGCGAGCTGGAGGAGCGTCTGCCCAAGCTGCTCGGGGGTCCGCGGACGATCCATCATCGGATCGGCGCGGATCCCCGCGCGGACCGGTTGGTGCTCGAGGCGCTCGCCCTCGGGCGCGCACGGGGAGCGCGGCGCGGGACCGGTCCGCGTGCACTGGTCGACCCCGGCGACGTGCTCGACGACCTGCGCGTGATCAAGGACGAGGAGGAGCTCTCCCGCATCCGTCGGGCGGCCGAGATCTCGGTCGAGGGCTTCCGGGCGGCGCTCGCGGCCACCGCGCCGGGGGTCGGCGAGTGGGAGATCGAGGCCGTGCTCGATGGCACGTTCCGTCGCCACGGGGGGGACGGCGCCGGATATGATTCCATCGTGGGCGGCGGCGCCAACGCGTGCGTTCTGCACTACGTGGACAACGCGCGTCCGCTCTCCGCCGACGAGCTCGTCCTGATCGACGCGGGCGCCGCGTTCCGGTTGTACCACGCCGACATCACGCGGACCTTCCCGGCTAGCGGCCGCTGGACGCACGAGCAGCGCGCCGTCTACGAGATTGTGGAGGCGGCGCGGGCGGCGGCCGTCGGCGCGGTGCGGCCGGGCGCGACGGTGGCGGCGGTGCACGATGTGGCGGCGCACGTGATCGCTGCCGGACTGGTCGATCTGGGGGTGCTCGATGGTGATCCCGCAGAGCTCGCGGCCGAGGAGAAGCACAAGCCGTTTTACCCGCATCAGACCTCGCACTGGCTCGGGCTCGACGTGCACGACGTGGGTGATTACGCGTGCGGCGGCCAGTCACGCGTGCTCGAGCCCGGCATGGTGTTCACCGTCGAGCCGGGGCTCTATTTCGGGCCACCGGCCAGCGAGGCGCTCGAGGGCGCTACGGCACGGTTCGCGGGGATCGGCGTGCGGGTGGAGGACGATGTGCTGGTCACTGCCGCCGGCTGCGAGAACCTGACCGCTGCGCTACCGACTGGCGCGGATGCGCTCGCCGAATGGGTCGGCCGGCCGCGATGAGCGCGTCGCCCGCGCGGTCGGTGCCACTGGACCGGCTGCACGATCCGGGTCCCCTGGTCACGGTCGAGATGCGCCCGCCGCGGAGTGGGCTCGGGCAGAGCGAGACCATGGACGTCTGGATCGACCTACATCAGTCGGTGCGCCGGCTGCTGCGAGGCGATCGGTTCGTGTTCGTCACCGACAATGCGGTGGGCGCGGAGGAGGAGGAGAATCTCGCGCACCTCGGTGCCAACCTAGGCGAGGTGGTCGATCTTCGCCGCGTCATTCCCTTCCTCACGACGAAGCACACGCTCGAGTACTGCCTCATGTACGCAGCCCGCGCCGCGTCGTCCGGAATCGAGGCGCTCACCGTGCTCGGCGGCGATCGGACCGTGGGCCCGCCGCGCTGCGTTCCCCACGCGCAGCAGCTCAGGGCGCTCATCCGGGAGCGCATCCCCTCCCTGGTCCTCGGCGGGTGGGCGAACCCGCACCGGGACGCCACCGAGCAGGTGGAGTTCCTGGCTTCGCACGACTTCCAGGCCGAGTTCTTCCTGACGCAAGTGGTCTCGCACCACTCGGTCGACCGTGTGGAGGCGCTGCTGGAGGCCGGCGCACGGAGGGGCGTGGGCCTGCCGGGCGTGTTCGGTGTGTTCTTCTACCGGAGCGCCAACCCCGTGACGCTCTCCAAGCTGGGCCAGTTCTTCCCGGTGCCCGTGGAGGGGCTCGGGCGAGACTTTGCCGCCGGCGCCACGCCGGAGGAGGTGTGCGCGCGGAGCATCCGGGCGCTACGCGCGGCGGGCGCGGACAAGATCTACGTGAGCAACCTGGGGTGGAGGGGTGCGGCCGCGCGGCTAGAGCGGATTCTCGAGCGGGTGTGAGGGGCTACGCCTGAATCTTCCGGGCCGGCTGGACGAGCGCAGGGAAGACGAGTTCTTCCTCTCGGTCATCACCGTGAGCGAGGTTCTCCACACGCGTCGCGGAGAGCCGATCGGGGCGCACGATCTGTGGCTGGCGGCCAGCTGTGTCGGGCGGGGGATGGTGCTGATCACGTCGAACGCGCGGGAATTCGCTCGCGTGCCGGCGCTCGAGTTGGAGGTCTTGGGTGCCGCTCCCCCCACCTGACTGCGCCTACTCCGCCAGCACCGCGAGTGCCGCGTCGATGTCCCACGCCGGCGCCGCCACATGCACCCCGCGGATCACTCCGCGCTCGGCGAGCGACCGGACCTGCGCCGCCACCTCGCGCGCAATCGCGATCCCCTCGGCGCGTACGGCGTCGGCTCCCCGCTCCTCCGCCCAGCGCATCCGCTCCACGATCGCCTCGGGCACGACGGCACCGGGCACCTCGTTGGCGAAGAACTCGGCGCTCCGGAGCGAGCCCAGCGGCCAGACCGAGACGAGGAGCGGCACGCGCCAGTGCGCGGTCAGCTCCAGAAAGCGCTCCAGCGCCCGGATCTCGAAGACCGGCTGGGTGAGCGCGAAGTCGGCGCCGGCCTCCACCTTGTATCCGAAGCGCTCGATCTCCCGCTCCAGGTCGAGCGCTTCGGGATTGGTCATCATGCCGATCACGAAGCGGGTGGGCTCCCCGATCCGCGCGCTCCCGGGGTCCAAGCCATGGTTGAGCCCGTTCAGCACGTTGATCAGGCCGATCGAGTCGATGTCGAACAGGACGGTCTGATCGGGATAGGGTCCTTGCGTGGGAGGGTCGCCCGAGAGCACGAGCAGGTTCCGGATCCCGGCTGCCGCCGCGCCCAGCAGGTCCGAGAGCATGCGTGGCATGTTGCGGTCGCGGCAGGCGTAGTGCACGACCGGCTGCAGCTCCGCCTCGCGGGAGAGAATGATCCCGGCGGGCACCGACGCCATCAGGCTTCCGCCCGGCGCGCGGTCTAGCACGTGCACCGCGTCGACGCCCGCGGCGCGCAGCCGACGGGCCGCGGCCACCAGCGCCCCGGCATCCCAGCCGTGGGGCGGATTCAGCTCGACGCTGGTCAGGAACTCTCCCGCCGCCAGGCCGGCACCGAGCTCGGAGCGCTCGGCGAGTAGGACCGCGGGCAGGGGGAAGTCCTCGACCGCCGGCGACGGTGCGGGTGCGCGCCGCGCTGGCGCGGCGCGCGGCTGCAACGTCGCCACCACGTCGTGGATCCGCCGCACGTGGTCGGGCGTGGTCCCACAGCAGCCGCCCACGAAGCGCGCGCCCGCGTCGATCAGCCGGCGCGCGTACGCGGCCATGTAGTCGGGGCTCGCGAGGTAGATCTTGCGGTCGCGCACGGTGCGCGGCAGGCCGGCGTTGGGCTGCGCGGAGAGGGGCTTGCGCGTGACGCGCGCCATCTTTTCCAATGCGTCGAGCATGGCCGCAGGTCCAACGGAACAGTTGAGCCCGATCACGTCGGCGCCCAGCTCGTCCAGCTCCGCGGCCAGGTGCTCCACGTCGGTGCCGTAGCTCGTGCGGCCGTCCTCGCCCACCGTCATCTGGGCGATCACCGGCACATCCGAGAGTGAACGCACCGCCCGGAACGCGGCCGCCAGCTCGGCGGGGTCGGAGAAGGTCTCGAGCACGAACGCGTCCACCCCCGCCTCGCACAGCCCCGCGATCTGGCGCCCGAACAGCTCCTCCGCCTCGGCCACCGATGTCGGCCCCCACGGCTCGATGCGGATCCCGAGCGGACCGACCGCCCCGGCCACCAGCGCGCGCCCGGCCGCCGCCTTGCGCGCGAGCCGCACGGTCTCGCGGTTGAGTTCCTCGGTCCGCCCCTCGAGCCCCCAGCTGGACAGCTTGACCGGATTGGCGCCGAAGGTGTTGGTCTCGAGGATCTCCGCGCCGGCCTGGACATACTTCTGGTGGACGGTCGCGACCAGGTCGGGGCGCGTGATCGAGAGCTCGTCGTAGCAGACGTTCACGAACACGCCGTGGCTGTAGAGCAGCGTGCCCATCGCGCCGTCCAGCACGTGCACGCGTCCGTCCGCGATCAGCTCGCGCACCGTGAGCACGGGCGACTCCAGCGTCGAGCTCATGCGGTCGCGCGATCCTTCGGGGGCGTCCCGGGCGCGCCCGCGGACTCCGGCTTCCGCTCGTACGCGAGCACCGGCGCCAGCCAGGCCTCCACCTCCTCGACCGGCATTCCCTTCCGGCGCGCGTAGTCCTCGACCTGATCCTCCCCGATCCGACCCACGCCGAAGTAGAAGGAGGCGGGGTGCGAGAGGTAGAGCCCGGACACCGATGCACCGGGCAGCATCGCGTAGCTTTCGGTGAGCTCGATCCCCGCGCGGCGCTCGGCGTCGAGCAGAAGGAACAGCGTGCGCTTCTCTGTGTGGTCCGGGCAGGCGGGGTAGCCGGGGGCGGGGCGAATGCCGCGGTAGCGCTCGGCGATCAGCGCCTCGTTGTCGAGCCGCTCGTCGGAGGCGTACCCCCAGAGCTCGCTGCGCACCGTCTCGTGCATGCGCTCCGCGAGCGCCTCGGCCAGCCGGTCCGCGAGCGCGCTGGCCATGATCGCGTTGTAGTCGTCGTGCTCGGCGGCGAGCTCGGCCACGAACGCGTGCAGCCCCTCGCCCGCCGTGACCGCGAAGCCGCCGATCCAGTCCCCCAGGCCGGTGTCCGCCGGGGCGACGAAGTCCGCCAGCGACACGTCCGGACGTCCCGACTTGTCGAACTGCTGCCGCAGGAAGTAGAGCGTCGCCGCGCGCGCGCGGCGCTCCTCGTTCGCCCATACGGCCACCTCGTCCGGGCCGACGGCGTTGGCCGGGAAGAGCCCCACCACCGCGCGCGCGCGGAGCCGCCGCTCGCGGATGATCCGATCGAGCAGCGCCCGGGCGTCCGCGAGCAGCGTGCGCGCCTGCTTGCCTACCACCGGATCCTCCAGGATGGCGGGGTACTTGCCCGCCACCTCCCAGGTCTGGAAGAGGGGGGTCCAGTCGATGTAGTCCACCAGCTCGCGCAAGTCGATGTCGTCGAAGACGTGGATGCCCGGCCGCGCCGGCTGCGGCGGCCGGTACGCTTCCCAGTCCACGTGGAGGCGCCGCCGGACCGCCTCCTCGTAGGGGAGCAGCGGCGTCCGGTCGCGCCGGGCGGCGTATCGCTCGCGCAGCGCGCCGTACTCGCGCCGCGTATCGGCGACGAACGCCTCGCGCTTCTTCTCGTCGAGCAGGCTCCCCACCACCCCCACGCTGCGCGACGCGTCCAGCACGTGCACCACCGGGCCCGTGTACTCGGGCTCGATCCGCACCGCGGTGTGCGTCTTGGAGGTGGTCGCTCCGCCGATCAGGAGGGGCATACGGATGCCGCGCCGCTCCATCTCGCGTGCCACGTTGACCATCTGGTCGAGCGAGGGGGTGATGAGCCCGGACAGCCCGATCGCGTCCACCCCCCTGGCCGAGGCCTCGTCCAGGATCCGCTCCGCCGGGACCATCACGCCCAGATCGACGATCTCGTAGTTGTTACACTGGAGCACGACGCCCACGATGTTCTTGCCGATGTCGTGGACGTCTCCCTTCACGGTGGCCATGAGCACGCGCCCGGCCGAGCGGGCGCCCACGTCCGCCTTCTCTTCCTCGAGGAAGGGGATCAGCCAGGCCACCGCCTTCTTCATGACGCGCGCGCTCTTCACGACCTGCGGCAGGAACATCCGCCCCGCGCCGAACAGATCGCCCACCACGTTCATCCCCTCCATGAGAGGGCCCTCGATCACGTCGAGCGCACGGGAGGAGGCGCGGCGCGCCTCCTCGGCGTCCTGCTCCGCGTACTCGTCGGTCCCCTGCACGAGCGCGTGCACGAGGCGCTCGCGCACGGGCGCCTGCCGCCAGGCGAGGTCCTCCTGCTTGCGCATCTCCTTTCCCTGGTGCGCCTCGGCGAGTCTGGTCAGCTGCTCGGTCGCGTCCGGCCGCCGCGCGAACAGCACGTCCTCGACCGTCTCGAGCAGCCCCTCCGGGATCTCGTCGTAGACCGGGAGCGCGCCCGCGTTCACGATCGCCATGTTCATCCCGGCCTTGATCGCGTGGTACAGGAAGGCCGAGTGCATCGCCTCCCGCACCGTCGGGCTTCCGCGGAACGAGAACGACAGGTTGGAGAGGCCGCCGCTCACCAGCGAGTGCGGGAAGCGCTCGCGCAGGATGCGGGTGGCCTCGATGAAGTCGATCGCGTAGCGGTCGTACTCCTCGATCCCGGTCGCCACGGCGAAGATGTTGGGATCGAAGATCACGTCCGCGGGCGGGAAGCCGAGCTCGTCGACCAGGATCCGGTGCGCGCGCTCGAGCACCTTCACGCGCCGCTCGACCGTGTCCGCCTGCCCTTGCTCGTCGAACGCCATCACCACCACGGCGGCGCCGTGCGCGCGCACCTCCCGAGCGAGCTGGCGAAACTCGGGCTCGCCCTCCTTGAGCGAGATCGAGTTCACCACGCCCTTGCCCTGCACACACCGCAGCCCCGCGCGGATCACGTCCCAACGCGAGGAGTCCACCATGACCGGGACCCTGCTCACGTCCGGCTCGGCCGCGATCAGGTTCAGGTACGTGCGCATCGCGCCGACCGAGTCGAGCAGCCCCTCGTCCATGTTGACGTCGATCAGCTGCGCGCCCCCCTCCACCTGCTGGCGCGCCACGTCGACCGCGGTTGCCAGGTCGCCCTGGTGGATCAGCTTCCGGAAGCGCGCGGAGCCGGTCACGTTCGTGCGCTCGCCCACGTTGACGAACAGCGACTCGGGGCCGATCACCAGCGGCTCGAGACCGGAGAGCCGGGTGCGGATCGGCAGCTCGGGCACCTTGCGTGGCGGCACCCCCGCGACCGCCTCGGCCATCGCCGCGATGTGCGCCGGGGTGGTCCCGCAGCACCCGCCGATCACGTTCACGAGCCCGGACTCGGCGAAGTCGCGCGCGGCCGCCGCCATCGCCTCCGGGGTCTCGTCGTAGCCCCCCATCTCGTTGGGGAGCCCGGCGTTCGGGTGACAGGTCACCCACACGTCCGCCACCGCGGAGATCTCGGCGACGTACTGCCGGAGCTGCTTCGCCCCGAGGGCGCAGTTGAGCCCCACCGAGAGCACGCCGGTCGTGGAGCCTTCGTAGACGCGCCAGGGGGTTCGTCCATCGGGGAATGCGGCGGCCACACCGTGCCGCATCGAGTACCACCACGCCTCGGCGGTCTGACCCGTGAGGGTCCGTCCCGACAGATCGGTGATCGTGCCGCTCACCATCACCGGGGTCTGGAGTCCCCGCTCCGCCAGCAACTCGGACAGCGCGTAGAGCGCCGCCTTCGCATTCAGCGTGTCGAAGATGGTCTCGATGAAGAGCAGGTCGGCGCCCCCCTCGAGCAGCCCCTCCGCCTGCTCGCGGTACGCCGCCACCAGCTCCTCCCAGGTGACGTTGCGCTTCCCGGGGTCGTTCACGTCCGGGGAGATCGAAGCGGACCTGTTCGTGGGCCCGATCGCGCCGGCGACCCAGCGCGGACGGCCGGTCGCTTCCGCGACCGCGTCAGCCGCCTCGCGCGCGATGGCCGCAGCTGCGCGGTTGATCTCGCGGGCGTGCTCCACGAGCCCGTAGTCCGCGAGCGCGACGCGCGACGCGACGAACGTGTTGGTCTCGATGATGTCCGCGCCCGCGTCCAGGTACGCGCGGTGGATCTCCGCGAGCACGTGGGGACGGGTGAGCGCGAGCAGGTCGCCCGCGCCCATGAGCGGGTGCGGATGGTCGCGGAAGCGCTCCCCCCGGTAGTCGTCCTCCGTGAGGCGATAGGACTGCACCATCGTGCCCATGGCGCCGTCGAGCAGGAGCACCCGCTGGGCGAGCTCGTCCTGGAGGCGGCGGATGCGGGCGGCGGCGGGCTGGTCGCGCCACGTGACGGGCCCCAGCTGCGCGCGATCGGGAGCGGCCGGAGCCGCTCCGGCCGTGGTACGGTTGGTCACGATGGGCACCGCCAATGAAAAGGCCCCGGTAGCATAGCCCCGGGGCGGTGGCCTTTTAGCAGATTCGCGGGGGACCGCGGGTGCTGCCCGGCGTGCCGAGCCGCCATCCCGTATCCCTCCGCAGGGCCGCAATACGCCGCAAATCGCCCCAAACGCAGGATTGTG
>Ga0310123_10001887_pt1 | contig 17028 bp, 14 predicted proteins | sample CB6_AW_1057_MG_FD_203505 | JGI IMG/M metagenome (GOLD analysis project Ga0310123, IMG submission 203505) | Marine microbial communities from Western Arctic Ocean, Canada - CB6_AW_1057 | ecosystem: Environmental > Aquatic > Marine > Oceanic | place: Canada: Western Arctic Ocean | collected... | reverse complement strand
CTGGTGGTGGCCGTCCCGGAGCTGGTGGACAGGGTGGAGCCGGTGGCGGCTTCCCCGGAGCTGGTGGTGGACAGGGTGGTGCTGGCGGGTTCCCCGGAGCTGGTGGTGGCCGTCCCGGAGCTGGTGGACAGGGTGGAGCCGGTGGCGGCTTCCCCGGAGCTGGTGGTGGACAGGGTGGTGCTGGCGGCTTCCCCGGAGCGGGTGGTGGCCGTCCCGGAGCTGGTGGACAGGGCGGTGCTGGTGGCTTCCCCGGAGCGGCCAGCCGCAAGAAGCCTCAGCCGAAGCCTGGTACGCCCGAGCATGCTGCTGACGACTTCGTGGCGAAGATGATCGCCGGTGAAATCAAGAACGCCTCTACAATGGTCTCGTCTCGGGCTCGCACCCCAGTTCTCAAGGAGTTGCTGAAGGGATCGCTGGAGAAGAAGTCCCTGGACCAGTGGAAGCAGGTGCTACAGGGGGCTCAACGTTCCGGCGCAGCGCGAGCGGTTCGAGCCGATCGGGTGGTCACCATGACCAACTCGAAGCGAGAGACCGTCCGCATCGTGCTCCGGCGGCAGGGCAAGGACTACAAGGTCTACAGCATCGCTGTGGGCAGCAGTACGACCAAGAAGAAGCGTCGTCGCCGGTAGAGGCGAGTTGTTTTTATGGGCTAGTGCTTGAAGTGGCGTCGCGCGGTGAAGACCATCGCGATGCCATGCTCGTTGCACGCCTCGATCACCGCGTCGTCGCCCCGGGAGCCTCCCGGCTGAGCGATCGCGGCAATGCCGGCTGCCGCGGCCTGGTCGATACCGTCGCGGAAGGGGAAGAAGGCATCGGAGGCGAGGACGGCGTCCTGGGCGCGGTCACCGGCCTTGCGGTGAGCGATGTGAACCGAGTCAAGACGACTCATCTGCCCGGCTCCCACTCCGACCACCGCCGTGTCCTTGGCAAAGACGATTGCGTTGGACTTGACGTGCTTGGCGACCGACCAGGCGAACTTCAGGTCCAGCATCTCCGACTCGCTCGGCGGCCGGTCGCTCACCGTCTGCCACTCGTCCCAGGGCTCCTGGCCCTCGTCCCGATCCTGCACCAGCATACCTCCGCTGATCCTGCGGTACTCGGGTCCGGCATCCCGGGCATCGCACAGCGCTTCGAGTTTCAGCAGCCGGACGTTGTTCTTCCATTTCGGTCGTGTTTTCAGAGCCTCGAGTGCCAGGTCGTCGTAACCCGGCGCGATGATCGCTTCGATGAAGCGACCCGGTTCGCAGAGTGATTCGGCGGTCGCGAGCTGCAGTGGGAGATTGAAGCCGAGGATCGAGCCGAAGGCACTGACCGTGTCGCCGGCGTAGGCGGCGGCGAAGGCCTCCGGCTGTGTCGAACCGACGGCACAGCCGCAGGGGTTGTTGTGCTTGATGACCACGGCAGCCGGATCGCGGAATTCTCGGACGATCGACAGGGCGGCGTCGAGATCGAGGAGGTTGTTGTAGGAGAGTTCCTTACCGCTGAGTACTTCGGCGGCGGCCAGCGTGGCGGCGTCGGCTCCCGGTTCGGTGTACCAGCTGCCCTGCTGATGAGGGTTCTCGCCGTAGCGGAGCGTGGCTCGAGGATTGAGCGTGATGGTGAGGGTTGAGTCCTGTGCGGGGGCAGCGTCGGGTGCGTCTCCGTTCTCGAGAGCCGACATGTAATCGGCGATGGCCCGGTCGTAGACCGCGGTCATTTCGAACGCGGCGGTGGCGAGTTCACGGCGGAGTGTTTCGTCGAGGCCGTCGTGCTGGAGTGCGTCGAGGACGCGGGGGTACTGTTCGGCTCGAGTCACGATTCCGACGTAGGCATGGTTTTTGGCCGAGGACCGCACCATGCTCGGACCACCGATATCGATCTGCTCGATCGCCTCGGCCACCGTCACGCCGTCTCGAGCGATCGTCTGCTCGAACGGGTACAGGTTGCAGACGACCAGTTCGAACGGCACGATGCCATGTTCGGCGATTGCCGCCGCGTCGTCGGGTCGATCGGGTCGCCCCAGGATCGCACCGTGGACCTTGGGGTGCAGGGTTTTGACCCGCCCGTCCATGATTTCTGGGAATCCGGTGTACTCGGAAATCCCGATCACCGGCACACCGGCCTCCTCGAGATGCCGACGGGTGCCTCCGGTCGAGATGATCTCGAAACCCAGTTCGGCCAGTTGACCAACAAAGGGGGCCAGTCCGGTCTTGTCACTAACGCTGACCAGGGCCCGCCGAGAAAAGCCGTTGCTCATGAATTGAGTCCCCGTTACGGATCCGTCCGTTTCGGGTCGCGATCCTACTGACGCGAGCGAGTCAATTCAAACCAGAGAGGGTCCGCCGTGGCGAATCAGTTACCCGTTGGGTTGCCGCTGCCGGCGGGTGCAGGGGCGGGGCTTGCCGGCGTGGCTGGCGGAGGAGTTTCGGGTGCAAACTCGGGGAGAATCGGCAGCAGGTCGAGGTTCTGGTGGAACATGGGAAATTCGTGCTTGGCTCCTGCCTCGCGGATCGCCACCAGGAGCCCGCTGTTTGTGGCCAGGAACAGCCGGTCGGTTCGATCGTTGGCGTGCTTGACCCCGAACTGCCGCAGCGGCATCGTCCCCATCACGGCTCCATCGCGGCGGCGAAGGATGACGATGTTGCCGACTCGGTCGGAGGCATAGAGGCGATCGAGAGACGCGCCGACGTAGTTCCTGACGCCGTGCCGCCACCAGGTCCGTTGCCCGGTCAGCGCCGAGATGGAGAACACTCCACCAGCGTCGGGGAAGATGAACACCTGCTCGCCGATGACCCGCGGTGTGCGTCGGATCGGGAACCCTGAGGGGAACGGTTGCCAGCGGGCGTTGCCGTTTTCGGCATTGAGACAGTAGAGGTTGAAGTCTTCGCAGGCGACGTAGAGAAACCCGCCGTGGAAGGTGACCGGCGCCGAGACGGGGGAGTCGGTTTCGGACTGCCACTGCAGCCGGGGCGAGCCGGCGGTGATGCAGTACAGCGAGTTGTCGAGGCTCGCGAAGTTGACCACTCGACCGGTGGCAATCGGTGGCGTGGTGATCTGCTTGCCGGTCTTGAATCGCCACTGTCGCGCCAGGAACCCCCAGTCGGTCAACTGGTTCTTCAGGTACAGGTCGCGGATGCGGTGTAGGTCGAAGGCGTAGATGCTGCCGTCGTGGGATCCATAGAAGATCTGGTCGTCGCTGACGGCGGGGCTGGTCGAGGGGGTGCGTGGGAGCTTGAGTTCCCAGAGGAGTTCGCCGGAGAACTTGTCGAGGCAGTAGAGCTTGCGGGCGACGGGGATGAAGGTGAAGTCGCTGTTAGTGACCGCAGGCTGGCTGGGCGCGTCGCGGGGACCGAGTTGAGCCGACCACAGCCGACGTCCCGATTCACTGTCGAAGGTGGTCACCGCGCCGCTGCTGGCCTGGATCACCACCACGTTCTCGTCGACGAGCATGTGTGCGATCACGTCCTGGCTGGGATCGAGTGAGGCCTGGCCCCACCACATGCGGACGAGGCCGTGCCGACGGAGCATGCTGTGCGAGGGCAGCACGTTGCCGCGAATGCCCTGCTGAGCCCAACAGGGGGTCGGAGCCACGCTCACCAGCGGCAGTGCCAGTGCGAACAGAACAGCCGAATGGACGAAGTGCTTTCGAGTCATGGCGGTCAGTCGTGCTGAGGCAGAAGGACGAGGGGCCTGCTCTACTTTGAGTCTACCCTGAGTCGGGTGGCATCAACCAGAGGCTGGTACGGCCTATCCTCATTCAGTCGGCTGACGCCGCTGGCATCGCGACTGGAAGGTCGTCGGTGTTCTCGGGAGGCGAGAATTGTTGGCCTCGGCGTGCTTCGACCGGTACAATTCCGCCGACTGCCCCTCTCGTCACGACGGTCGCTGAAGGAGTTGGGGCCGGTGCATGAGGGTTCCGGTTGTGCGGAGAGATCCTGGCAGTTCGATTGTGCGGGCTCCGGCGGTCTCGGGGTGGTACGCCTTGAGTATCGCGTGGGGCCTACTGTGGTCTTCGCAGCTGGCCGCGGATGTGATCCGGCTCGAAAATGGCGGCGAGTTGCGAGGAGAGTTGCTGGGTGCGGTGACGCGGACTCCCGGTGAGACGATTGTGATCAGGACCGTGGCGGGGACTCGGATCGAGGTGTCCGGCGACCGCGTGGTGCTGTTGGTCCGGCGGTCGTTGAAGCTGGAACAGTACGAGGAGCGTGCGGATCGGGTGTCGACGGAGAACGACACGGTGGAGGGTCATTGGGAATTGGCCGAGTGGTGTCGGAGCCAGCGGTTATCCGAACAGCGGCGAGTGCACCTGGAGCGAGTGGTTTCGCTCGACCCGGGCCACCGCCGCGCCCATTACGGCTTGGGACACACGCTGCAGGACGGGAAGTGGATGACTCGAGAGGACTTCATGAAGTCCAGGGGGCTGGTCCGTTTCCGTGGCCGTTTCGTGACGCCGCAGCAACGTGACGATCTCGAGCAGGCCTCCGTTGGAGCCGCAACCTACCGCAAGTGGTTCTCCCAGATCCGCATCTGGCACAAGTGGCTGGGCGGCAGCGATCCGCAGCAGCAGGCTCGAGGTCGTGCCGAGTTGGCTCGCCTGAAGGATCCCGCCGCGATCGTGCCGCTGGTGAGGATTCTGGGTCGGGACGACGCGATCGCGGTCCGGGTGCTGCTGGCGACGGTGCTGGGTGACATTCCGGGTACCGCGTCGGTCGAGCCCCTGGTGGGGATGGCATTGCGGGACCGGAGTTACGAGGTCCGTGGGGCGGCACGGTCGGCGATCGAGCCGAAACGAATCGGGGCGGCTGTGCCGTTTGCGATTGCGTTTCTGCGAGATGTGTCCAACGCCGTGGTCCGGCGGGCCGCGGTCCTCTTGGGTGAGTGCGGGGACCTGGCGGCGGTGCCACCACTGATCGCCGCCCTGGTCACTCGCCACGTGCATCGCGTCCGGGTGCCCGGAAGCCGGCATCCGAGTTTCGCATTCGCACGCGACGGGACGCCGGTGCACCCGGCCGTGGCCCAGGGATTCGGCGTGCCGCCGGAGGTGCTGAGGGGAATGCAGATGGGGCAGTTTCCGTTTGGAGTGGTGATCCTACCGCCGCAGTTCTCGGAAAAGGAAACCCAGGTGATCTCCGTCGTCGTCGATCGTAAAAACGCCGAGGTGTTGGCGGCACTCAAGAAGCTAACCGAACACGACGGACCCGGTTACAACCAGCGGGCCTGGAGTCTGTGGTGGTTGGCCTATCGCCAGGGGGTGAAATGACCAATCCGTTGTCGGCTCGGGCGGCTCGACAGCTGCTGGAGAGCCTCGAGCGATCCGGGGTCACTCACCTCGCTCACCCCTCAGAACATCAGCCCTCCCAGCCCCCCGAATCGGCCGACAGCGACAGGACCCAGGCGGTGGAGGAGGAATTGGTGAGTAGTCTGGAGGGGCTTTCCGAGGCGGTTGCCGGGTGCAGGCTGTGCGGGGAATTGGCCGAGACGAGGACCCAGACGGTCTTCGGTGTCGGAGACCCCGACGCGAGGATCCTGTTCATTGGCGAAGCGCCCGGTGCTGACGAGGATCGGCTTGGTGAGCCGTTCGTCGGCCGAGCCGGCAAGTTGCTCGACCAGATCATCGAAGCCTGCGGGATGCGGCGTGAGGAGATCTACATCTGCAATATTCTCAAGTGCCGGCCTCCGGGAAACCGCAACCCGACGCCCGATGAGGCGGGGAATTGTCGCAAGTTTCTCGACGGACAGATCGCCGCGGTCCGCCCCGAGTACATTGTCTGCTGGGGTTCGGTGGCGGCCAAGAACCTGCTGGACTCGACCGAGACGATCGGCCGGATGAGGCGGAAGTTCTTCGAATACGCCGGAGCGAAGGTGCTGTGCACCTACCACCCCTCCTACCTGTTGAGAAACCCAGCGGCGAAGAAGGATGTCTGGGAAGACATGCAGTGGCTGTTCGCCGACATGGGCATCACCCTGAAGGGCCAATAGCGTCTCCACTGGACGCGGGCAGAGTCGCCGTCATTCCGGGGACGGGCTGCCGGGATTTCTGGTAGAGGGCCTTGATGTAGGGGATGGGTTGGTTGCCGAGTGCTTTGAGGATGGTGCCGCCGGCGGTGAAGCAGTGGGTAACCCAGTCGGGTTGGCCGTAGCGGGCCAGAGCGGTTCCTCCTTCGCCTCCACCGACGTAGACTTCGGCTCCTGCCTCGGTCATCCGTTTGAGTTGCCCGATGAACTCTCGGGTCCCGGTTTCGAATGCGGGTTCCTCGAACAGGCCAAACACTCCGTTGTAGAACGCGATGGCCGGGCGGTTTCCTGCTTGGACTGCGGCCTGGTGAGACTCGAGAAATCGGCCGACCGCTTCGACCTGTTCGGCTCGGGTTTCGGGCCCGACATCGAATTGAGCTTCACCGTCGGGGATGGTCCTGCTGGCGGATCCGTCGCCGAGAACGAAGTCGACGGGCAGCACGAATTCGACTCCGGCCTCGAGTCCCTCCCGGTACATCACCCCGGCTTGTTCGATGCGTTCCGGCGGGATGTAGATCTTGGCCTGCGTCGAGTCTGCGGCGAGCCCGAGTGCGAAGTCGCGGCCGTCGTGTCGTGCCTGTGCGGCCTTGAGCGCCAGCGCAAGTCCTCCGGCGGCGATGACCGTTTTCACCATCTTGCGAGCGAGAATTTGCTCCAGGTCATCGAGCTTGTTGATCTTGATCCCACTGAAGACGACCAGGTCGGCCTGGCGGGTGCGGGTGACATGTCGGGTGAGTTCGTGATCGATGTAGCGTCCCAGTGCGACCTGTTGGCAGCCCAGCGGCACGAGGGTACTGGAGAGGTCACGGTTGGATGCGGCGAATCCTTCGTTGACGTGTACTCGGGCCAGTGACTCCGCGACGCTGTTGACGTAGTTGGTCAACCTCGGAGCCAATTCGGAGATCTCATCGTGTCCGGCCTTCCAGAGTGCCCGTTCGAGTGAATAGCGGCGGGTGTTTTCGAGGACGGCGATGGTCCCATCGTGCAGTTCGGCCACCTGTTGGGCGGCTGATGCGAGCACTTTGCCGGTCTGGTTATCGAGCCATTCGCCAATGAACGCGACGGGCCTCTCGCCTCGAGCCGCCAGCGGTACGAGTCTCTCGAGGTGTCTCGCGACCGGTTCCAGCGACAGACCGGGGTCCCGTCCCCGGTGTCCATAGACCAGTTGCACCCATCCCCGTCGGCCTCCGTAGCTGAGCGTTTCCACGAGCGAGCGGATCCTGACGTCATTCGGGATCGACCCATCGTCCTGGACCACGACGTCGGTATCGCCTCGCACCAGCACGCGGGTTCCGCGTGGGAGCAAATCGAGCGAGTCGAGGTTGGGGATCACGTCGAGGCACTCTTCCAGCGACGGTGTCTGATCTGAGTCGGCCGCGAGCGTGGAGCACCAGCGGATGGTGTCATCGGTGGAAACGGTCATGGCGGAGTGGGCCGTGTGGTGAGGAGCCGTCTGAGAAAGTTGTCGGTGAGGTATGGGAATAGACGGTGGTGTTGTCGGACGTCAAGGCATCGGGAAAAGCGATCGAAGGGGCTTTCCGGTCTCTCGACGGATTGCCTATGATCGGGTTTCCTCCGCTCATTGTGCCGCACGAGCGTCCGTGGTCCGACCGAGAGTCCTCGTGAATCAAGCGCCCCGTGGCTGGAGTCGGCTGGAGTGTCGGGGGGTGCCTGCCGGAGTGCTGCTGGCGGCATGCCTGGCGGTTCTCGGCTCGACGGCGATGGCCGCGGCAGGTCCCACGATTCGATCCGTCGCGGTCGGTCTCGGGGGTTGGGTCAAGGTGGGCAAGTGGGCACCGGTGCGGGTCGATGTCGATGGAGGCGGGTTGAGCGGTTCACTGAGACTGGTACTGACGACATCGGATCCCACGGAGCGGACCGCGGCATTTGAGTCATCGGCGGTCGAGTTGACAGCGGGACGTCGCACTCAGTTGGTCGGCTGGTTCCAACCCGGTCGGCTGGGCGGCGCGTTGGATGTATCGATCGAGTTGGACGGTGTGGCGGTCGATCGCCGCACGATTTCGATGGCGAGCGCACCCCGGCGTCCGTTCAACTGGCGGATGCGTGTCGGCCAGACGGAGGTATCTCGCGGTGTGGACCGGATCGAGATCCCTGTACGTGCCGGCCAGACCGTGGTCTTCCGTAACGGCGATCCTCATGCGGCTCACGGCCTCGTGGTCCCGGCTGGTCCGGTCGTGGGATTGCGAGAGACGACCGGGTCGGGTGGTGGGCTGGTGGACCCGTTGCCCGGGTCGTCAACCTCGGTGGCGGACACGCTGCCGGTGGTGGCTCAATTCGAGGTCACCGGCAAGTTGACTCAAGCGGTCCCGTTTCACGGTCTCAGTACCGGCTGGGCTCTCTCGGGCCGTTTCATTCCGGGCGACACGAAGGGATCCGAATCGGCGGCAGGGTCATCGGTGATCGAAGTCGTCTTCGAAGGGAGCCCGGTGGTCTTGAGCCAGTCGGAGTCGTTGTGGGTCTCGTGGGGCGGTGCGGCGGGGATGGACGTTTCGGGCCCCGAACGAACCGGAGACCGGTTGGCCGAATCGGATCGTCGCGCGGTTGCCTGGTCAGGGTCGTTGCGGCGGATCGAACGGGTCATCGATCTTGACGCGGTCGACGCGATCGTGATGGCGGCTGGTGAGGGGTATGCGATCGACGAGTCAGACAGCCGAGCATTGTCCGAGTGGGTGGCGGCGGGTGGTCAACTGGTGCTGTCGGTGGGGTCAATGCGGGCGGCGTGGGTTCGCAGTCCGTTGGCGAGTTGGGTTCCGATCCGGGCCGAGGGCGACCGGCAGGTGAGTGACAGTGATCTGCGGGGCCTGGAGACCTGGGCGATCGCCGGGGAGCGGATTCCGTTCCAGGGTCGAGTGGGGGGCACGGTGCTGGGCCTGCCCGACGGCCGCACGTCGGTGGCGTCTCTGAGTGGTCCTCTGGTGGGCGAGGTGGCCTGGGGCTTCGGCCGCGTGACGATGCTCGCCGTCGACATCGATCGTCAGCCGCTGGCCCGCTGGGTGGAGTTGCCCCGGCTGGTGGAACGCTTGGTCGAGGGATCCAGACCCGACGAACCGGTGGCCGTCGCTGACGGCTCGAGATCGAACCGCGGCACCGGTGGTGCCCTCTCCTACTCGGGCATCTCGGACCTCAAGACTCAGTTGCACGGAGTGCAGGACGAATTCCAGGAGGTGACTCGGCTGGGGATCTGGCAGGTGCTCCTGCTGGTGATCGTGGTCCTGTTACTGGTGGGCCCGGTCGATTTCGTCGTGGTCCGTTACCTGCTGAAGCGGCCACAGGCCACCTGGGTGACCCTGCCATTGATCATCGTCACCTCGACCAGCCTGGCCGTGTGGAGCGGAACGTCGGTCAGTGGTCCTCTGGTGCTGGTCAATCAACTCGACATCCTCGACCTCGATACGCTCGAAGGCCATGTGGTGGGCCGGAGTTGGGTGACGATCTACTCGGGACAGAGCCAGAGACTGCGGATCGTGGCCCGGCCTCCCGGTTGGCTGGGCAGCCAGCCGAGTCCTGTGGGATCGGCTTGCTGGTTGGGTTGGAGTGGGGTTCCGGAGGTGACATTCGGTGGGATGCACCGGGGCGGCCGGCGTCTGGTCGAAGAGCCGGATTACCGCGTGAAGACCGGTTCCGTACAGGCGTCGATCGACGACCTGCCCGTGGCGGTTTCCTCGACCCGCACACTCTCAGCAGCCTGGCAGGGATCTCGAGCAACAGACCTCGTGACGGTGTCGCTACAGAGCAGCGGGGTGGGCCAGCTGTCGGGTGAATTGAGTCACAAGCTGCCCGGTTCGATCGACGACTGGTTGATCGCTTTTGGCAGCCGGATCTACATGCCACGTTCGTCGGAGGGCCGGCGTGGCTCGTGGAAGTCGGGGATCACCTTGGAGTTGGAGAGTGACGACGTTCGCAACGAGTCTCTGAAGCGCTACCTGACCCGAACGATCACGCGGACGGTGGCCCGCCGCCAGGGCTACGGCACCGACGTGTTGACCGTGGCCGGGCAGTACGAACCACTGAACCGGGATCCGTTCGACTGGCTCGAGACTCTGACGTTTCACCGTGCCGCCGGCGGAAGCGGTTTCACCGGCCTGGAGAACCGTGATCTCGACGCACTGGACCTCTCGCAACTGATCCAACTCGACCGCGCCGTGCTGATTGGGCGGCTGGTCGTTTCCGGTAGTGAGGACGGCGACGAGGCGAGTTCGGATTCGGGGTCCGGGGGGACCGAATTGTTGATAGATGGCCCAGGGGTCAAGTCGTCGGGGAATCGCCACGTGACGTTCATCCGCATGGTGCTGGGTGTTGTGAGTCGACGACCGCGGCCGAACCAGTCGTTTGTGGATCCTGACAAAGACTCTTCGAATTAAAGTACGGTTGTTGATTTGCGTCTGACGTGAGGGGACTTCGGTGATCACCACTCGGAAACTGACCAAGCAGTACGGCGACCTGATCGCCGTGAACAACATCGACCTGGACCTGGCCGAGGGTGACGTGTTCGGTTTCATTGGTCCCAACGGATCGGGCAAGACGACGACGATGCGGATGATTGCCACGCTGCTGAATCCGACTCACGGCGAAGCCTACGTCTGCGGCAAGTCGATTTATACAGATCCGGCGGAGATCCGGCGGATGGTTGGATTCATGCCGGACTTTTTTGGTGTCTACGACGACATGACCGTGATCGAGTATCTCGAGTTCTTCGCCGCAACTTATCGGATCGATTCGCACGCGCGACGCAGGATCTGCGAAGAGAAGCTCGAGTTGGTCGACATGTCGTTCAAGCGAGACGCGATGGTCAACCAGCTCTCTCGTGGCCAGACCCAGCGGATTGGCCTGGCCCGGGTGCTGTTGCACGAGCCTCAGGTGTTGCTGCTCGACGAACCGGCCAGCGGACTGGATCCCCGCGCCCGGATCGAGATCCGTACGCTGCTGAAACGGCTGGGTGAATTGAAAAAGACGGTGGTCGTCAGCAGTCACATTCTGCCCGAGTTAGCCGATGTCTGTACCCGGGTGGGGATGATCGAGAAGGGTCACTTGATCGTTGACGGCAAAGTCGAGGAAGTGATGCGGAAGGCTCGCGAGCGGTTGGTTCTGCACGTGCGGATTCAGCCGGGTGCGGAGTCGGGTGAGAGTCATGCGGTGGCGACCGACCGGGCGGCGGGGCTGATCGAGCAGGCCGACGAGGTGGACACGGTGACGATCGAGAGCGGCACGATCTTGGCCACTCTGGTTCCCGACGTCGAGGACTACACGGTGCTGCCGACGATGTTGTTCGAGCGAGGGTTCCGGATCGAGATGTTCCGCGAGGAGGATGTCAATCTCGAGACCGCCTTCATGCACCTCACAAAAGGACTGGTGCAGTAGGTATCAGGAAGGGTGTGGTGAGGCGGGGTCGTGGGTGAGGGGTTTCTGGGCTACGACACATCGGTGATGCTCGACGTGGTTGTCGTGGCATTGGTGGTGGTTGTGCCGTTGCTGATGTTGAGCCTGTGCCAGGTCCGTTTTGGTCAACGGTACCTGGTTCATCGGCGGCTGCAGCTGACTCTGGGAGCGGTGCTGCTGGTGGCCGTGTCACTGTTTGAAATCGACATGCGTCTGCACGGCGGGTTCTGGACGATGTCGCAGAACCACTCGACCGCGATGCACGTGTTGCTGTACGTGCACCTGTTCTTTGCCATTTCGACGGTCGTGCTGTGGGCGGCGACGATCGGCCTGGCGTTGCGGCGTTTTGAGAGTCCGCCTTTGCCGGGAGCTCACAGCCGGTTGCATCGTCGGTTGGGCTGGTTGTCGACTCTCGACATCACCGCCACGTCAATCACCGGCCTGCTGGTCTATTACTTCGGATTTGTGGTCGAAGCCGTTGCGGGTTGAGCGGCGTGGGGAGTCGAGGCGTTCTCCCCGGGTCGGGTGGGTGGTGCGGCGGTCGGTTCACCGGCCTGGTCCTGCTTGAATCTCAGCAGCTGTTCACCCAGCACGCGGATCTGTCGGTTGACGTCTTCGTGGGTTTGTTCGAGTCCGCTGGAGACGAGAGTCACGATGCCCAGTAACAGCAGCATTTGCCCACCGGTGGCGATCAGCCATGCGGTGGGGGTGTTGAGTGGCGCATGTCCGAATCCGTTCCAGATGATCAGTGACCCTCCGGCGGTCAGCCCGAGAACGCCGACATAGGCCAGCAGTTGTCCCCAGAGCGAGGTGGAGTGGGTCAGGGCATTGGTGGTGACCCCGGCGGGGATGGCAGCGGTGGCTTCGGGAGTGCCGGTTGGATCGGAAACGGCTGCTGGTTCGGAGTCTGTGTGTGGGTCGTGCGGAGGTGGTTCGGTGGGAGTGGCTGGGGGTTTGACGGGGTGTTGGGGGTCATCGGAGAAGTTGGCCACGGTGGCGGCGATTTGGGTGAGCGGGTCCATCGGGGGTGTGCTGTTCGAGTCGGCAGTCGGATTGGGGCGAGAGCGTTTTGTCTTGGTTTGTGTCGGGGTGGGTTGGTCGGTCTTCTTGTCTTGTGGTGTTGGCTGCCCGCCGGTTTGTTTCTTGTGTTTCGAGTGGGCGGAATCGACGCGGTAGTGAGGATTCGAGCTGTCGAGCGGTTGCTTGGGTTTATGTGGCGTGGCGGGAGTGGGTGTCGGCAAGTCGAGCGGGTTGTCGTTATTCCAGCTCTGCAGCAGTTGTCGAGCCTGTTCGGAGGCGGTGTTTGCCTGAGGCGGATCGACCAGCGCGTTCCCGCAGCGAGGGCAGGCTGAGGGCTTGCTGTCGGAGTCGGGGCCCGCGAGGGCCTGACACGTCGCGCACCACATTGAGGTGATCTGCGTCGGGGAGGGAGCTTGAGGGGCCGACATTCTAGGAATGCGGTAGCTGGACGCAAGATCGGTTCTTGGCAGCCGACCTAGGTGAAGAACTCGCGGGCCTCTTCCATGAATTCCGGCTCGAGCGTTCGCATTTCTCCCACGGCATCACCGAGATTGACCGAGGTGATGTGAGTGCCTCGCAGCGAGACCATTTGTCCGAAGAGTCCTTCGTGTGCCAGTCGAGCGGCGTGGACTCCGAGTCGGGTGCCGAGCACGCGGTCGTAGGCACTGGGTGCGCCTCCGCGTTGCAGGTGTCCCAGCGTTACGACGCGGGTTTCGATCCCGGTCCGCTGTTCGATCAGTTCGGCGATGATTTCACCGACTCCTCCGAGCTTGACGTGTCCGAACTCGTCGAGTTCGGCGCCCTGGGTGACGAACCCATCGGCAGAAGGCAACTCGACTCCTTCGCTGACGATCACGATTCCGTACATCTTGCCGTCCTGGCGTCGTTGCTTGAGCAGCTGGCACATGTGGTCGAGGTCGGGCTTTTCTTCGGGGATCAGGAAGTAGTCGGCTGCGGTGGAGACACCCGCGAAGCAGGTGATCCAGCCGGCGTGCCGACCCATGGTCTCGATCACCATCACGCGTCGATGCGATTCGGCGGTGGTTCTGAGTCGATCGACGGCTTCCATGACAACGTTGATCGAGGTATCGAAGCCGAAGGTGACATCGGTACTGGAGAGATCGTTGTCGATGGTCTTGGGGATGCCGATGGTCTTGATGCCGTGTTCGTCGTTGAGTCGATGAGCGACACCGAGCGTGTCATCGCCTCCGATGGCGATCAGTGCATCGAGTCCGGTCGATTGGATTGTCTCGAGGACCTTTTCGATGGACACGTCGTCTTTGAAGGGGTTGGTGCGAGATGAGCCGAGGATGGTGCCTCCTCGTGCGATGATGCCATCGGTGCCCTCGGCGGTGAGGTCGACGTAGTTGTTTTCGACCAGTCCTCTCCAGCCTTCGAGGAACCCGATGGTGGTACCTCCGCGATTGGCGTTGGTGCGGACCACGGCACGGATCACCGCATTCAGGCCCGGGCAATCTCCTCCGCCGGTCAACGCTCCGATCTTCATCGTGGTAGTCTCATCAGCGGGCTGGTGTTTGGCGTTTCAGAGCAGTTCGCGTTCAATGAACCCGGTATCGACCTGGCCCTCGACGAACGCCGTGTGGTTGAAGATCCGCCGCAGCAGCGGAATGGTGGTGTGGATGCCCTCGACCCGGAACTCTTCGAGTGCCCGTTTCATGCAGCGGATGGCTTCGGCTCGAGTGGGTCGGTGGACGATCAGCTTGCCGATCAGCGAGTCGTAGAAGGGGGAGACCCGGTATCCGGCGTGGACGTGAGAGTCGAAGCGGACGCCTCGTCCTCCAGGCACGCTCAGCCCGGTGATCGTCCCGGGCGAGCCCCTGAAGTCGTGCTCGGGATCCTCGGCGTTGATCCTCACCTCGATCGACGAACCCTGGCAGGGGATGTTGCGTTGCGAGAAGTCCAGTTCCAGGCCGGCTGAGATTCTCAATTGCTGTTCGATCAGGTCGATGCCGGTGACCTGTTCGGTGACGGGGTGTTCGACCTGGATCCGGGCATTGACTTCGATGAAGTAGAACTGGTATTCCCGATCGACGAGGAATTCGACGGTTCCGGCGTTGGTGTAGCCGGCGACCTGGACCAGCCGGATCGCGGCCTTGCAGATGTCTTCGCGGACGGCCTGGGGCAGGTCCGGTGCGGGAGTTTCTTCGACGAGTTTCTGGTGTCGTCGCTGCAGGCTGCAGTCTCGTTCCCACAGATGCACGGCGTTACCGTGCGAGTCGGCGAGGATCTGCACTTCGACGTGCCTGGGGTTCTCGATGTACTTCTCGAGATAAACGCCGGCGTTGTTGAAGGCCTTTTCGGCTTCGGCGGCTGCGGCGGCGAGTCCGCTCTTCAGGGAGATGTCGTTGCGGGCGACCCGCATGCCCTTGCCACCGCCTCCGGCAGTCGCCTTGACCATCACCGGATACCCGATCTCCTCGGCCACCCGCAACGCCTCCGCCTCGTCCTCGATCAGCCCCTCGCTGCCGGGCACCGTGTGCACCTTGGCGTCTCGAGCGATCCCCCGCGCGGTGACCTTGTCTCCAAGTTGTCTCATGGCCTCGTGAGGCGGCCCGATGAATTCGATCTTGCAGCTGCGACAGACCTCGGCGAAGTGGGCATTTTCGGCCAGGAACCCGTAACCGGGATGGATCGCCTGCACGTTGCCGATTTCGGCGGCACTGATGATCCGGTTGATCATCAGGTAGCTCTCAGCCGAAGTGTTGCCGCCGATGCAGTACGCCTCGTCGGCAAGCTCCAGGTAGCCCGCGCCGCGGTCGGCCTCGCTGAAGACCGCTACCGTCTCGATCCCCAGCTCTCGGCAGGTACGGATGATCCGCAGGGCGATCTCGCCGCGATTGGCGACCAGGATGCGCTGAAACATGAGATGTCAGTCGAGGCGAAGGGATGGGGGTGTGCTGCGGTGTGCTGCGGTGTGCTGCGGTGTGGGTCAGGCGGGTTGGATGCGGAAGAGTGGCTGTCCGAATTCTACGGCGTCTCCGTTTTCGACGAGCACTTCGACGATGGTCCCGGCGGTTTCGGCTGGGATTTGATTGAAGACTTTCATGGCTTCGACGATGCAGACGATCGTCTCGGGCGTGACTGCCTGTCCGATCTTGACGAACGGTGGGTCATCGGGAGTGGCGGCGGCGTAAAAGGTCCCGACGGTGGGTGCATTGATTGTCGGCAACTGCGATTCGACCGCCTGCGGCAGGTCATCAGAATCGGCAGCGGCTGGTGCGGCCGGCGGGATGACGGCGACTCCTTCGGTCGGTCCCCGTCGCAGTTTCCAACTCTGGTCACCCTGCGTCAGGCTGATTTCGTTCAGCCCGTGCTCGTCCATCAGGGCAATCAGCTCCTTGATCTTGTCGAGGTCGAAAGCCTGTTCGTCTGCCATCGGCGAGTATTCCGCAACGGGAGAGGTCTGTGTGGGGTTGTGTGAGTGGTCGTGTTGGTGGGTCGGCGGTGTCAGTCGATGTTCACCAGGGCATCTTCGAATCGCTTGGGGACGCTGGTGAGCACTTCGTGTCCATCTCGAGTCACCAGCACGTCGTCTTCGATCCTGACGCCGCCCCATCCGGGGAGATAGATGCCCGGTTCGACGGTGATCACCATACCGGGTTCGAGACGGCCTTCGGCCACGGGGCTGAATCGAGGTTCTTCATGGATATCCAGTCCAATGCCATGTCCGAGTCCGTGCCCGAAGAACTTGCCGTATCCGGCGTTTTCGATGACACGACGTGCGGCACGGTCGACGGATTGCAATGTCGCGCCGGGCCGTATCGCCTTGATGCCCTGCCTTTGGGCATTCAACACGACCCCATGAATTTTCTCAAGTTTCGGCGGTGCCTTTCTGGTGACGAGGACCCTGGTCAGGTCACTCCGATAGCCTCCGGTCGTCCTGGCACCCCAGTCGAAGAGGATGAATCCGGACTCACCGATCCGGGTGGGCCCGGGTCGAGCGTGCGGAAGTGCGGCACGGGGTCCCACGGCAACGATCGGCTCGAACGCCGGCCCCTCGGCCCCGAATCTCCGCATCAGGTGTTCGAGTTCGTGAGCCATTTGGAGCTCGGTCTTGTCGGCTTCGAGCACGGCGGTCATCGCGGCGAAGCCGCGTTCGGCCTGGCGGACTGCCAGCCGGATTTCGGCAATTTCACCGGAGTCCTTGATCGCACGCAGTTGGTTGACGATGGTCTCGACGGAGACGAGTTGGGTGGCTTTGCGGGCGCTGGCGACGGCATCCGAGATGTTTGTCCAGGTGGCCATGCTGGTCGAGTGGGCTTCGATGCCCACCGAATCGAGCCTCGCGGCCTGAACGACTTGAGCGACGGCCGTGTGCATGCTCCGGCGAGCGTCGCGAATTTCGACATCCAGCCCGGCACATTCCTCGGAAATCTGCACCGTGTACCGGGTGTCGCTGATCAGCACAGCCAGCTTGGGTCCGACCAGCAGGTAGCTGCTGTCGCCGGTGAACCCGGTCAGCCAGGTCACATTCGATTCGTCGGTGACCAGCACCGCCGGCAGGCCGAGTTTTCGGATCCGGGTAACCAGTCTGCTGCGTCGGCGGCTGAAACGGGCCTGCGTCATGGTGTGGTGTTGGAGTCAACGGAGTTGGAT
>Ga0310123_10001885_pt1 | contig 17046 bp, 15 predicted proteins | sample CB6_AW_1057_MG_FD_203505 | JGI IMG/M metagenome (GOLD analysis project Ga0310123, IMG submission 203505) | Marine microbial communities from Western Arctic Ocean, Canada - CB6_AW_1057 | ecosystem: Environmental > Aquatic > Marine > Oceanic | place: Canada: Western Arctic Ocean | collected... | reverse complement strand
CCCGTGTGCAGATCCGCTACAATTAACAGTTCGTCACGGTCACTGCTACCTCGCTGTGGCGAGTGAGGCAGGAGCCTCGGGAACGGTGTTTTGAGTTAAGTGGAGAATCTTCAGGTTTAACTGATTTGGCCACCAGTGTTGGTTCGACATCGTCCCAACCGCCGTGTGTTTGTGAGGCCCGCCCAACGCTGGTCACTTGCTTTCGCTCTCCATATTCTCGCCAATGTTTTGCATTTCTTTTCAACCGGTTCTGTCTACAAGAATCATGAATTCTGGCAGCGCCTTAGAAGGCCGATACTCTATCCAACTGAGCTAGGGGCGCACACCGTGTCTTGTTGATGTTACAAGGACGGGCTTTGTACTGTCACGATGTACTGCCACGACCTCCTCGCCCTTGAACAGTTTCTTGCTGTGATCCACTGCCAACCGGAGCCGCTCAGGCGCCGTCGCCAGGTATGTCGATCGGTGATGGTTTAGGAAGTGTGCCTCGACCGACTCGAAACAGAACCTGCATCGCGCCGTGCGCATGCAAGAAACGTTGAGCGTGGCCGGATGGAGGAAACCTCGAAGCGCAGGGTTAGAGAGCGTTCAAGGGCGAGGACGCCTCTCTTGCGTCTTTCGCCAATCGACCCAGGACGCCCTCCCGTCATTCACTCTCGCTGAAAAATTTAATCAACAAGTCTGGTCGAAGTGACTGGAGGTGTGCCACGTTACCTCGTTCAGCGGCCTTCTCCATTTGCGCCGCTAGTCGATACAGCCGCAGGACCCCTAGGTCGCCGACACTGGTCTTGAGCGAATGCGCAGCGTGTTCAACGTTACTTTAAGGTGCGCGACAACATCAGTCGGACTGAGTGTCTCGACGTGCTGGTGAAACAGATCGATCATCTGGTGGATCAAGCGAACGCCGTCGAGTTACTGCAGCCGCTCGTGCGTCGGCGGGTCGACCGTTCCGTGTGCGTCTTCGATGAGTCCTGCAGCCATTTTGCCAGGCACCTCCTCTAGGGCACAAGGCCCATGCCATGCTTCAGCCGAAGCCGGTGAGTGCCCGGAACGCCGAAAGAATAGGGGCAGGGCGAGAAGAACTACAGGACAGGATCATTCTGCGTGAACGCGATCTATGAAAATGCGGGCCAAACTCAGAACGGTGCGTCTACGAAGGCGCCGCTGAAACCAGCGTCTACGTCAGTGTTACCTCGCGGGGCCGAGGGTTGGGCAGAGCACTTCTCACCGCTCTCGTTGAGGTGTCTGCAGGCGCAGGTATCTAGATGCTGCAGGTCGGCATCTTCCCCGAGAACCTCGCCAGCCTGGCTATACACAAAACGTGTGAGTTTCGCGAGGTTGGGCTCCGCGAGCACATCGGAAAGATGGGCGATCTGTGGCGTGACACGGCGCTGCTGGAGCCGCGGAGCACTATGGTTGGGACCTACCCCCCCCCAACCTGATCCACCAGACCTATCTCACCGCGATGAAATCGATCTCCACAGCAGCGCCGGCCGGCAGTGCGGCCACGCCAACCGTGGAGCGGCTTGGCTTGACCTCGACATCGTCGAAAAACTCGCCATACACCTCGTTCAGCGCGCCATAGTTGTCGATGTCGTCGAGATAGACCGTGGCCCGTACGACATTGTTCTTCGAAAACCCCGCTTCGGTCAGCAGGTTGTTCAGGTTGTCGAGCGCCTGCCGCGCCTGCGCTCGGACCCCATCATGTAGTGCGCCGGTTTCTGCATTCCTGCCGACCTGCCCTGAGAGGTAGAGGGCATCACCGGTATCGACTCCAGGCGAGTAGGGCGCCAGCGGCCGTGCGCCGCCGTATAGGGCTCGATGTCCCGACTGCGCCGAAACGTTGACGCCGACAAACGCCCCCAGCATGAACGCCACAACTAGCCCAGCAAGAAGTTTGATCGAAAGAGTCATTATTTACCTCGATTTACGCTCTCAGCATGCAATGGTTCAACAGATCACCAAACTAAGTTACCAGAAACCACCTGCAGATGACCGGCTCTTACCCGTTTCGCCTCTAAAAATGTGAGCTGGTATACTCTCGGCGGCCTTAAAGTTGCGGTCCCCGTCCCTGACCGGAGGACGAATCGTGCGTCAAAGAGTGTCACGACCATCCCGGCGCCAATTCCTTGGCAGCTCTACCGCAGCCGCCTTGGGCGGTCTGAGTCTGGGTAGCTTTGCCTCCCCGGCCCGGGCCCAGCGAGCGGTTCCGACCTTGCCGCTCGGTGAGTTACGGCTCACGGGTCCGCCAGACGAAGCCTACTGGTGGAAGGTGCGCTCACAGTACAACTTAATCGATGGCCTCACCTTCATGAACAACGGCACCCTGGGGCCGATGCCGAGAGTCGTGATGGAGGAACACGACCGCGTGTTCCGTGAGATCGCCGCGGATCCGACAAATGGTTCTCGCCGGGACGAGCTTGACGCGAACCGAGAGCTCTTCTCCGCCTTCGTCGGAGCCGAACCCGAAGAGGTTTCCTACACACGCAGTACGACCGAAGGCATGAATATCTTTGCTATGGGCGTGGATTGGAACGAGGGCGACGAGATCCTCATCTGTACGCACGAGCACAATGGCGGCATCGAGGCGTACATGACGCTCGAACAGCGACGGAAGATCAAGATCAATCGGATCGAGATTCCGTCTCCGCCTGAGAGCATCGATCAGATCGTCGATCTCTACGAACTGGCGATCACGCCAAAGACACGATGCATCATGGTCAGTCACATCACCTATGTGACCGGTCTCTTGATGCCAGTCAAAGAACTCTCCGAGCTGGCGCATCGGAACGGGTTGATGCTCAGCGTCGATGGGGCGCATCCGCTCGGGATGATCGCGGTCGACATGCACGACCTTGGTTGCGACCACTACGCAGCTCCCGGCCAGAAGTGGCTGATGGCCGGGACAGGTACCGGGCTCAACTACGTCAGTCGCGATGTGATGCCGAATGTCTGGCCGCTGATGGGTGCTGGAACCTACCGGAACGCCGAAACGGACGAGGTCGAGTTTTATCAAGACTCTCGCAAATACGAGGATTGCGGCCAACGAGACACGCCATCCGCTCTGGCGATGAGGACCGCGATCCACTTCCAGAACACCATTGGTAAGAAGGCGATCGAGAACCGCGTGAGGCAGTTGACGACGCGGCTCAAGGTCGGGCTCGCGGAGATCGACGGTGTCAAGTTGTGGACCTCTATGAACCCGGATCTCAGTGCCGGATTGACACTCTTCTCGATTCGTGACGTTCCGATGGCGAACATCGTCGAGGCCCTTATGGATCGCGACCGTGTTTACATCCGCACGATGGGCACCGGCAATCTCAACGGCGTGCGGGCCTCGACGCATATTTACAATATGCCTGATGAGGTTGATCGACTTCTCGACGGAGTCCGTCATCTCGCGACAGATTGGTCGGACTATATGCATGAGCCGGTGGTCTAACGCGCAGCACAGTGAAAGGACCTAAGATGTCAAAGCAGCCCAGCCGACGCAGCATAGTTAAAGGGAGCTTGGCTATGGCCGGGCTTGGTGTTCTCGGCCTACCGAAGTGGGCCTTTCCGGCCATGGTGCAAGGCGAAACCATCGTGCCCTTTACCGACCTGGAGGAACCCATCACGCTGGAACGCACGCCGGACCGGCGGATTATTGACATCCGTAACATCGACGGTATGTTTACGCCGATCAACCAGTTCTTCACGACCCAGCACTACGGTCACCCTGAGGTCGACACCGGGACGTATCGGCTACGTGTGTCGGGTCTGGTGAATGAACCCCTGGCGCTATCGGTCGCCGATCTCCGCGCCATGCCGAGCCGGGAGCTCATCTTCGGATTCGAGTGCTCGGGGAATCGCGGACCGCTGAACGGGCTATCGAGTAATGGTCGCTGGACCGGCGTACCGCTCCGGACCGTGCTCGAGCGCGCCGGAGTGAAGACCGACGCACGGGAGTTCGTCTTCTTCGGCGCCGACCATGGTGAAGAGGAAGTGGAGTTCCGTGGACGGAACTATACGGTCGACCAGCAGTACGGGCGTAGCCTGCCCCGTGACATCGCACTTTCCGATGAGCCGCTGCTCGCCTATGCCTTGAACGACGAGCCCCTGACGACTCATCAGGGTCGGCCGCTTCGCTTGCTTGTCCCGGGGTGGTATGGCGCACCCAACGTCAAGTTCCTGGCGGAAATCCATGTCCAGGAGGACCAGTACCTCGGGAAGTACCAGGCCCGCTGGTATCGCACCTTGAAAGGCGAGATGGTCAACGGCGAGATGAAGTGGAAGGAAACGGCAATCACCCGGATGAACCTGAAGTCGTTCATCGCACGGGTTACCGAGGACGGCGGGAAGCACAACGTGTTCGGCGTTGTCCTGCACGACGGCACCCCAATTCAGTCGGTTGAGGTGAAGGTGGACGATGGTCCCTGGCTGCCGGCGACTCTCGACCCCGAGACGATGCGCGAGAAGTACTCCTGGAAGTTTTTCAACTACAGCTGGCAAGGCGCCACCGCAGGCGAGCATACGCTCACGTCGCGGGTGACCGATGTCAATGGGGAGGTCCAACCGACCGAGGCGGAGCTCGATTCAGTTAAGAAGACGCGGCTGGAGCAGCATTCGCAGGTGGCACGGAAGGTGATGATCGCGTAGCAGACCCGGCGACCGTCAGGTCGTCGGCCCGCCGTTCATGGCTCACGACCCAACGTGTAGGAGGTGAACGATGAACGTGTCTCTTGGACCCGGTGAGACGGTGATGATCGTTATCGCCGGCATTCTTCTTATTGCGATGTCTGGATTGGCCGTTCCGCTGGGCACGGTGGTGACTGCTCAGCAACCGGATCGGGAGATTCGAATCCCCGAGAACCTCCCCGAACCTGTGGGACCAGAGATGCGAGTCGAGGCCGAGGACCTGGACGCGGCGTTGGCCGAGGCTGACGTCGTCCTGCTCGATGTGCGAGAGCCGTGGGAGCTCGCCGAGTACGGCACTCGCGCCGGGTACATCAACATTCCTCTGGGTGAGCTCGAGTCACGCCTCGACGAGCTCCCGTCCGACAAGACCATCCTCACCGCTTGAAGCGGCGGGGGCAGAGCCGCGCGTGCCGCGGCCTTGTTGATCGCGAACGGATATACGTTGGCTGGGTTCTGTGGTCTCCGCGAGTATGCGGGCGAGAAGGTGTATCCGGAGGCCGACCCGCAGCCAAACTGAGGACTGCCCCTCGGGGACACTCGCGACCGGCTGGTCACTCTGGCGCGCGCCGCAGCACCCGATTCCACCACATCACGACGCCGGTGATGAGCAGCGTTGGCGGGACGAGTGCGACGACGGCCCAAACAGCTTTTGTTGTCTCGTTGCACAGACCCCGACCGCAGCCAGGGATCCCTCGGCCACCCAGGCGTCCAAAGTGCAAGTAGGCGAGCCAATACAGCACGCGGTCGCCTGGTCGATCCACGGGATTGGACGGGTCAAACGGATCAAGGTAGTCGACGATCCCTTGAAACGCCGCCGGAAACGAGAGGTAGACGCCGGACACACCCCAGATCAAGACGAACGGCATGAACCAGAAGCCAAACGCACTGTGCAGGCTCCAGTTCAGCCGCCGCCAGTTCGCCCTCAGGTCAAAGATCAGGCTCCGGCGCCAGCTTCGAATGCCGGGCCACCAGATGACGGTGCCCGTGACCGCAAGCACGATGAAGGAGAACGCGCCAATACCGTTTATCCTCCGGCCCGTTGTCCCCCCCAACAGGTTGTCGTGAAGATCGAGCATCCATGCTGATGCGCGATAGCCAACCGGTAGTGGGTTCCCCAGGTCCTCGCCCGTAAACGGGTGAAACAGGCGACGCATCGTCTCGCCGTTCCCGGAGAAGGAAATCTCGATCGAGTGGTTTGGTGTCTCGCCCATCCGCACGTTCGTGACGTCGTGGTCTGGGTAGACACGTTGCGCGGCGTCGGTCAGGGCATCCGGTGTCAACGACTCGCCTGGCCCGACCACGATGACCGGTTCGGGAGAAAAGGCCTGGTACAGCTCATTTCGGTAGACCAGCACGCTGCCCGTCAGGCAGATCATGACGAGATAGAGCCCGAAACCGAGTCCTGTCCACAGATGAATTTGGAAAATGGCCCGTCGGACCCATAGAGTCTGAGGCGTTCGCATCCACCGATCCAACGCCAGCATGTTCGTCTCCCGTCTCGTCCTCGGTCCGGTTTGACCGTGCGCTGCTCGAAGGCTATCCTAGCCGACTCCAGGGGTCCACAATGTCAGAGATTCACGGACGGTTACCCGAAGCGTGGCCCGATACTCTTCCGGTGCGATCATCCCCGAACTGACCGGTGAGGGAGTTAGCTGGACGAGGGTGATCGTCAGGGCCCGGTGCGTCACCTGGCGCGCGTCCGCGGTGTGCAGGTCAAACGGGCGGTTCCATCTGGGGACAGGATCTCGATGTGAACGGTCGCATCACCAGCCTGGACGCACACCACGTCAACGGGACATCGCGAGTCGCTGGTGACCAGGACCAAGTGAAGACACCCTGCTGTGCCGGCGATCTGCACCGTGTCGCCCGGTGCGACCACGAACTCTTCATTCAACGCGACGCTCGGGCCGGTCGTCCCACCGTCGCACTGCACAAGTGGGAGCAGGCACCCGACGACTGCGACGCAGGCTCGCCACATGAGCCTCGCGATGCGATCTCGCGGCTCACCGGGCTACCGCGTGGAGTCGCCCGATCGGCCCCACTTCTCCATCATAGGGGCACGTGGGTATAATCAGGGCGCTCAACCATGAGATTCTCGTTCCGAGCATCATCGGTCGCATTTCTCGCCGCGGCCCTCTTCGTCCCCACGCTTCATGCCAAGGTCGCATCGGTCAACATCACTGACCGAATTCTCATCGAGGATGGTCGCCGATTTGGCGACACCGGTACCTACGAACAGATCACAGGCACGATCACCTTCGAGTTCGACCCGGCCAATCCGTTAAATCAGGTCATCGTAGGCCTAGATCGCGGGAAACGGAACCGGAGGGGCATGGTTGAGGCGACGGGTGACCTCCTGATCCTGAGACCCGCCAACCCGCAGCTCGGAAACGGAGTGGCGCTGGTCGATATCGCAAACCGGGGCCGCCTGAGCGCGCTCTCATTCAACCGGGGCGGTTCCGGGCCGTATGGTGACGGCTTCCTGATGCGCGAGGGCTACACGGTGGTCTGGGTCGGCTGGGAGTTTGACGCGCCGAGTGACCGACCGATCCATCTGGATGTGCCGTCGGTCGACGGCTTTCCTATCGGGGGTCTCGGTTTTGCCGCCGTTCGCGACGCTGCTTCCTGGATCAAGAACGAACCCGAGGCCTTGGTGCGAGCGGACCACACGCTTTCGTTTGGCTCGTCTCAAAGCGGCCGCTTCCTGCGAAATTATCTCTACCTTGGATTCAACACAGACGAGTCCGGACGTCAAGTCTTCGACGGCATGATGCCGCACATCGCTGGAGCGTCGCGGATTGACCTGAACCGTCCTGGCGCCGAGCCGGTCTCGCTGCACATGTTCACCGCCACGTCGTTTCCGTTCGCAGACGCCGCATTGCGTGACCCGGTGACCGGCGCCGTCGACGGGACCTTGAGCAACGATCGGAGTCTTGGGAACCAGCCATACATCTTCTATACGAATACGGGCGTCGAATACTGGGGTGGCGGCCGTGTGGCGTCGCTGGTTCACTCGACACCCGACGGCAAGGAGGATCTCACCCCTCCGGACAATGTCCGCGTCTATTTCTTTGCCGGCACCCAGCACGGGCCCGGGGCGTTCCCGCCGATACCCGGCGATCGCGGACAGGAGATGAGGAACCCTACTGACTACTGGTGGAACATGCGGGCCTTGTTGACGGCGATGAAGGATTGGGTCGTCTACGACGTCGAGCCGCCGCCAAGCAAGCACCCCCGATTTGCTGATGGCAACCTCGTGTCGGCGTCGCAGGTCAAGTTCCCGGCGATTCCTGACGTCCGCTCTCCTCGCGGTCTTACCGCCGGAAACCGGATAGCGAACCCCTGGCTGAATGATCGGGGAGGCGAAGGGGCAGCCCTGCCGCTGTTCGTACCCCAGATCGACGCCGACGGCAACGAGACCTCTGGCATTCGTCATCCCGAGGTCCAAGTCCCGCTGGCCACCTACACGGGGTGGAAGTTTACACATCCAGACGAGGGAGATCCCGACACGCTCGTGGACCTCGCTGGGTCGTATATCCCGTTCCCCTCCACGCGTGCCCAGCGTGACCGTACGAACGACCCGCGACTGTCGATTGAGGAACGCTATGCGTCGCGCCAGGACTTTCTAGGGCAGATCGAGGCAGTGGCGCAAGAGCTCGTCGAGCAGCGCTACCTGCTGGATGAGGACCAGGCTCGTATTCTCGAGCGGGCCGCCCAGCATTGGGACCTTATACAGGGAAGCGGCTAGGGGTCGTGGTCATCGGCAGCGCGTGGCCGCAGATTGTGAAGTCAACCCCAGCCGGCGTCGACACCCTGTACAGGGAGGCTTGGTTAACCATGCTCAGGACGATCGTGCACCTCGTCTGCGCCGTTATCGCGGTCACACTCTTTACGCTCGTGTCCTGAGAGCCTGCCGTGGTCTACTGGCCGCGCGTATCGGCTGCGACGAAGGCGGGAGAGACGCGCAGGGTCTAGCTCTTTCGACCAGCCACGGCAGCCTGCTCGTTCAGCCGCAAGTCACCCTCGCCCAGAATCCTCATCGTGGCCTCGGCTAGCTTCGGTGATACGCCGAGCAGTGGATATGGGTCGGCCTTTGGACGAATAGCCGAAATCGAGCTGGCGACCAATCGCCTAAGGAACCGCACGTGTGGTTTCTCCGGTCTGAGCCGTCTGATGACCTTCTGCAGTGGGATAGTCAGGCTGATGTCGATTTCCCCGGAACGAGGCCCTTTCTTCAATGCCGACGCTGGGGGCAACCACGGCGCCATCCACCGTGGCTGTCTCGCGGATATTGATCGCCTCGGTCGCAGTGATATCACCCTCGACCTTGCCCAGGATGTTGACCACACGGGCATGAACTTCAGCCTCGACCAGCCCGTTCGGGTCGATGGTGAGCACATGGCAGGCAAGATCGATCTTGCCCCTGACGTGGCCCTCGATGGTCAGGTTTTCCGTGGCGCTCACGGGACGCTTGACGGCCACCGATTCCCCGATGGTGTCCATGTTCCCTTCCTTCCATCGTCTGTTCCCTCCGGCTGGTCTTGTGGGCCTCGTACCGGCTTTCGACAGGGTATTCTGTAGGGGTCGTCCGGAAGTGCTCCATCCCGCCCGGACGGCGTACGCAGATCTCTCCAGAAAATGGGAGGCAAGAGGGGGGAGATACGACGCTTCCTGTCGGTAGTGACGATTGGGGTATGCGTGCGGGAGTCCTACGTGAACATACCGAGGGTCTTAAACTTCTCCCCGAGGATCGCCTCCGACCGTTCGTATCCCAGGAATTCCTCGATGAGGGTCGCGTAGACGTTTCGGAAATCTACCGTGTGCTGCAGGTTATCCCCGAGGACCAGGTCCGTGAGGCTGACCGGCGTGCTGAACTGACCGCCCTTGACCCCGCCCCCCAGCACGAACGCCACGTTGGCGGTGCCATGGTCGGTGCCAAGATTCGTGTTCTCAGGCACTCGCCGGCCAAACTCGCTGTGCACAAAGATGGCGACCTCGTCCTGCTTACCGATCCGTTTCATCTCCTCGAAGAAGCCCCAGACGGCGTCGGAGCAGTACTGCACCTGGCGATTGTGAGGGCTTTCCTGACTGACGTGCGTGTCGAAGAGACTGCCCTGGAGCCTTACATAGTACAGCCGCGCTGGGAAGTCGTTCTCGATGAGCGCGACTACTTTGTCCAGGTCGAGGAGACGCAGGTCGGGGTTACGCGTGGCGTTATACGACTCCCACGCCTGGCTCACGAGGGCTGATGCGTCACGGGCGCTGCGATTGACGTCCAGCATGAACTGATGAACACTGTTGCGGGCGATCTGGCCGCGGTCTAGATTATCGATGTGTGGGCGCTCGGGGTGAAACACCGCCCGCGTGAAGGACGACGGGTCATCGAAGACGACCGGCACATGCTCGCGGGCGCGGACGGCCAGCGTCTGGGTCGCCGAAATGTTTACCAGATAATTCGGTGTTCCGTGCGGGTCCAAGGCGTCGGCGGTTCGGCCATACCAGCCGTACTCCTCGCCGCTATTGGGTGCGCCGGTGTGCCAATACGAGCTCGAAGTGAAATGGGAGAACGATGGCTGGTCGTATCCCGCGCCGTGGATCACCGCGACGTTTCCCTCATCCCACAACCGGTGCATTCCGAGCATCGACTTCTGAAAGCCGAAGTGATCGTCGACCTTGATGACGTCTGCTTCGCGGACGCCGATGTTGGGACGGTGCCGATAGAGCGCGTCGTCTCCATACGGCACGAACGTGCTCAGACCGTCGTAACCGCCAAACCACTCGAAAACCACCAGGATCTTACCCGGGGTGGCCGCCACTGCCTCGGACGCCGCCCCGAACAACGGAGGTAGCGCACTGATACCGCGCCCGGCGAGACCCAGGGCGATGCCGCGGGCGCCGATCTTCAGGGCCTGGCGTCTCGATACGCCAGAGTCATCGCACAATTTGTTGCTTCTGGTTGTCATAATTTCGTGTCCTAGTTGAGCTGATACTCAGGCGTGCTCATGATGAGGTGCGCCACCATACGCAGGGGGTCTTCCATATAGGTCGCGGCACGGTTAATGTCGGCCGTGCCCAGCTCTTCATCCAAGAGTGTCACAAGCGCGTCCCGCGTGTTCGATGACACGGGTACCCGGACGAACCGACCGAGCAGATAGTCCACGGCCTCGGCCGTCGTGTCGGAACCCGAATCCAGAATCATCTGGGTCAAATCGATCTGGGCGGCGCGGCGGGGCGTCGGAATGAGTTTCCGCAGAGCCCGTTCGTACCCGCGGAAGCTTGAGATGCGCGTGTTGAACAGCTCGTCTCGCTCCTTTGCGGCCAGATCGAACATCGACATCACACCCGGGTCATCGAGCGCGGTGGCCGACAGAAAATCGTAGCCACGACGTAGCCGCTGGCCGGTTTCCCCCGCGCCGCCATAGAGGAGGTTAGGCTCTCGAAACTGGGTGACATTTGGAAACAGGAAGTCGAACGCCACGTTGCCTCGCTCCTGGATCATCGCGGGCGTGATCCACGATTGTCCCTGGGCCCAGCCAGCGACCGAGGGGGGGTTCAGCAGCTCCTGCCCCAGCGCAACAGTCGTTGCGTTGAAATCGGGTACACCCGGCACGTCGTCGGCGCCCAGATGTTTCAGGAGTGCGATGACGTGCTCAGTCGGTCCTTTGATGTGAGCGCCGTAAGTGGCCGCGCTGTAGAAATCCCGGGAAAGAAACATCGTCGTCAGTAGCGGTCGCAGCTCGTAGTTGTTGTCTCGAAGGAGGGCCCCGAGCTCGGAGGCCAGCGATGGTGATACCTCGTCGCGCACAAAGAAACGAAACAGCTTTGTGGCGATGTATTCGGCCGTCACCGGTTGCTCAAGGATGATGTTGAGCACGTCGACCCCGTCGAAATTTCCGGTATGTCCCAGGAACTCCTTCGGTGCATCGTCGTGCAGCGCCGGGTCGACTACGAAGTCCAGGTTCTTAAAGTTCCAGCCAGTGAAGGCACGGGCTGCCTCGCGGACATCCTTCTCGCTGTAGTTGCCGACTCCCATCGTGAAGAGCTCCATTACTTCACGGGCGAAGTTCTCGTTGGCTGCGCCCTTCACGTTCACGCCCGCATCGAGGTAGTACAGCATCGCTGGATCCCGGGCGATGGCCACCGCGAGGTCGCCGAAGTTACCGGTCGCGTGGCGTTCGAACGTGTGGATCTGCTGGAGCATCTTTCGATAGTCGCGCACTTTGGATTCGGCGGTCGCGAAATGCCCGTGCCAGAACAGCGCCATCTTTTCTTCGAGCGGACGCTTCGTGTCGAGCATGCGTTCGGCCCACCAGTATCCGACCCGACGAGTTTCGAGTCGCGTGGCTCGGAGCCAGTAGAAGAATCGGTCGGAGACCGGCTGTGCGTAGCGATTGACATGGTCGGGCTTGACGCGGATCCCCATCCCCTCGCCTTGCTCCATCGCCAGCTCGGTGGCCGCGGGGCGGCTCGGTGGGAAATCGAGCAACGTCTCATCCCATAGCTCCGAGTGCTCGAATGGCATCAAGTGGTCGTTGTCGATGTCGTCGTAGTAAACCAGTGAACGGACGGCCTGCTCCGGAGTCATCTCCGCAAGCTTCTCGATCTCTTTGGGGGTGCCGCTGAAACCCGCTCGCTCCAGAAGGTGGGCGGCGCGGTCGTAGTTCCACTCGGCAGCTGTGATCGGTTGCAGATCGTCAGTCCACGAGGCTGGCCCTGGCGACCAGTCTTCACTGTTTACCGCAATGCCCGGACCGATGTGGGCGAAAACAAGACTGATGATCGCGACCGCCGCGAGACGAAAGTTGCGGGTCGTCATGCTCGGTTCCTTCCTCTGCCTGTCAGGTTGGCTCCGTTATACACCCGACGCCAGGCGAGTGCCAACTTTGCGGTCATACGTCTGCCGGGATTCCCCGGTGCTGGATCCGACTCGGGCACGACCAGCCAAGTCGCAGGGGCGACCTAGGGAGACAGACGATGACGCTATTCGTCCGACTGTTTCTCGAGGGTCCTGGCGCCGCTCAGTGTGCCGTCCATGCCGTAGTTTCCCTCATGACAGGCGTACTCAAAGAGGTGCAACTCGCTCTGGCGCATCGGGAGCTCCACCGTCCACGGCTGTGTCCACGTTGTGGGATCGGTGACCGTGAAGGTGTAGAGGAGGGTGCCCTCGTTCATTCGTTCGAACCGCTCTATCAGGTGAAGATTCTTGGTCGAGTTCTTGAAGCTCGTCTCGCGTAGGAAATTCTTGGTTTCGACGACGAGTGTGTTGCCCTCCCAATGTCCCCGGGACACGCCGGTCCACATCGGCACGGTGCCATGGTCACGCCCGTCGAGTGGAATAATGCGGGCATTGTGCACCATCTCGTTCAGCAGAACCACGTGGTCGGTATTCTGAAAGATCTGCACGTTCATGTTGTAGGCCGCCGGCAGCATCGGCGGTCCGGAATTAAAACCGGTGATGCACCGCTCGCCGAGCGGACGGTCCTCGGATCCTTCTGACAGACGCTGGCTGATGCGAACTTATTCGGCCGCGCGGGCGGCACCTGCGTCGGTCAGCGCTGGGATCCGCCCGTTGGGTGGAACGATGACCAAAGATGTGCGACGCGGTTCGACGACAACGGTTCCGCGGTCCCACCAGAAGTCGTTGTAGGCTAGAGCGAGGTCGCTGCTCTCGCGTGTTCCGTTTACCTGGCCGCGGTCCGTTGTGATCGTCTTCTTCTCTTCTCGGTTCAAGTCGGCGTTGCGGGTCCGCACCTGCTCTGCCGCATAGGCGGCGACCTCTTCCTCGGCGAGGAACTCCTGGTCGGTAAACTCCTCTGGACGCTCCAGCGGTGTGACGGTTCGGAAGTCCCAGACGCCGCTGATATCGGGCTGTCCATCTGGTGTGCGCAACGGGGCCGAGCCTCCGTCCGACTGTGCGGCGACCGGAAGCGAGAGGATCAAGGCTGACGCTACGCTGGCGGCAAGAAAGACGAGTAATCGTGCGGTCACGGTTATACACCTCACCAGATTTTAAAATCCGGAGACTGATCATACAGGTCGATTGGGCGTAGAATTCGTTCATAAATAATGACCAACGTCTGGGATGCAATCCTCGATCGGGCCGAGACCAAGATCAATCGTCACAGCTTCTACACCTGGTTCAAGCCGACGGCGTTCGTGCGTGAGGCCGGCAACGAGATCACTGTGCGGGTTCCGAACGGTCTCTTCCGCGACTGGCTAACCACGCACTACGCCGGTGTCATCAGCGAGGCGGTGACTGAGATCCAGCGTGACGGAATCCAGATCACCTACGTTGCAGAGGGCGAGTCCCCGTCGGTCGAACCGCTTCCGGTGGTGCCGATTCCACCCGCTGCGCCAGAGGTCCCGCCGGCGGCACCTCCGGCCGGTCTGAACCCGCGGTATCTTTTCGACACCTTTGTCGTTGGCTCCTCGAATCAGTTTGCCCACGCCGCATCACTGGCCGTGGCCGAAGCGCCGTCTCGGTCCTACAATCCGCTGTTTCTCTACGGTGGCGTCGGGCTCGGGAAGACCCATCTCATGCACGCTATCGGGCAGTATCTGCTGGATCAGACGCCGCACACCAAGCTGACCTATATCTCGTCTGAGCGCTTCATGAACGAGATGATCAACGCCGTTCGATACGATAAGATTCTCACGTTTCGAGAGCGCTATCGAACGATCGACATCCTACTCGTCGACGACATACAGTTCCTCGCGGGCAAGGTGGGCACCCAGACCGAGTTCTTCCACACCTTCAATTCGCTCTACGATGCCCAGAAGCAGATCGTCCTGAGCAGCGATTGTCTCCCTGCCGAAATCCCCTCACTTGAGGAACGACTTCGGTCGCGTTTTCAGTGGGGTCTTATCGCCGACATTCAGCCGCCAGACCTCGAGACGAAGGTCGCGATCCTGAAGAAAAAGGCCGGCGCCGAGGGCGTTCCGCTCCCCGACGATGTCTCGCTCTATATCGCCGGGAAGATCAAGTCGAACGTTCGGGAGCTGGAAGGATCCCTGATTCGCCTCATCGCCTATGCCTCACTGACCGGCAGCGAAATTTCGCTCTCGCTGGCGCAGGAGGTTCTTCGTGATCTGCTCGACCACGACAATCAGGCCGTGACCATAGAAACGGTGCAACGGTTTGTCGCGAACTACTACAAAGTCAAGATCGCCGACCTCAAGTCGCGAAACAATTCGAAGAGCGTCACCCTTCCGCGGCAGATTGCAATGTATCTCATCAAGATGCTGACCAATCACTCGTTGCCTCAAATCGGAAAGAGTTTTGGTGGGAAGCATCACTCCACCGTCATTCACTCGATCAAGAAGATCGAGGCACACTGTAAACGGGATTCAGAGTTCCGCACGCTAATCAACGGTTTCCTCCAGTCGCTCAACTAGTCGTGTTCGCCGCCTTTACTTCGCGAGGCTCCGGCTTAAAGATCTTTCGAAAATCGAAGACCAACGTACACCAGCGGAGGAAGGAAATAGGGAAAGAGATAATCATGCGAAATCTGAAAATCATGCTCGTGATGGGCGCCGCCGTGATCGCTGGAGCCTCCGCCCTCTTGTTCGACGCCAGTTTGGCGGCACAGGGAGGCCAGCAGGTCCCGCCTGAACCGATGTCGTTCTTTGTGACGAGCGTCGGCATGGGAGATGGCGCGAACCTCGGCGGTCTCACCGACGCCGACGCTCACTGCCAGATGCTCGCCGAGGCGGCTGGCCGGGGTGACTCGACATGGCATGCCTATTTGAGCGCCCAGGGGCCGAACGCCGTCAATGCGCGTGACCGCATCGGGAGTGGTCCCTGGTACGCCCATGGCGGGCGCCGCCGCATCGCGCAGGACGTCGGCGAGCTTCACGGAGACACGCTCGATCAGGCGCGTCTTGGCAACGCCCTAGGAAAGGCGATCTCGCTCACGGAGCAGGGGGAGGTCGTCCCTGGTATCGGCGATAGTCCGAACGAACATGACATTTTGACCGGATCCCAGCCGGACGGCCGGGCTTACACCGATGGCATGGACCACACCTGCAACAACTGGACGAGCAACGGGGAAGGTTCGGCGCAGCTCGGTCACTCGGACAAGCAGGGCGGTGGAAACGGTTCGTGGAACTCGACCCACCCGAGTCGCGGATGTAGCCAGGAAAACCTCGTTCGTACCGGTGGCGCTGGACGGTTCTACTGCTTCGCGATCGACTAGCGGGACGCGTGCGGCCGTTCGGTTGCACACATTCTGACGACCGGTCCACAGCAGGAGCCCAGCACGTGGGATCCCGCGCGCCGTCGCTGAGCATCGCGGCGGTTTACGGGGCGCCTTTCATCTGCCGATCGTCCCCGATTCTGTCGAGTAATTCACTGGTTCAGTAGGCGGTGGATGGGCGAGTCTGAAAAAGGAGTAAAGGATGGAATGGTCGTATCCTAGCCTACTGTGTGGTGTCCTGCTCGCCGCGTGCGCCCTCCCAGGGTCCGCGTCGCAGGATCGGCCGGTGCAATCCGATCAAGAAGTTCTGATCGAACTCGAAGAGGCGTGGAACGAGGCGTTCTATCGCAAGGATCTCGAATTCATTGAAGGGATCCTGGCCGACGAGTTCATGGCGACCTACGACGATGGCAGTCGGGGAGACAAGGCAAGAGAACTGGAGCTGGTGACGGAGTTCGACCAGCAGGTACAGTCGGCCATCCCCGACGAATTCACAGTCAGGGTCTTCGGCAACACCGCCGTCGTCTGGTTCACGTTACGCCTGGTGGGTCTTCGGCAAGGGCAGCAGGCCGAAGTGACGCTTCGTTATACGGATGTGTGGGTCCTCCGTGACGGCATGTGGCAATGCGTGTCGACCCAGAGCACGAGGGTGACCTCGCCGTAATAGTTCTTCAGGGCGCTGGTGCAGCCGATCTGGCCTGGGTGATCACTCTTCCACTCGCGGGAGTACTCGGAGCGGTGTTCGTCCTGGCGTTCAGGAGTAGCTTCGAATAGCCGCGAGAAAAGTTTCTCCGAGATCGTCCGCCTTCCGGGCGCCAACGCCCTTGACGGCCAGGAGCGCGTCGAGGGAGGTGGGGCGTAGTCGTGCCATATCCCGAAGGGTTGCATCGTGAAAAATTACGTATGGCGGTACGCCACGCGCCTGCGCGATCTCGAGGCGCACGGCACGCAAACGATCAAAGAGGTCACGATCGACGCCCTCCCACGATTCGGCCTCGGCGCGCGACCGTGCTCGTGTTGCTGCCTTCCGGAGAGGACGCTGCCGCGCGAGCTTCAGGTCTGAGCACCGCGTCTCGTCCTTCAGACATTCGAGACCGGCGGATGTGAGCGCGAGCACGGGATACTCGCTTCCAGCTTGTCTCAGCAGCCCCAGCCCGGTGAGCTGTTCGATGTA
>Ga0310123_10001884_pt1 | contig 17082 bp, 13 predicted proteins | sample CB6_AW_1057_MG_FD_203505 | JGI IMG/M metagenome (GOLD analysis project Ga0310123, IMG submission 203505) | Marine microbial communities from Western Arctic Ocean, Canada - CB6_AW_1057 | ecosystem: Environmental > Aquatic > Marine > Oceanic | place: Canada: Western Arctic Ocean | collected... | reverse complement strand
GAGACCCTCACCGAGATCTACGGGGAGGTGCAGGAGGGGCTCTCCAGCACCGATCCCACCGCCGAGGTCGACGCGCTCGTCCGGCTCCAGCAAATCATCATCGCGTCGGGGGTTCCAATCGTGCAGACGGGTCCGGGCGATACTGTGTATGCGGCCGCGAATCTGCCCTTCGAGGCGGATCTCCATACCCCCGGCTGGGCAGGAGCGCGTGCGTGGGTACGTGGGTCGGCTGGACGCGCGCCATCCGCCGGTCGGTGACCCCGAGCTGTCGCACCTGCACTTCGGTGACACGCCGGAGGTGCTCCGCCTGCGCTGGATTCCCTGGCTCCAGGTTGCCGGCCTGCTCCTCACGGTCGTCGTCGGGTTCACGATGGTCCGCTACCAGCGCCGGGTCGAGGGGGAGCGTGCATGGACCGCGATGGCGCGTGAGCTGGCGCACCAGCTGGGCACCCCGATCAGCTCGCTCCAAGGGTGGCTCGAGCTGCTGCGCCTTCCGCGCGAGGAGCAGCCGGAGCAGCTCCGGGAAGGGGAGATCGCGAGTGGGATCGAGGAGGATCTCACGCGGCTCGAGCGGATCAGCCACCGCTTCGAGCTGATCGGGCGCGAGACTGAGCTCGAGACGATCTCGCTCGAGTCCGTGGTCGGGGACCTGGAGCGGTACGTCCAGAGCCGGCTCCCGCGCCTCGGGCCGGGCGTCGAGCTGCGCGTGGACATCCCCGCTGACCTGCCAGCGGTCCGGGGGAACGAGGTGCTGCTCACCTGGGCGCTCGAGAACGTGGTCAAGAACGGACTCGACGCGCTGGCGGGGCGGGGCGGCCGGATCACGATCCGGGCCCGCGAGCCGATCGAGTCGGGATGGATCGAGCTCAGCATCGAGGACGACGGGCCGGGCGTCCCGGTCGAGATCCGCGACCGCATCTTCGAGCCCGGTGTCACCACCAAGAGCGGCGGCTGGGGGGTCGGGCTTGCGCTCTCAAGGCGGATTGTCGAGGGGGTGCACAGGGGGCGCATCGAGCTCTTGGACGGGCGGAGCGGAGGCGCGACCTTCCAGCTTCGCCTGCCCGAGTCCGATCCCGCCCGATCCTGAACCCAGCCTTGAGCGACGTAACTCTGGACTCCCTCAACCCCGCGCAGAGGGAGGTAGTCGAGCATTTCGAGGGACCCGCACTGGTGCTTGCCGGCGCCGGCTCCGGCAAGACCCGCGTGCTCACCACGCGCATCGTGCACCTGATCCGCCAGCACGGGGTGCCGCCCGCGCGCATTCTCGCGGTCACCTTCACGAACAAGGCGGCCGGGGAGATGCGCGGGCGCATCCGCCGCCTGCTCGGCAACGAGCCCTCGGGGCTCTGGATGGGAACCTTCCACGCCGTCGGCGCCAGGCTGCTGCGCCGGCACGCGCAGCTGCTCGGCTGGACGAGCGCGTTCACGATCTTCGACGCGGAGCAAAGTCTCCGGCTGATCAGGAGGACGCAGGAGTCGCTCGGGATCGACCCGAAGAAATGGAACCCGACCGCAGTCCGGGCTCACATCAGCGCCGCAAAGAACCAGCTCGTGTCGCCGCAGCGCTACATCGAGGATCACTCCGAGGACTTCGACCTGTTCGTGCGCAACGTGACGCGCGTCTATCCCGTCTATCAGACCGCGCTCGCGGATCAGAACGCCTTCGATTTCGACGATCTGCTCGTCAAGCCCGTGGAGCTGTTCCAGGCCCACTCCGACGTGCTGCAGCGCTACCGGGACCGCTTCTCGTTCGTGTTGGTGGACGAGTATCAGGACACGAATCACGCGCAGTTCCGCTTCCTCGAGCTGCTGGCCAAGGAGCGCGGCAACCTGATGGTGGTGGGGGACGACGATCAGTGTGTGCTGCCGGGAACACCCGTGGCCACGCCAAGCGGCCCGGTCCCGATCGAGCAGGTGAAGGTCGGATCGGAGCTGCTCGCGCCGGCCGGGTGGGGAGAGGTCGCACCAGCCCAGATCGAGGCCTTCATGGAGCGCCCGTACCGGGGAGCCGTGATCCAGCTGCGGACGGCGCGCGGCCACGAACTCCGCGCGACACCCAACCACCTGGGCTATGCGCGACTGGTGATCGACCCCGAGCTGTGGACCGTTTGCCTGATGGAGCGGGAAGGGTTGGGCTACCGCATCGGGGTCGCTCGCGGCGTGCAGTCGCGCCGCGTTGGCGATCTGCCGAACGGGCTGGCCATCCGCGTGAGCCAGGAGGGGGCAGACCGCGCCTGGGTCCTCGCCACCGCGCGCTCGGAATCCGACGCGCGCTTCCTGGAGGCGCTCTATGCGGCGCGCTATGGGATCCCGAGCACCGGTTTCCACCCGCACGGGCGGTGCATCGCGCTCGATGAGGCACAGATCGATCGATTATTCGCCGAGCTCGACACCATGGCGCGCGCCGAGCGGCTCCTTTCCGACCTGCTGCTCTTTCCCGAATACCCGCACCACGTTCCCGGAGCGGTGGTTCGTGGACAACGGGTGCGGCGCCAGGTGTACCTGACCCTGTTCGGCGATGCGCCGGGGTACCGTGGCCGACCGTGGCACGATCACCGCATCCAACTCTGCTCCTCGGGCGATGAATCGTGCACCTGCGTTGAGGCCGTCATCCCCGCGGTATGTGACGGGAAGCTTTCCACCTGGCGGGTCGAGACCGCGCGCAGGGAGGAAAACGTCGCCTGGGGTCTCTGCCGCTCCCTGGCCGCCGCCGTCGAGGGGGACATCCGCGTGCGCGCGAGGCTGGTCCCCGATGGGCCGTTCGACCTCATGCCGGTAGGGCACATGTTCCCCGGCATGGAGGTCCCTGTCCTCGGTTCCGCCGGCTCGCTAGAGGTCGACCGAATCGAGAGCCGCCAGGTCGTGGACTACGATGGACCGGTGATGGATCTATCGGTGAGCACGCTGCGGCACTACGTGGCCGGTGGGCTCTGCGTGCACAACTCGATCTACCGGTTCAGAGGAGCCGACATCCGCAACATCCTCGAGTTCGAGCAGGCGTTTCCGGGCGCGCGCGTGATCCGGCTCGAGCAGAACTACCGCTCCACGTCCGCGATCCTCGACACGGCGAATGCGGTGATCAGCGAGAACTTGCGCCGCAAGGGAAAGACCCTCCGTACCGACCGCCTGGGAGGCGAGCCGCTCACCCTCGTGGAGACGCTCGACGAGACCGACGAGGCGCGCTGGATCGTCGAGGAGGTGCGCGCCCGCTATCAGGACGGCCCGGCGCTCCACAACTACCGCGATTTCGCCATCCTCTACCGGACGAACGCGCAGGCGCGCACGCTGGAGGAAGCCTTCCGGCGGGCCAACATCCGCTATCAGGTGGTGGGTGGCATGCGCTTCTACGAGCGGCGGGAGATCCAGGACGTGATGGCCTACCTACGGCTGATCTCGAACCCGCGGGACGGGGGTGCCTTCGAGCGGATCGTGAACTACCCACGCCGCGGGATCGGCGACACCACGCTCGAGCGGCTAGGCGCGTTCGCTGAGGCACGCGGGCTCATGCTGCTGGAGGCGGCGGCCTGCGCCGACGAGGCCGGGGACATCCCGTCGGGAGGCGCGCGCGGGCTCCGGGCCTTCGCAGGATTGATCCAGCGCTTCTCCGCCCGGGCCGCGACCGTCCGAGTCGGAACGCTCATCGAGGAGCTGGTCGAGGAGCTCGATCTGCTGCAGGCACTCCGCGACGAGGGGCCGGAAGGGGAGGACCGCGCGGAGAACGTGAAGGAGCTGATCGCGGGCGCCCTGGACTTCGACGCGGAGCTCCTGAAACAGGGCGGCGAGGACGGCGAGCTGGATGGGTTCAGCGAGCTGGACCTGTTCCTCCAGCAGGTCGCGCTCGTAACCGACATCGATCGGCACGACCCGGAATTCGACGCGGTCACCCTGATGACGCTCCACAACGCGAAGGGGCTCGAGTTCCCGGTGGTCTTCATTGCCGGTCTCGAGGACGGGCTCTTCCCGATATCGCGCGCCTTCGACGAGCCCGAGGAGATGGAGGAGGAGCGTCGGCTCTTCTACGTCGGCATCACGCGCGCGCAGGACAAGCTCTACCTGCTCCACGCCCGGCAGCGGCGGCGTGCGGGGGAGATCATGTACGGGCGGCTCTCCCCGTTCGTGGAGACGGTCCCCGAGGCTCTGCTCGAGCGGCGCACCTCGCCCCTCATCATGAGAGAGGGGTTCACGACCCCCCACCGGCGGCGGCACGAGCGTATGAGGGAGCGGCGCGAGAGCGGCTTCATCCCGGACGACGAATTCGAGCCGAGCTTCGACCAGGACGCGCCTCGCCTCGTGAAAGGCGAGTGCGTCCAGCATGCCACCTTCGGGTCGGGGCGGATCGTGGAAGTAAGCGGATTCGGCCCCGACGTACGCGTGACGGTGGAGTTCGAGGGGGTGGGCCGAAAGAAGCTGGTCGCGCGCTTTGCAGGGCTCAAGAAGGACTATTTTTAGGTCGGTTGGCGCGTCCCCGTCGGCCGGTCACCGACAAAGGGCAGATCGAGCGCGGGTGCATGCTGCTCGGCGAGCGGGCGGCGTGGTGGCTCGACCTCGCCGTGCGCGCGCTTCGGCCAGTAGATGAGCCGTTGCGTTGGAAAGGGGAAGAAGTCGTCCGCCATCTCGTGCAGCACGCGCGAATTCTTGGCGGCGCCATCCGCCAGCGCCATCCGCCGCAGCTTCTTCGCTAGCCGGAGATTGAGCTCGCCCACCGGATCGAGTCCGGCGGGCGAGGAAGTGCCGCGGTTCACGAGGTAGTCGACGACGTAGTCGAAGGAGAACGCCACGTACCGGTTCACCTCGGTTTCGGGCAGATCCCAGCGCGAGCACTGGAGCACGCGCTCGAAGATCTGCCTCCAGCGATCGTCGCTCTGGAAGCGGATCATTCCGCGGAAGATCTTTCGGTTCGTGCTGAAGCTGAAGAGCGTGCGGGAGAGCACCTCGTCGAACAGCTCGTCGGCTTCCGAGTGGTCGTGATTCATGACGAGCCGGCGCGCCTTGCCCAGGTACTCCTCGCCCACGTGCACGTCCATCCGGTGCTCCCAGTAGGCGTGCCCCATCTCCTGGGTCGTGCTGGTGAGCAGCAGCTGGCGCGACACGAAGAGGTTGTGCGCGATCGTGTCGGCCGCGAGGTGGGCAAGGTAGCCATATGCGACCGCCTGGAGCGGATCGCTATCGGCGCTCGCCAGGATCTCCTCGCCCACGTGCCAGTGGTGACAGTGCCGTCCCGCCGGCACGTACTTCTTGGCGAAGGAGATGTCCGCGGCGACCGAGCCGTAGAGGAAATGGATCGGCCAGCGCTCGAACAGCGTGCGGAGCGCCGGCGGGAGCAACCAGAGCGCGCCCAGGACGGACTCTCCGAGAGCGATATGCGTCCCCGGCCCCCACGCGTGTAGAGAATCGGGGAGCAGGATGAGCCAGCCCAGCGCGACGAGGACAGCTACGACCACCGCCGGGCGGGCTCGCCTCAGCGTCCGCCCGAGCGGCGGCTGCCGCGCTCGGAGTCGCCGGTGCTGGTCACCTGGACGCTGCCGGGGGCCGTACCCGACATGGCGGTGCCGTCCGGCTCGAGGGCGGCGGGCTCGAGGGCGCGTCGGGGGAGCCCCGCCTCGTCTTCGCTCCGCGCCTCTCTCTCCGGCAGCTCCTGCGGCTCGACCCGGGCAGGCTCCTCCAGCGCGGATCCAGCCCCCGCGCGACCATCGCGCAATGCACGCGTGCCGGCGCGGACTCCGCGCACGGCTGCCGCGGAGCTGATGAAGATGTCCTCGGACTCGGACTGCACGACTTCCATAAGTGCATTGAACTCCTCGACGCGCTTCTCCATTCGGTCGGAGGCCCCCTGGAGCCGATTCGAGAGGGAGCGGACGGAGTCGCTCACGCGCTGGACGTCGGTGCGGAGCGCGCCGGTGATGAACTCCACGTTCGCGGCGACCTCTCGGCTCCGGTCGATGATCGGATCGAGTCGCCTCTCGAGCCGGCCCGTGAGCTCCCGCACCGTTCCGTGGATCCTCCGGAGCTGGAACAGCAGGACCACCAGCGCGACGAGGATCAGCGCGAACACGGTCGCGAGCGCCACGTTCGCGATCGCGGCCGCAGTGGCGAGGCCGTCACGCGCCTGCAGCATGACCACGGTGTCCGCGGCCTGCAGAGCGGCGAGCAGGGATGCGAGGGGCATGGATGAGTCTACACGTGAGGGGGGCAGGGGAGCCACCGAGGGGCCGAAACGCGGCGCGGAGAGCCGGGCACGCAACGTGCTTCCTCGTCCGGGATTGCGTGGAGTCTCGCGGTCGGCTCCGGCCCCTGCGCGCGCCTGTTTCCGGAGGAGAAGATGGCTGAGTTGCTGCATCCGGACGCCGTCGGGTATGTTCGGGTCCCGGAAGCCGGCGGTAGGGCCCGCGCGCCAACCGTTCCGGCGCCGTCCGCCCTTCCACCGACCAGATGCCCGCTTTCATCGTCCAGGGTGGCCAGGTTCTGACGGGCCGGGTGCGACCCGCCGGCAATAAGAACGCCGCCCTCCCCTGCGTGACCGCGTGCCTGCTCGCGGCGGAGCCGGTCACCCTGAAGAACGTCCCGCGGATCCGCGACGTCCTCGATCTGCTCGAGATCATGGAATTGCTGGGGGCGGAGGTCACCTGGACGGCCCCGAACTGCGTGCGCATCAACGCATCTGGGGTCACCGTGGGCGACGTCGACCACGAGATGGCGGCAAAGATCCGCGCTTCGCTCCTGCTCGCGGGACCGCTGCTCGCGCGCTTCGGGGAAGTGAATCTCCCGCCGCCCGGGGGCGACGTGATCGGACGCCGTCGCATGGACACGCACTTCCTCGCGTTCAAGGCGCTGGGCGGCCGGGTGCGCTTGGACGGCGGCTTCCACATCAAGGCCCAGCGGCTGGTGGGGACGGACGTGTTCCTGGATGAGCCGTCGGTGACCGGCACCGAGAACGCGATCATGGCCGCGGTGCTCGCCGAGGGCCGGACGCGCTTACGAAACTCGGCCTGCGAGCCGCACGTACAGGACCTCTGCCATCAGCTGAACGCGATGGGGGCCCGGATCTTCGGGATCGGCACCAACACCCTCACGATCGAGGGAGTGAAGGAGCTGCACGGAACCGAGTTCGAGATCGGGGCAGACCACATCGAGACCGGCTCCTTCATCGGGCTTGCGGCCGTGACCGGTAGCACGATCACGATCGAGGACGCCCCCCTCGAGCATCTGGACTCGACGCTGATGGGGTTCCGCCGGCTGGGCGTCGAGTATCAGGTCGAGGGACCGGACCTGGTCGTGCATGGGGAGGGGGACCACGTCATCCGCCAGGACGCATTCGGCGCGGTCTCCAAGATCGACGACGGTCCCTGGCCCGCATTTCCAGCGGATCTCACGTCGATCATGGTCGTGACGGCGACCCAGTGCCGCGGGACCATCCTGATCCACGAGAAGATGTTCGAGTCGAGGATGTTCTTCACCGACAAGCTGGTCAGCATGGGCGCGCGGATCATCCTGTGCGACCCGCACCGCGCGGTGGTGGTCGGGCCCGCTCCGCTGCACGGCGGGACGCTGGAGAGCCCTGACATCCGGGCCGGGATGGCGCTCCTGATCGCTGCGCTGGGCGCGCAGGGGACGAGTCGGATCCAGAACGTCCGCCAGATCGAGCGCGGCTACGAGCGGATCGACGATCGGCTCAGGGCGCTGGGCGCATGCATCGAGCGGGAGGATTAAAAGGGGGGGCGAAATGGACGGACCAGGAGGAACGACCGGGGCCGAGCCGCCGCGGGACGGCGGCACGCGCCAGGAACAGACGGGCACGGGACATGGGCAGGGCGCGCGGAGCCGGGTCTCCGACGGGATCCGTCAGGGGCTTGGCGTGCTCTCCGCGCTCAAGGATGCGCTCGAGGAGACGATCCAGGAGGCCCGCGCCCGGGACGACCTCTCGCCGGAGCGGGCCAAGGAGGCGATGCGCTCCGCGATGGCCCGGGCGCAGGAGGCGGCCGAAGGTGCGCGCGAGCGCTTCGACTTCGTGCCGCGCTCCGAGTACGAGCGGCTGAAGGAGCAGATGGAGGAGCTGCGGGTTCGACTGGAGAACCTCGAGCGGCGAACGGCTCAAGATCCGGGAGCGAGACCGGCCAGGCCAGAGGGGGCGCCCTAAGCCTGGTTCGAGCGCACCCGGCCCCCCCGCTGGTCAGCTGCGCAGGGGCTCGGCAGACCGGGTGGTCGCGGAGCCCCTGCGGCCCCGACTTTACCGGTTACGGCCATCCGTCTATATTGTGGTGCGTTACCGGCCGCTCCCGCCTGGGGGGCGGCTATTTTTGGGAGTGGGGGAGCGGTTTGCCCCCGCTTTTTTATTCGCCGTCGACCGGGTCCAGGGCCGTGGCGTGGGGCCTGGAAGTTGGTCTGGCACAAGGGTTTGGCGTTAAGGCATGGAGGGCGCGTGTCCCGACCGGTGCCGGAGGTGGACCGGGAGCTGGAGTCCCGGATCGCGCAACTGGGGTATGAGTTGGTCGACGTGCGGTGGGCCGGGAGTGCCCGGCGGCCGCTGCTCCGGATCGGGATCGACTTGGCCGCGCGGCGGGGGCCGGGGGAGGGGGTGACGGTCGAGGACTGTGCGCAGGTGAGCCGGGCGCTGGAGGGATGGCTAGACGGGTTGGAGGCGATGCCCGAGCGCTACGTGCTCGAGGTGTCCTCTCCCGGGGTGGAGCGGCCGCTCCGGCGGCCGCGGGATTACGAGCGGTTCGTCGGGAAGAAGATCGCGGTGAAGGGGCCGGCCCCGCTGGCGGGGCGAGCCACCCGGCTCGAGGGTGAGCTCCTCGGGCTGGCGGGGAGTGGGAGTGGGGAGGAGCGGGTTCGCCTGCGCCTCCCCGGCGGGGACGAGGTCGAGATTCCGAGAACCGAGATCACCGGGGCGCACCTGGTCTTAGAGTGGTAGGGAGGACGCATGCGGCGCTGCCGGAGAGGAAGGAGCGTATGAACGCTGGACAGATGGTCGCCGCGCTGCGCGACGTCGCATCGACCAAGAGCCTCTCCCGCGACGAGGTCAACGACCTCCTCAAGGATGGGATCCTGGCCGGCCTTGCGCGCATCTATGGGCCGAACGTCCAAGCCGAGATCAACATCAACGAGACCACGGGCGACGTGGTGATCACGGTGCTCCGCCGGGTCGTGGAGACCGTCGAGGATCCTTCGTCCGAGATCTCCCTCGAGGAGGCCCGCTGGGACGACGAGTCCTTCGAGGTCGGTGATGTGATGGAGGTCCCGGTCGACTTCGGACAGTTCGGCCGTAACGCCGTGATGGCGGTCAAGCAGCGCATCGTGCAGCGCGTGCGCGAGGGTGAGCGCCAGCGGATCCGTGAGGAGTTCACCGACCGGGTCAGCGAGCTGCTCTCCGGCGAGGTGCAGCAGATCGAGCGCGGCAAGATCGTGGTGATGCTCAACCGCGCGCGCGATGCCGAAGCGATCATCCCCTGGAAGGAGCAGAACCCGCGCGAGCGCTTCCGCCAGGGCGACCCGATCAGAGCGGTGCTCAAGAAGGTGGAGGAGACCCCCAAGGGGCCGCGGCTCATCCTGTCGCGCGCCGATCCGCTCTTCGTGGCCGCGCTCTTCAAGCTCGAGGTGCCCGAGATCTACCAGAGCATCGTCGAGATCCGGGAGATCGCGCGCGAGGTGGGAGGCCGCACGAAAATTGCGGTATCCAGCCGCGATGATTCCATCGATCCGGTGGGCGCGTGCGTGGGGCTCAAGGGCTCGCGTGTGCAGGCCGTGGTCTCCGAGCTGGGTGGCGAGCGCATCGACATCGTGCCCTGGCACCCGGACACCGAGGTCTTCGCGCGCCGGGCGCTCGCGCCTGCGCGGGTGGCCAAGGTGATCAGCAACCTCGATCGTCAGGTCATCACGGCGATCGTGGACGAAGACCAGCTCTCGCTCGCGATCGGGCGCAACGGCCAGAACGTGCGGCTCGCCTCGCAGCTGATCGGTTGGCAGATCGACCTGTACGGTTCGCGCGAGTGGCTGGAGAAGGGTGCGGACCTGTCGCTGTTCGACAGCCGCGACGACGCCCAGCTCGAGATGGCGGACTTTCCGCTGCGCGAGCTGGATCTCGAGGAAGGCACTCTGGCGGCTCTAGAAGGCGCCGGGTACAATACATTTCTTGACATCATCGACCTGGAGCGCGACGACTTCCTGCGCATTGAGGGGCTGTCGGAGCAGGAGGCCGACAAGCTCCTGACCATCATCGACGAGCTGACCGTCGTCGAGGGGGATGCGCAGTCCGACGAAGGGCCGCAGGCCGGTACCGACGAAGAGCCGGCCGAGGCTTCCCCTGAGGAGGCTTCGGCCGAGTCGTCGGGGGGTGCGCAGGTAAAGGCCCGTGCCACGGGTGGAGAAGGGCAGCACGAGGTCTGATCCGCTCGAGCTCCTCGGGCTCGCTCACCGGGCTGGTGCGGTCGAGCGGGGGGTCGATGCGGTCCGCCGCGCGGTCCGCGAGGGACGGGCCCGCCTGATATTGATTGCGGACGACGCGTCCGCGACGCAGCTGAAGAAGATTACGGGTCTCTTGCAGCATCGACCCGTTCCGCGACGTCGGATCGCCGATCGCGCCACATTGGGCGCCGCGGTCGGAGCTCCGCCGCTTTCGGCCGTGGCGGTTACGCGGCGCGAATTCGCTGAGTCGATGCTCCGGCGTCTTGCTGACGGGGACGGGGACGGGGTTCGGAGTACGGAGAGCAATGGAGAGAGTGGAGGATAGCAGTACATCATGCGGGTACTAGAGCTAGCGAAGGATCTCAAGGTCGAAACGGAAGCGCTCATCCAGCTCCTGCGGGAGATGGGGATCGCGGTCCGTGGCGCGTCCGCGCAGGTGAGCGAGGCCGATCTCGCACGGGTGATCGCGCGCATGGAGCGGGGTCGCCGCGCGGGTGCCAAGGACGCGGGCGAGGCGATGCAGGCCGCGGTGGAGGACGCGGCGTCCGGCACCAAGCGGCGCCGGAGGAAGCGGGTGGAGCCCAAGGCCGAGCCGGCTCCCGAGCCCGAGACGGCAGAGGCCGAGCCTGCCTCGACAGCGGAGCCCGAGGTGCCCTCGGCCGAGGCGCCCGAAGCTCCAGCAGACCGCACGGAGGAGGAGCCTGAGCCGGCCCGGCGAGAGCCTGCCCAGACCCATGCGCCCCGGGCGCAGGCAAAACCCGGGAGGGCCGAAAAGGCCGAAAAGACTGAGGCCAAGCCCGAGCTGACGCTCGAGTCGTTGGGCTTCGTCCCAACTCCCGCCCGCGGCGACGAGCACGAGCTTGAGCGCGCGAGCGCGGGCCGGCGTCCGGCCGCCGGCGCGGACGCCGTACGCCGCAAGCTCACGCCTGCCGCGAGCGCAGGTCCGGGCGGAACCGTGCGCATCCAGGCGGAGGGCTACACTCCCGACGGCCAGAAGAAGGACCCTAAGGATAAGAAGAAGGGGAAGAAGCGTCAGCGGGTGGATCAGGGCGCGGTGGCCGAGAACATCTCGCGTGTCATGGCCGAGATCAAAGGCGGCGGGAAGAAGCGCCGCCGGAAGGGCGTCGGGCCGACCCGCGAGGATCTCGAGCTGGCGGAGATGGAGGCCCAGGAGGAGGCCGAGCGCGAGGCCAAGACCGTTCGGGTGAACGAGTTCCTCACGGTCGCCGAGCTGGCCGAGCTCATCGATGTCGCTCCCACCGCGATCATCGGGTCTGCGTTCAAGAACCTCAGACTCATGGTCACCATCAACCAGCGGCTCGACTTCGACCAGATCGAGATGCTGCTGGACGAGTTTGGCTTCCGCGCCGTGCGGGAGGAGGAGTACGTCGGCGCCACCGCGGAGGAGGCCGAGGAGGAGGAGAGCGAGAACAAGCTCAAGCCGCGTTCTCCGGTGGTCACGGTGATGGGCCACGTCGACCACGGCAAGACCATGCTGCTCGACCGCATCCGGAAGACCAACGTGATCGCGGGGGAGGCGGGCGGCATCACGCAGCACATCGGCGCCTACCACGTGCAGCTTGAGGACGGACGCTCGCTCACCTTCCTCGACACGCCGGGGCACGCGGCCTTCACCGCGATGCGTGCGCGCGGCGCGGACGTGACGGATCTCGTGATCCTGCTCGTTGCCGTCGACGATGCGGTCATGCCGCAGACCATCGAGGCGATCAGCCATGCCCGTAATGCGGGCGTGCCCATGGTCGTCGCGATCAACAAGATCGATCTCCCCACGGCGAAGCCGGACCAGGTGCGGCAGCAGCTGCTCCAGCACGATGTGCAGGCGGAGGAGTTCGGCGGCGACGTTATGTCCGCCGAGATCTCCGCCAAGACCGGAAAGGGGATCGACGACCTGCTCGAGAAGGTGCTCCTCCAGGCCGAAATGCTCGAGCTCAAAGCAAACCCGGACCGCGAGGCCAAGGGCGCGGTGATTGAGGCAGAGCTGGACGTGGGGAAGGGACCGGTGGTGACCGTCCTCGTGCAGCGCGGAACGCTCAAGGTGAGCGACGACTTCCTGGTTGGACTCCACTCGGGGCGCGTCCGCGCGCTGCTCGACGAGCGCGGCCACAAGGTACAGAGCGCCGGCCCCGGGATCCCCGTGCAGGTGCTGGGCTCCAGTGGTGTGCCCCAGGCGGGTGATACCTTCCAGGTCATGTCCGCGGAGAAGGCGGCGGAGATGTCCGCGACCCGGCGGCGGCTGGAGCGCGAGAAAGCGATGCGCGTGAAGGAGCGCGGCATGAAGCTGGGCGACTTCTCGCGGCTGGTCGCTGAAGGCGAAGCCGTCGGGGTGCTGCCCATCATCATCAAGGGTGACGTGGATGGGTCCGTGCAGGCCGTGGCGGACTCGCTGGAGCAGCTCGGTACCCCCGAGGTGCAGGTGGACATCGTCCACCGCGCGGCCGGCGCGATCAACGAATCCGACGTCCTGCTCGCGGAGACCTCTGGCGCGATCGTCATGGGCTTCGGAGTGCGGCCGGACGCCAAGGCTCGGCAGCTCGCCGAGCGTGCCGGGGTCGAGATCAAGCTCTACGACGTCATCTACAACGCCGTGGACGACGTGCACGCCACGCTCGAGGGAATGCTCTCGCCGGAGCAGAAGGAGACCTTGCTCGGCGCTGCGGAGGTGCGCGAACCGTTCCGCATCAAGGGGGTTGGGACGATCGCGGGTTGCTACGTCACCGAGGGCGTGATCGACCGCAAGGCCAAGGTGCGCGTGATCCGCGACGGCATCGCCGTTTATGATGGCGGCATCGGCTCCCTCAAGCGGTTCAAGGATGATGTGAAGGAGGTTCGCGAGGGATTCGAGTGCGGGATCGGGATCGCGAACTTCAACGACGTGAAGATCGGCGACGTGATCGAGGCCTACCACGTCGAGGTGGTGGCGCGGACGCTGGCAGGGGCGGGGGCGGGTAGGTAGGTCTCGTTTCGCTCGTTGCGTTCCGGCGCCTTCGGGGGGTCTCCCCTCAGAGGGGTCGCCTTCAGGGGCCGGGGACATTGCTCTACGGGGGCGCTCCGCACCTCGCTGCGCTCCGAATGCTGCGCATTCGAGAGCCCCCTCGAGCGACGCCTCCGGCCCCCTTCGGCGGTTCTGGCGCCAGCGTAAACGCCACCACGACCCCATTTTCTTCTTTGAACCTCCCGAGGTGGGTCGGGCGCAGTGGGCTCGGTTCCACAGGAGGCGCCCATGGTGGTGGGGATGATGCGGTGGGATCTAGCGCTGCCCGGGGTGGACTCCCTCAAGGAGAAGCGCATGGTGGTGCGCTCGCTCAAGGACCGGATCCGGCATCGCTTCAAGGTCTCGGTGGCCGAAACTGCGCTCCAGGATCAGCGGACCCGTGCGCAGATCGCCGTGGCGATCGTCGCGAGCGACGGCACGCATGCGGACCGGGTCCTCGCCCGGGTCGACCGGCTGGTGGCGCAGGAGAGCCGGGCGCTCGTGCTCGGGCGGCATCGCGAGTTCTACTGAACGTCCTGGCCGTTCCCGCGGATCGCCGCGGGCGGGACTGGAACCTCCGATGCGGGGTGCGGGTCTCCCGACGCGCTATCCTTTCAGAGAATCCGGTCCAACCCCGAACGGAGCCATGGCCCACCGAAGGAGCGAGCGGCTCAACAAGCAGCTCCGCCGTGAGATCTCTGACGTCCTCCGCCTCGAGGTGCGCGATCCGCGCGTGGGGCTTCCCACCGTGACGCGGGTGGAGGTCACCGCGGACCTGTCGCTGGCCCGCGTCTACGTGCGGATCGCTGGCACGGACGCGGAGCGCGAGGTCGCGCTGGAAGGTCTGGACGCGGCGACGCCGTTTGTGCGCCGCGAGCTGGGGGCGCGCGTCCGCATGCGCCGGATCCCTGAGCTCCGCTTCGAGATCGACCGCACGCTCGAGCACGCCAGCCGGATCGAGGAGCTCCTCCGCGAGGTTGGGCCGGGCACGGGCCACGCCGCAGACGCCGAGGCGATCCCGCGTGAGCGGGCGGATGACGATGAGATCGCAGAGGGCGAGAGGGGCGTCGCGGACGACGACGGAGAGGACCGGGACGGAGAATGACCGCGCTGCCCCCTGCCAGCGGCCTGCTCCGGGTGGACAAGCCGGCCGGACCCACCTCGCACGACGTGGTCGCGGTCGCCCGCCGCGCCCTCGGGACGCGCCGTATCGGGCACACCGGCACCCTCGACCCCTTCGCCACCGGGCTGCTCGTGTTGTGCGTGGGCGCGGCAACGCGCCTGGTCGAGTTCCTGACCGGTCTGCCCAAGTGCTACCGTGCGGGCGTACGGCTCGGGGTGCGCACCTCGACCGATGACCCGGAGGGGGAGGTCGTGGCGACCTCCGATGCCTGGCGAACCTTCGCGCGCGCCGACGTCGCTCGCGCGCTCGCGTCCCTCCGCGGTCGCATCCATCAGAGGCCGCCATCCTTCTCCGCCAAGAAGGTGGGCGGAGAATCGGCCCACTACCGCGCCCGCCGCGGTGAGGAGGTGACGCTCCCAGCCGTCGAGGTCGAAGTCCACGCACTCGAGCTGGTCGACTGGGCTCCTCCCCGGCTCGGGCTGGACGTGCGCTGCTCCGCGGGCACGTACGTGCGCGCGCTCGCCCGCGACCTCGGCGAGGCGCTCGGCACCGGGGCTCACCTCGAGAGCCTGCGGCGTACCGAGATCGGGCCGTTTCACGTGGACGGCGCACTCGATCTGGACGCGCTCCACGATCCGGGAGCCGTCACGTGCGGCTGGATTACCCCCGCGGCCGCGCTCGCCCACCTGCCCCGGATCGAGGTGGACGCGGAGCAGGCAGCGCGGCTCGCGCACGGGCAGTCGATCCCGCTCCAGGAGACCGCTGGGCGGGCCGAGGCGGGCCCGTTCGCGGTCCTTCGCGGGGACGAGTTGATCGCGGTCGGGGAGCGGGCCGGCGATCGGCTGCGTCCGCGCAAGGTGTTTGCGGCGAGCGACGGCGCGTGAGCACTACGGCCTTCGACCCGGCGCTTCCGCCCGGGATCCCGCGCGACCAGGGAACCGTGGTGACGGTCGGCACGTTCGACGGGGTGCACCGCGGGCACTGGGAAGTGCTCCTGGAGATCCGTCGGCGCGCGCTCGCGACCGGCCACCGCAGCGTGCTCCTCACCTTCGATCCCCATCCGCTCCGGATCGTGCGACCCGGACAAGCGCCCCCCCTGCTCACCACTCCGGTCGAGAAGAAGGAGATCCTGGCCGAGAGCGGCCTCGACTACGCCGTCTTCCTCGCGTTCACTCCCGAGCTGTCGCGCTACGAGCCGCGGCGGTTCGTGACCGAGGTGCTGGTGGGACGGCTCGGCGTCCAGGAGCTGGTGATCGGCCACGACCACGGCTTCGGGCGGGGGCGCTCGGGCGATGCGGAGACGCTGCGCCAGATCGGGCAGGAGCTGGGGTTCGGGGTCGACGTCGTCCCTCCGGTGATGGTGAACGGCCAGCCAATCTCGTCGAGCGCCATCCGAGCAGCTCTGCAGGCCGGCGACGCGCCCGCGGCGGCGCGCGCGCTCGGGCGGCCCTACTCGGTGCGCGGGCTCGTGGTGCGCGGCGACGGGCGTGGCCGACAGCTGGGCTTCCCGACCGCGAATCTCGCGGTCGCGTCGAGCGAGAAGCTCATTCCGGCCGCCGGCATCTACGCGATACGCGGGATCACGCGCACTGGCTCCTTCGGCGGTGCTCTTCACCTCGGCCCGCGGCCCACCTTCGTGGGCTCGCCGCCGACCATCGAGCTGCATCTGCTCGGCTTCGATGGGGACCTGTACGGGGAGGAGATCCGCGTCGACTTCGTGCGCCGTCTGCGTGACGTTCGACCCTTCGACAGCGTTGCGGCACTGGTCGCGCAGATGAGGGAGGACGTGGAGGACGCGCGACGCGTGCTGGAGGCCTGAGCCGTTTACACATACCTATCGACCCGACCTCTATTGACCCGACCTCGGCACCTGCTATAATTATATCTGGTCCAGGTGCCATTACCATGATCTGGATGCGGCGCCCGCGGGCTTTTCGCAGGACTCGCTCCGGGGCGGTTCGCGTGCCCGTTGGGATCAGACAAGGAGCGCACGATCATGAGGATTCAGTCGAAGCTCTATGCTCTTTTCGCCCTGTCGCTTTCGGTCGGCATGCTGTGGTCCTGCGCACCCGCACCGGCCGACGAGTCGGCCGAGCTCAATGGCGATGGGATCCCGGCTTACGAGGTGGACCCGTCCTGGCCGCCGGAGCTGCCGAACAACTGGATCCTGGGGGATGTGAGGGGTCTTTTCATTGAGGAGGAGAACGATCACATCTGGGTCCTCCACATGCCGTCCAGTCTGACAAGTAGGGAGCTCGGGGCGGCGGCGGACCCACCGTACGCGGAGTGCTGCATTTCGGCGCCCCCCGTACTCGAGCTGGATCCGCAGGGGCAGGTGGTACAGGCCTGGGGCGGGCCCGGAGAGGGTTACGTCTGGCCGGAGGGCAGCCAGCACGGCATCTTCCTGGACCACAACGACTTCATATGGATCGGCACGAGCTCCGGGAATCACGTCGTGAAGTTCACGCGCGACGGCAGCCACGTCCTTACGATCGGGGAGCCGGGCGTGGACATGGGGAGCAACGACCCGACCCACTTGAGCGGGCCCGCGAACTTCTACGTCGAG
>Ga0310123_10001883_pt1 | contig 17083 bp, 12 predicted proteins | sample CB6_AW_1057_MG_FD_203505 | JGI IMG/M metagenome (GOLD analysis project Ga0310123, IMG submission 203505) | Marine microbial communities from Western Arctic Ocean, Canada - CB6_AW_1057 | ecosystem: Environmental > Aquatic > Marine > Oceanic | place: Canada: Western Arctic Ocean | collected... | reverse complement strand
GGCGTGTAATCCAACTCGCATCGCTTGCCGGATACTCTCGGGCGAAAGACCGTCGATTACAATTTCGTAAACGGCTCCGGTGCCGGCCGGCAGCGCGGTCTCGGTTTGTGCAGCGAGCGTCGGACAGTAGGCATCGTTCGTGCTGGCTTTGAGCATTTTATAACGGGAACCGACTTTGCTTCCGCTGCGGACGATTCCGCCAGGAAACGGCACGATTGTGTCGGGGACGTTGCGGATTTCGCTGATGGCCGCTTCGGCGGCAGCCAGGGTCGACATTTGGTCGATTCCGCAGATCAACAGGTTTCCGCCGGCCACGCCGACCACGGTCCCAAACCGATCCTCACAGACGAACTCGCCGTCCATGACCGGAATGCGCCAGAAGCGCTGGTTGCCGAGCTTCTTAGAGCGTTGAAATCCATCGCCGTAGTACCGCAATTTTCCGCCGATCGAAATATGTTTGTCCTTCAGAGAATCTTCGATACCATTATAACAAGCGGTGGTCGGGCAGGTGAGGACGCATTGTCCTACTCGGCTGACAGTTGCCTGCTCCAGACCGCTGCGGCTGAATGCGAAGAGCAGAATGCTGACACCCGGACGTCCGTCGGGTGTATTGACTAAGCCGATATTCCGTTCCACGGCGGCCTCAGCGTCGCAGGCAATGACGCTGGTGGCGTACCCGCACAGTTCGGCGGCGGCAATTTTCGCCCAGCGCTCGGTCGCGGCGGTCACGACCAGCCGCGTCGCTACCATGGAAAATGCCTCTGCAAAGGTGTCGGCGATTGCGACCCCGTTGAGTTTCAGAGAAACCGTTTGCTCGTTCAACTCTTTTTCTCATGCGAATGTCGTGAATGGGTTGGCTCGATCAACCGCCCTCCGTGGATGCCTCCAAGCTCAATCGAACCCGGTGGGGCAGGTTTTTCGCCTTCATTTTTTTCATAATTTTGGAGCGGTAGGAATCGATCGTTTTGAAGCTGACGCCCAGTTCTTCTCCGATTTGCCTGCTCGACAGACCTTCCGAGACCGGTTGCACAACCTCACGTTCCCGGTGTGTCAATCGATGAAACCGCTCACAAAGGTCTTTTTGGTCAGAGATTCGTTGACGGTTTTCTCTGTCTCGGGCAAGGGCCGATTGAATGTGCTTCAGCAACACGTGATCGCTCATCGGTTTTTCGAGAAAATCGAACGCGCCGTTCTTTATGGCACGAATCGCCATGGGAACATCTCCGTAGCCAGTCAAGACAATGATTGGAATCTGCGGGCTTTCTCGACACAGTTTTTCCTGAAGTTCGAGCCCGCTGAGACCCTGCATCCGCATGTCGAGCACAAGGCAGCCCGGCACAGTGGGGTCATATCCGTCGAGAAATTCCATCGCCGATGAAAAAGTCTGCACCGAAAATCCGACCGACTCAACCAGCCAGCGTAATGACTTGCGGATGGCGGGATCATCATCGACGACAAAGACCGTCGTTTCAGTAGTATCATTAGTCATCTGGTTTGCCTCCTGTTCATGCCGGTAAGTCGACGTGAAACGCCGCACCGCCGGTCTCAACCGGACTCGCCCGTAAGCGGTCGCCGTGCGCCTCGACAATCCCATCCCCAACCCGTGCGGCTTCGTTGACTGAAACGGTTCGAAAATCCAGTCTTCAAAATTGCCGGGCAACCCGCTACCGGTGTCAATGACCGATACGCCGACATGCTCGTCCGATTCTGTCCTCGTTCTGACCGTGATGAACCGCCGTGTGTCGCGGGCCCTCTCGATCGATTCGATACCGTTTACGAGCAGGTTGAACAGGACCTGTTCGATTTGAATACGATTGCCGATGAGGGCCGGAAGCCAATCGGCGGATTGCACCTCGATCTTCACGTTGTAGTGACGGGCCTCGGGATCTGCCAGTTTGACGGCCTCTTGAACGAGTTCGTCCAAATCGACGATCGCCCGCCGAACCTCGCAGTTTTGTAGAAACTCGCGGAGGCGTCGGATCGTTTCACCCGCCCGCGTTGCCTGGCGACCGATATCTTCCAACGGCTCAACGAGCCTCGCGGCATCGATCTGCTGTGAATGGATCCGGTGGATGCATCCGTCGGCATAGTTTGCGATGGCGGCCAACGGCTGGTTCAATTCGTGAGCCAAGATCGTCGCCATTTCCCCCATCGTGCTGACTCGTGACACATGTGCCAGTTCCAACTGCCGTTGCCGGGCCCGTTCCTCCGCCTGCTTCTGCCGGGTGATGTCGCGGGCCACGATTGTCAGCGAGACGACTTCGTCGCCTCGCTTGACGGGACCGATGCGACAGGAATACCAGGCCTGTCTCCCTCCCGTTTCCTGGGCAGCCAACTCGTCGGAAACCGGTTCACCCGTCTCGAAAACCGAGGAAATCAATGCTTTCGAGCACAGGTGATGGTCCTCGGGAATGAATTCAAAAACCTTTCTGCCGACGGCGTCCGCTTGCTCGAGCGGTGGCAGCGAACGGTTGATGTAGCGGATTGTTCCGTCACGCTCGATTGTGACGATAATGTCGGGGGCGTCCTCCACGACGGAACGCCAACGGGCTTGCGATTCGAGCAGTTCCTCCAAAATTCGCTTCCGCTCGTGGATTTGTTCCTGCAGCGTCAAGTCCGACATGCGCAGCGCCTCGGTCCGCTGCTGAACGCGCGATTCGAGATCGAGATTCAACCGCCGCTGAACTTCTTCGATCTGCTTTTGAGCGGTGATGCCGGTGACGGTCCCTACGTATGAGGTGACTGCACCGGCTGCGTTCGTTTCCGGGACCGCCTGTCCCAGAATCCAGGTTGTCACCCCGTCCGTCCGGCGGAAGCGGAATTCCGAGCGGAACGCTTGACCGGACCCCACGGCGCGGCTCCATTCCGCCACGACACGGGTGTGGTCGTCGGGATGCAGGGTGCAGATCCATCCCCGCCGCTGCCCCTCGGCGGGTGAAAGACCGCTCACCGAACACCATTGCTCGTTGGCGTACAGGCAGTTTTCCTGGACGTCGGTGTGAAAGATTCCCACCGGCGCAATGTGGGCCAGCGTCTCGTACCGTTGTTGGGTTTCCCGGTACTCCCTTTCGACACGTACCTGGTGCGTGACCACGGTGGACACACCCCGGACGCCGATGACCTTGGAAGGCTCAGCGAAGATTGGGATGAAAGTCGTGTCAAAAAAGAGACCATCGACCTCCACCCTCGAACGAAATTCCTCACCGGCCAGCGCCCGGCGGATGTCCGCCACGATTTCCGTATACTCACCGTAAAGATCAAAAATCGACTGACCAACCACTTCGTCAGGTTTGAGGTTCAGCACCGAGAGTCCATGGCCTTTCGACAACGTAAAGATGCCGTCGACGTCAATGGACCAGAGCACAATCGGTGCGTGATGCACGACCGACTCCAGCAACTCGGCAAGGTGGAGAAGCTCGCCAGGTGTAGATCGGTCGGCCTCCGCGGCGCACTCCAATTCCGCGACGTGGCTCCTTAAAGCTGCCAGCTCGGCTTCAAATCGTGTTTGGACTGTGGCTGACATTCCGACTGCTCGACCGTAAGATCAACCGATCATAAAAAGCTGAAGCCGGTCTCGTCAAACGGATTCGTAGACACGGCTTCAAACCGTCGAGATGCGGTTCGTTGGGGATGGCGAGGTCACTGCTTGAAACATCTTTGCAAACAGACGGTGTAGCCGCGACAATCCCAGGTGCCGAGTTCCGAAACTGGAACACACAGATGAATCCACAGTATGAAACAATCGCCCGCTGGCTGGCCCCCTCTCGAAGGGGGGTTGCTTTCACAGGCGCCGGCGTAAGCACCGAGAGCGGAATCCCCGATTTTCGCTCACCGGACGGTATCTGGGCGCGAACGCAGCCGGTTGGCTTCGACGAATTCCTCCGCAGCGCCGATGCCCGCTACGAGTATTGGCGGCAAAAATCCGAATCACATCGCGGATTTTTCGACGCCGAACCAAACCTTGCCCATCAGGCCCTGGCAAGGTGGGAGTCTCTGGGACGGCTGCGAGGTGTCGTCACGCAAAACATCGACGGACTACACCAATTGGCCGGCAGTCGCTCGGTACTCGAATTGCACGGCACAGCCCGCGAGATCGCTTGTCTCGATTGTGCGGCGCGATACGCTGCCGAACCGCTGGTTGAAGAATTCACAACGACACAGCGTGTGCCTGAGTGTCCGAAATGTGGTGGGATGATGAAACACGCCACCATTTCGTTCGGCCAGTCTTTGGAAGTGGACATCCTTCAGGAATCGTCCCGCTGGTCCCGTGACACCGATTTCTTCCTGGTGATGGGTTCGTCTTTGGTCGTGCAGCCGGCCGCTTCCTTGCCGGGAATTGCTAAGCGTAACGGCGCGAGGCTGATCATCATCAACCGCGAACCCACTCCTCTCGATGCCCTTGCCGACGTTGTGGTCAACGCCGACATCGGTGAGACGGTTGACGGGATTCAACAAGCCCTCGACGATCTGCAGTCTCATCCGGGCCATGATTCGTAACGGCTGCACGCCATCTGCAGGCCACACTTTCAGGCGATTCGCCTGCTTCTCAAAATTCGGAAAAAGCCGGAGATGATTCCATGAATGTACAGAAATCTGCGCTGGGCGGACTGAACTGTCACCTGATCGACCAGTTGCCCGATGGTGCAGAGGCCTCGCTGGCTGTGGTCCTCTGTCACGGATTTGGAGCGCCGGGAACCGATCTCGTTTCCATCGGGTCTGAGTTGCTCAGCGTTTATCCACGGTTTGGTCAGACGCTGCGGTTTATTTTTCCGGAAGCACCATTATCCCTCGAGGACTATGGAATGCCTGGCGGCAGGGCCTGGTGGCCGCTGGACCTCGAAAGAATGACCGCCGCCATCGAGCGAGGAGAACTGCGCGATTTGCGAAATGATTTGCCCGACGGTTTGGCGGAAGCTCGAGAGAAGTTGACGTCACTCGTGGAAGACGTTCAGCAGCGACACGGTTTGCCGACCTCGAGAATTGTGCTGGGCGGGTTTTCGCAAGGGGCGATGTTGGCAACCGACGTGACGCTTCGTTTACCCGAGTTGCCGGCCGGTTTGTGCATCTTTTCCGGAACTCTTTTGTGCGAACAGGAATGGAAGCCGTTGGCAGCCGAGCGCGGACCGCTGCCGATCGTGCAAAGTCACGGTCATCAAGATCCGTTGCTGCCGTTTCAAGCTGCGGAATGGCTGCGGGAACTGCTGACCGACGCGGGGTTCGACGTCGACTTTGTGCCGTTCGCGGGTCCACACACGATCCCGGTCGAAGCGCTGCAACACTTCGCAGCCCTGCTGTCGCGTCTGACGATGGACTAGCCAGCAGTCAACGACTGCCGAACATTAAGTCCGCAGATCCCACCCTGGAATGCTCGTTAGTCCGTGCATCGCAAAATTCACCGTCGAGTGGGTAGATCGACGGGGATTGGTCCTTTTCGATCAGAACTCAATCCCGGCAGCCAACCGCAAACCGAACAGACCCATGTTGCTGTTGTCGAGACCACCGGCAGGAGGATCGGCGAGATGGCTGTTGGAAGCATTGCCGGCCCCCCATCAGACTTGACCCACAGCAGAGACTTGGGCAAAGAGACGAAAACAGTTCCTTTCTTCGGCGTAGGTGATGCCAATCTCGATTTCGCCGATTGGCAGAATGCTATCACTTGGATCGAAACGGTCCTGATCGCCGCCAGCCATGTCGGTCAGAATCACTCCTTGCTGCTCGTCGCCGAACAACAGCGACCCTCGGGCCTTGGCGAAGATGCTCAGTTCATCCGATCCATAAAAGAATCGGCGGCCTTCCAGACCGATGCTCGGACCGACGCCGTCGAAGTCATGGACCGATCGTAGGTTGGTACCACCCGCGATGCTGAACGAGTAATGCTGTTCCATGTCCACGTGCCGGAATCCCAACGATCCATCCAGTCGCCACTGGCACGATTCCCACCAGCGATGGGTGACCTCGACGTCAATCACGTGGAGTTCCAGGTCGCTTTCGACCTGAAACTCGCTGCCCACGACGACCCTCGGGATGGCTAGACCGAGAGGCCGAGCCGACCCGGCCGTTTGATTGGCCGGAACCGTAAAAGCGATATCCGAACTGTGCTGAAAACCCCAATACTGGGCGCGAACGCCAGTTCCGCCCTCGCCAACATATCCCACAAAGACAACCGGTGACGCTTCAAGGTCCCAATCGAAGCTGGCGTCGGTCTGAGAGGTCAGGTTGCCCATGGGGTCGAGACTGGACCCAGAAATAAAAGCTGGGTTCGTTTCCCAGTAGGGCTTGACGAAGTAAACGCCGGCTCCGCCGATCCAACCACCGGGGTCAGCGGCTGCGCAGTCGGGACACGCCGGGCGATCCCAAGTCTGCGGTTCGGTCGGATTCGGCTGCTCGTCCGCCAGAACAGAGGAAATGCCAACCAACACAATGCCCAAAGACGCCAACAGCTCACAAGACATCGAACATCGCTTCCACAGTATGAGTCAAGCGGCCATCGTCAGCCTGGCTTCGCTGCGATGCTCAGCCTGACTGACAGGGTCCGATGGCCGCTCGGAGATCGAATCCATTCCTCTCGTGGCCTGTCCATGTTCGAATGAAGGATTCACTTGCCTGTCGCGCCGAAATCGATGACGCTTTTTCCGAATCCGTTGCTGAATCCGTTTCGGCGGGGATTACCGGTTGTATCGGTCTTCCACATTTAACGGCTTCAGCCGAAACACGAAATGGAACGAAATGAGATCGCCTGGGAGCGATGGCTTCGCATGGGCTGCCAATGCCAAGCCGGAACAACTTGCCACACACAGGGCTGGCCAGTTTTTCATGCTGAGGTCCCGTGCCAGACATCCTCGCTCGGTCACCTTGCTCCTGTTTGAAAAACTAATCAGCTCTAAACAGCGTCGCGAACTCGCTTTACAGGCGGAGAGGGTTTGGTTAGACTTTATCTTCGCGTCGGTGTCTTTCGATGTAAGTATTTTTTCGACTTCCTCACGTCGATAATAATTTCGGCAGTCGAACCATTCGCCAAATCACCTTAGTTGTACGGGTGCAACCATGTTGAGACAACCGAGGTCGAATCGATCAAGGACGTCAACGGCCGATATCGGTCCGGGCATCTCGCGGCGACGATTTGTCCAGTCGTCGCTGCTGGCCGGGGGTGCGGGGTTGTCGTTGGCTGACATCGCAAGGCTCAGGGCACAGGCCGCGGTGAAGACTTCTGGATCGTCGCGCTCCGTTCCTGACACCGCCGTCATCCAAATTTGGCTCGGCGGGGGACCCAGCCAGTTCGAGACCTTCGACCCCAAACCCGCGGCCCCGGACGGAATCCGCGGCCCGTACACGACGATTCAAAGCGTGCTGCCAGGTGTTGTGGTCTGCGAAACGATGCCGTTGACGGCACAGATGCTCGACAGGGCGGCGGTCATCCGCACCGTGACGCATTCGACCAACGGGCACTTCGTCGGCGCACACTGGTGTTCGACGGGGTATCCGGGACTCGGCGGTCAATCTACTCATCCTTCGTCGGGCGCCCTGGTCTCGCGGTTTCATGGCCCGAACCGTTCCGGTCTACCCGCCTATGTGCTGCTTTCGGAAGATCAGACAAAAAACCTCAATATCGGCTCGGTGATGGGGGCGGGATATCTAGGTGTGCGGTATACGCCGTTCACCGTGATGCAGGATCCCTTTCAAAATCAGCTTGCTGCCGAGAAGCTCGAAAAAGCGAGCGCCGACCTGAAACTGGCCGATGACCTGACGTTGGACCGTCTCGACGAACGTAAGACGCTGCTGAGGAGTCTGGACCGGCTAAAGCGGAACGCAGAGGCCTCGCCGATGATCGAGGGCGTTGACGCATTCCAGCGCGTCGCGCTGGATATGGTGACCAGCGGCGAGGCCCGCCGCGCCTTCGACTTGAACGAGGAATCGCCGGCAACACGAGAGCGCTACGGACGACACCGCTGGGGGCAGATGGGGCTGCTGGCACGTCGTCTGGTGGAAGCGGGGGTCAGCTTCGTCACGCTGAGCACTGCACCCGATTCGCTGTGCTGGGATTGGCACCGCAACATCGTCCACGATAATCGTCCCGCCGACGGTTCCCAAGGTCCCAGCCGGGGCATGGACGTCTCAGGTCCTCCGCTGGACCGAATGTTGGCGGCGCTCATTTCAGACATTTATGATCGCGGGCTCGATCGAAAAGTCCTGTTGCTCGTTTGGGGGGAATTCGGACGCACGCCCCGAATCAATAAGACCGGCGGCCGCGACCACTGGGGCGCCCTGATGAGCATTCTGATGGCCGGCGGCAGATTAAAAACTGGACGGGTGCTGGGCAAATCGAACTCCAAAGGTGAGGTTCCCATCGATCGTCCCGTCAGTCCGACCGATGTATTGGCGACGGTGTATCGGCACCTGGGCATCGACACCACGCTGGAAACGGTGAATGCTGCCGGCCGCCCCATTCCCCTGCTGCCCGATGGCCGCCCCATTGCCGAACTGATTTGACGACCGACCGATGGTGCTCGGCACGGCCACGGATTACAGTATGGGGAGGCATGGCCGTAGATTACGGGAGGGCGAAGCTCCTGCCGAAGCGGTGATGTTGGCGGCTTTGCGGGGGCTTCACCTTCCCCAAAGACTGCAATCCTTGACTGCTGAAATGAGAGTGGGAGCAATTCGGTGCACTGTTTGGCTCTGTTCGTCGTACTCTTTTGCGGCATTGTGTCTGCCGTCTGCACCGCTGCCGCGGCAGATCAGGCAACGAGTACAGCTCCTGAGAATCAATACACCGAATCGGACCGCAGCCACTGGTCGTTTCGACAACCGGTCCATCCGAAAACTCCCAGCTTCGACGACTCGGCGGACCGCGATTGGATTCGCAGTCCAATCGACGCATTGATCTTGGCGAAGCTGAAAGAGAACGGTCTACGACCGGCCCCCTTAGCCGACCGGCGGACGCTGATCCGCCGGCTCACATTCGATCTGACCGGTCTTCCGCCGACGCCGGCTGAACTCGAAGCCTTCCTGAACGACCGGTTGCCGCTGGCCTATGAACGGCTGGTCGACCGGTTGCTGGCGAGTCCACACTACGGTCAGCGGTGGGGGCAACACTGGCTGGACGTGGTTCGTTACGCGGAAACGGAAGGCTTCGAGTACGACCGTCATCACGCCGCCACCTGGCGCTACCGCGATTACGTCATCCGTTCGTTCAATGCCGACAAGCCGTACAACCAATTTGTGCTGGAACAACTGGCCGGCGACGAACTGGCCGAGATCCTCTCTGACCGGGATGACGAGCAGGTACGCGAAATGCGGATTGCCGCCGGGTTTCACCGGCTGGGACCGGTGCGGCGGAACGCGGGCAATGCGGAAGTCGCCTTCAGCCGCAACGAAGTGCTGACCGAGATGACCAACATGATCGGTTCGGCCTTTCTCGGCTTGACCGTGGGTTGTGCCCGCTGTCACGATCACATGTTTGACCCGATCCCACAAAAAGATTATTACCGGCTGCAAGCCTTTCTGTCCGCCACACACGAATACGAAATTCCGTCGGCCTCATCGAAAGAGCAGGCGGAATGGAAACAGCGGGTCGACGCGCTCGAGGCCGAAATCGGAAAGATTAAAAAGACGCTCGCAGGCACCGCAGGTCCGTCCCGCCAAGAGATCGAAGCGCGGTTGAAAGCTGCCGAAGCACGCCGTCCCCAGCCGCTGCCGACCATCTTCAGCGTCCGCAACGATGCCCAGAAGCGGGCTCCTATCCACCTGCTCATCCGCGGGAACGAGTTCAAGAAGGGCAAACAGGTCGGGTTGCGGGCGCTCGGCGTGCTTCTGCCGGACGATGCGCCCGAACTGGCCGACGACACCCAGCGTCCCAAAACGGTGCTTGCCCGCTGGCTGACTGAGCCTGCGCATCCGCTGACGGCACGGGTGATGGTCAACCGCATCTGGCTCTATCATTTCGGCCAAGGGCTGGTGGAGACACCAAACGATTTTGGACAAAACGGCCAACGGCCCAGCCATCCCGAACTGCTCGATTGGCTCGCCGTCGAATTTATGCGGCCGCGCCCACCAATTCTGCAATCCGCAATCCGCAATCCGCATTCGAGCGGCTGGAGCATCAAGGCGATGCACCGGCTGATCGTCAACTCGGCGACGTATCAACAATCCTCAAAAGTGCGGAATCCGGAATTCACCGTGCGGCGTCAAGATAATCCGCAATCCGCAATCCGCAATCCGCAATCAATCGATCCCCAAAACCGTCTGTTGTGGCGTTTCAGCCGCCGGCGGCTGGAAGCGGAAGAAATTCGAGACGCGATGCTGGCCATCTCCGGCAGGCTGAACCGGAAGGCACATGGGCCGAGCGTTTTTGTGCTGGTCGATCCTGAGTTGACCAAGCTGCTGTACAAGCCCTCGCAATGGCAGGTGACCGCTGACCGAAACGAGCATGACCGACGTTCGATTTACTTATTTGCCAAGCGGAATCTGAAGCTGCCGTTCATGGATGTCTTCGATCAACCCGACCTGCAAACGAGCTGCCCGAGCCGCGAATCGAGCACCCATGCCCCGCAGGCTTTAGAGCTGTTGAACGGCCGGTTTTCGAATGAACTGGCCACCGCATTCACCCGACGGATGCGTCGGGAAGCGGGTGATGACCACCTCCGACAGATCCAGCTCGCTTATGTGTTGACGGCGAGTCGGGTGCCGTCGCCGACCGAGCTGCGGCTCTCGCTGAAGTTCCTCGATCAGCAGCCGCTGCGGGAGTTTGCCCTGGCGATGTTCAATCTCAACGCGTTTCTGTACGTCGAATAGATGTGGTCGATTTCCCCGGCAGGGTGACTTTGCACCGCAGCCGACGAGAGGAGCAGAAGATGGCCTCGAATCTTGGTCGCGCAACCGACATCGACCGCGAGTTCTTTGAACGCGAACTCGCTGCATTTCTTCCCGACCGCATCTTCGATGCCCATACGCACCTGTGGCGAAAAGACTGTGTCTCGTGGCCTGCGAACGGCGATGCAGCCGATCTCGGTTACGCGCAGTACATGTCGTCGATTGAGGAGATTCATCCGGGCCGCACGACCAAAGCACTTTTTATTCCGTTTGTCACCGCCGACAACAAAAATAAGAACTTGGCGGCCAACGAATGGGTTTCGCAGCAGATCGCCGACGACCCCAACTGCCGCGGGCTCTTCTTCATCAAGCCCGAAGACGATCCCGAGTGGGTCAGAGACGAGGTCCGCCGTCTCGGCCTTCACGGCCTGAAGTGCTATCACACAATGTCGTCCACCAAGCCGACCTGGGAATCCGCGATCGAGCACTTTTTGCCGGAGCCGTTCGTCAAAGTTGCCGACGAAGAAGACTGGGTGATCACGCTGCACATGGTCAAATCGCGTGCGGTCGCCGACCCGGAAAACATCGCATCGATCCGCCGCTATTGCGAAACATATCCGAACATGAAGCTGATTCTGGCCCACTCGGCGCGGGGGTTTCAGCCAGCACACAACCTCGAGGGTCTCCCGCATCTGAGAGGTCTCGACAACCTGTACTTCGACACCAGCGTCAACTGCGAGCCGATCGCTCATCAGGCGATCATGCGGATCATTGGCCCGGACAAGCTGATGTACGGGTCAGACTTGCCGGTCAGCCATTCGCGGGGGCGCTCGCTCTCTGCCGGGGATTCATTTCTCTGGCTGTACGAGGAAACGCCCGTGTGGGGCGAGAAGCACACCAAGATCGATCCGGTCCTGATTGGCCTGGAACAACTGCGTTCATTGAAGTGGGCCTGTTGGTCGGAACGTCTCACCGACGCGCAAATCGAAGACCTCTTCTGGAACAACGCGGCGCGGCTGTTGGGCGTCGCTTGAAGCGACGAAGCGCAGTTCCTGCAGGCGAGAGAACAACTTCGGACGGCCCTTGCCAAACTGAAGAATCACTTCATCGCCTATCATGCTCACCCCCCAACGTCACTCTACGTCCACCGTGCGCTCCCGCAAAGTCAAATCCTTCTTTGTTAAATAACCTCACCTACGGAAGACTGCACCTTTGGCAGTTGAGCCGCAGTAAATACATTTTTTAAGCTTGGCCGACATGGCTCTACCACAGCCTGGGCATTCTAGAGGTGATGACTTAGCAACCTTACCGTCTAACTTGCCGTCTTCGGCATCAATTTCCTCGACAAGATTTTCAAGGAAGGAGTCTTCTAAACCCTGGGACTCTTTTAATGTGCGCCATAGGGCCTCAGTAATCATGTAAAGTTTTTCAACTTTCCAATTCAATGCGTTAACTTCTTGTTGGGCACGAGTCGACGAACTTTTGGCATCAGAAGCTTTACTCTTCGCCTGAGATATTCGGGAATTCTGGTACAGTTCATGAAATACTCCAAACATGTTTTCTCCCTTGGTTTATCTAACAAATAGGGTTTTATCGCTCGTCGCGTAGCTCTGCGGATCGATGAGCGATAAAACCGAGTTGAACTGAGCCGCGCAGCGTTTTGTGCGATGTTTGCTGTTCGATCTCTTGAAAATTGTATCATCGGCATTGGCGGGAGGGAAGAACTTGTGGTGGAAGCTGGCGATCGGAGTATGAGTATTCAGAGACCGGCTTATGCAGAAGGCTTTCCAACGATCAATAGGACCGTTATGCCCATTCACTATGGCGCACGCCCTGATACTATGTTATTTGAAGATGTCGAGAATTATTCAGGCCGTCGCTGCGGGGTCTGGCCCATCTCCGAGAGAGCCGGATCCCTTTCTCTCGCCCAGATGGAACAACTCACCAGCCCCACCGATCGCGTCGTGATGTCGAGTTTTCCCTTTTCGAGGGCCAAACGAGAATGATACGATTAACAAGCCGATGATGGACCGGCCGGAACAAGAACCGCCTGTGAGGACCCGTGACATGCCGACCGGAAGTATCTCTGACCGATTTCACCGTGCCGCTGCCGACAAGGCTGGAGCGACGTCGAAGCGGCGTGGCCGGATGTCGCTACAAAAAAAGTCTCTCTTTGCGCTGCTGGCCGCGGTTGGGTTTTTTCTGGTCTTGGAACTGCTTCTGGCTGCCATCGGCATTCAGCCCGCGTTGTATGACGACGATCCTTATGTGGGATTTACGTCGCAGGTCCCGCTGTTTGTCCGGCAGAGCACCGCTGACGGAACAGCCAACTTGGTGACCGCTCAGAACAAACGGAAGTGGTTCAATCACCAGCAGTTTCCCCAAGTCAAACCGGCCGGAACATTTCGCGTTTTCTGTGTCGGCGGATCGACCACCTATGGCCGACCGTACGACGACACGACCTCGTTTTGTGGCTGGCTGCGAGAACTGTTACCCGAACTGGACTCGAGGCAGCAATGGGAAGTCATCAATGCGGGCGGCATCAGCTACGCCAGCTACCGTGTGGCCCTGCTTATGGAGGAGCTGAACAGCTACCAACCGAACCTGTTCATTATTTACTCCGGCCATAACGAGTTCTTGGAACGCCGCACTTACGCCGACATCCTTGAGACACCGGCCATCGTCCGCGGTGTGGGGGCCCTCTTTGGTCGCACGCGAACCTATTCCGTCGTCAAACGTCTCCGCGACCTTGCCGCAAAAGCACCCGGAAACCGGCCGATAACAAGCGATCTGGCCGACGAAGTTGTCACGGTTTTAGACAGCAGCATCGGCCCGGATGCCTACACCCGTGATGATCAACTTCAGCGACAGGTGTTGGCTCACTACCGTTCCAATTTGACCCGCATGGTCAAAATTGCGCGTTCGGCAGGCGCCCGCGTGGTGCTTGTGGCACCGGCAGCTAACCTGCGGAACTGCTCTCCGTTCAAAAGTGAACAGCGATCCGACCTCGGTTCCGCGGAACTCCGGCGATTTCGATTGCTTTTCGAGCAAGCAACCCAAGACCGTCTTGCCGGCCGGTTCGCGCAGGCGCTGACGGCATTGGACGAGGCGGCAGCCATCGACGAGCGTCTGGCAGAGCTGCACTACCGTCGCGGTGGTTTGCTCGTCGATCTGCAGCGCTTCGCTGAAGCAAAGACCGCGTTTCGGCGCGCCCTCGACGAGGACATCTGCCCGTTGCGAGCGATCTCGCCGATGCAAGAAATCGTCGCCCAGGTTGCGGATGACCAGAACGTCCCTTTCGTTGACTTCGTGACCCTGGTGGATAAATACTCGGAACACGGCATTCCCGGTGAGCGTCTGTTTCTGGATCATGTGCATCCGACGATTGACGGCAATCGGCTGCTGGCGCAGTCGATTCTCGATGAACTCGTTTCGCAGCAGATCGTGCCGCCTTCGACCGCCCCACTGGAAGAGGTGCTCCAACGGGTGACTCGGCGCATTGAAAGCAAGCTCGATGACCGGTCGCACGCCGTCGCACTGCGCAATCTTTCCAAAGTTCTCGCTTGGGCTGGAAAGCATGAAGAGGCGGACAGGCTGGCGCTGCGTGCCTTGCAAAAAATGCCGGACGACGCCAACACGCAGTATCTGGCGGGCGGAGCTCTCTTCAGGCAGGGAGACCTCGACGGCGCCGAAGCACACTTTCGGAAATCACTGCGGCTCGCACCTGAGTCGGCTGGAGCGCACAATGCGCTTGGTTTGATCTTTACCCAGCGTGGGAACCTGGACCAGGCGGCGGGGTGTTTTCAGCGTGCCCTGCGAATCAATCCCAACCTCGACGATGCCCACTATAATCTGGCGCTCGTGTTTGAAGCACAGCAGAACTTCGACCTCGCAGTGCAGCATCTTCAGCACGCCATTCGTATCAACCCCAACTCGCTCGATGCCCACATCAGTTTGGGTATCTCCTTCGGCAGGAAAGGGGCCCTCGATCGGGCGAAGGCCCACTTCGAACAGGCGCTGGGCATCAACCCCAACCATGCCGGGGCCTTGTACAATCTCGCATTCCTCTTCGAGACAAAGGGGCTCCTCGACCAGGCTGCGGAACAGTATCAGCGCGTACTTCGCGTCAAGCCATCCTATGCCGCGGCACACGCGAACCTGGGCGTCATTGATGCTCAACGCGGTGAGTTCCGCAAGGCGATCGTTCATTTCCGCGAGGCGCTGCAGCAGACCCCCGCACCCGTGAACGCGGCCGTTGAACTGGCGTGGATTCTGGCCACAAACAGCGATGCCTCGCTGCGGGACGGCAAACAAGCGGTCTACTGGGCTGATTACGCCGCCAAAGCGACCCATTACAGCAGGCCCCAGTTCCTGGACACGCTGGCTGCTGCTTATGCCGAAGTTGGAGTGTTCAACAAGGCGGTCGGCTGGCAGGAAAAAGCGATCGAGTTGGCTCCGCCCGGCAAAAAGCCGGACCTCGCTGCGCGTCTTGAACTTTACCGATCCGGAAAGCCGTTCCGTTCTGGTCCTGCAAACAGTCTCCGCGGGCGTTGACGCGACCCCCGGCGAACATTCAGCGGCCCGAATACAATCATCAAGCCAAACGGACGGAAGCGGCAAAAGGGGGCAAACCCTTAATGCACCATAACCGAGCGAGGGAATTGATGTTTCGGGTCACTCAGCACATTGACTTCTGCTACGGACACAGGCTGCTCAATTACAGCGGCAAGTGCCGGCACCTTCACGGTCACAACGGACGGGCGGTGATCGTGCTGGAAGGAAGCCAACTGGACGAATGCGGAATACTTGTCGATTTTGCGGAGATTAAGGAATCGCTGAGAAGCTGGATCGACGAACATCTTGACCACCGCATGATTCTTTGCGAGCGCGATCCTGTGTTGCCGTTCTTGCGAGGACTGAACGAATCGCTGCACGTCATCCCCGAAAACCCGACGGCCGAGAACATCGCGAAACTGATCCTCGAGAGTGCCAGGACCTTGGAGTTTCCCGTCGTTGAAGTTTCGTTGTGGGAGACGCCGAATTCCTACGCGACCTACCGCGGATGACTCAGTCCGGCAGTTCTCGACGGTGCCGGCGGTTGGCCGGCAATCGTGGCTGCTCCTATGTTGCGCAGCCGGGCCCCGGGCCGGGTTCGTGGGTGGCGGTTGGGGCTCAAGCCGTGTCTAGGGATTCTCTGAGCAACGTGTTTGCCTCGGATTTGCAACTGCAGAAGCAAGAGACAAACGATTTATTCGCCAACACCGTCGCTGCAGACATCGAGACCATTCCCGGTCCGGAGATGGTTGCCTCAGTGATGGGGAAAAATTGCCGAGCCCGTTGGTCAAGGCGTACAGTGAATCGCAGGCACGGGTAGTCAGGTGTACGGTTCCCTGAACCGAATAATCGGCCACGATTGCGAACGACGATGACTTGCGTTTTTCTATGATCGCATGTGCCCGTCCGGAGCGGGAGACCTCGAATTTTTCGGTCGGGATGATCAACAGACTTAGCTTCACCTTGGGGACAACGGTATCGGGAAGTTCGGCGATGCAGGCCTTGCGATTGGTGCTTGCGAAAACCTTGGCATCATAGAGCGTCAGGAAATCGGTTGTCGACTGATTGAGAATATCGAGTACCCGCTGGCCTGATGTCATCAATTTGCCCAGCACCCAATGGTTATCGACAACTAGGATCACCGGTTTTTCTTGCGGCTTCATGAGTGGAGCCCACGAACCGGGTTCGTCCGGATCACATGATTCCGGCGTTTCGAACCGTCGTCAAAAAGGATGGCCGCGCGTACGCCCTGCCGGAGCGGGGATGCAGCCTCACATGCAAAATTAGCTCACAAAGCAGGTTAAGCCAAATGGCACGTTCTCATCTTCAGCAATAAATTGGTGACAAACCCGGCAGAAACCCGCCTTCGGCGCACGGGGCGTCCGATTATTCCGGTGACACCGCTCGGAGCGCTCAAGGTTTCGGCTGCTTGGGCCGCCGGCTGTCCGAGCACTACGACGCTTCGGGTGTTTCGTCACTGTTGGCGGACGTTTTACCGGCATCCTGCCTGCGGGCCTGTTCCAACGGTGAGAGTTTTTTTCCGGAAGGTTTCGGTGGGGTCGCAGAAGTTTTTGCGGCTTCCGTCGGTGCGGGATCAGCTTGTTTTGCTTTCCCGGCGGCATCTTGTCTGCGGGCCTGTTCCAACGGTGAGAGTTTTTTTCCGGAAGGTTTCGGTGGGGTCGCAGAAGTTTTTGCGGCTTCCGTCGGTGCGGGTTCAGCT
>Ga0310123_10001882_pt1 | contig 17091 bp, 18 predicted proteins | sample CB6_AW_1057_MG_FD_203505 | JGI IMG/M metagenome (GOLD analysis project Ga0310123, IMG submission 203505) | Marine microbial communities from Western Arctic Ocean, Canada - CB6_AW_1057 | ecosystem: Environmental > Aquatic > Marine > Oceanic | place: Canada: Western Arctic Ocean | collected... | reverse complement strand
ATCGAAGCCCTGAATTGGCCACCTGAATCACCATTCAAACGATGGTGCTCGACGCACCTTTGACTAAGAAAATTTTTTTACTCTGCTGCCTTTCTTGATGTTCGCTTTTTCTTTGCGTATATTTGAAGCACAATGGCGAGGAAGAAACTTGGAGCCACTTACTAAACGTCAACGGGAAATCCTGGACTATCTCAACGAGTTCATGGAGCAGAACGGCTACGCGCCAAGTCTAGAGGAGATTGGGCGACGTTTCGGACTGTCGTCACTGGCTACCGTCCATAAACATCTCACCAATCTCCAAGAGAAAGGCTTTATCCGGAGAGCGTGGAATCGGAGTCGCTCTGTTGAATTATTGACAACTCGCGCCGGCACTAGAACACTAGAACTTCCCCTTCTCGGACATCTAGCCGCAGGCGTTCCTATCGACGTCGTGATTCCGTCAGAGACCGTTTCCGTTCCAGAGAGCATTACTCGAAAACCTGACAGCTATGTACTTCGTGTCCACGGTGATTCGATGGTCGATCAACAACTCAAAGCCGGTGACCTCGTGATCGTTGAAGACCGAAAGACTCCCTCAAGTGGAGAAACCGTTATCGTAATTTTAGAAAAAAACAAAGCACATTTGATGACTTTAAATCAAGAAGGAAATTTCACTTGGCTACAACAAGGAAGTAACACCGATACACAAATTAAGGCCAATTCTCCTAATGTTCAAATCCAGGGCGTTGTCGTTGGAGTAATAAGAATATTATTCAAACCAGTTCTTTCCTAACTCACTTTCAATTCTGACAGCTATAGCTAGTCTCTAAGGAAAATCATGCCGGAACGCAAACAAATAAACTTTACTATCAAGCCTTCTACTAAGTATGGGGACAATCACCGAATTTATTCTAATTTCTGTGCGATTTCTCATACGCCCTTCGATTTTACGCTCACATTCTGCGAGGTACTTCCCCCAACAGAGACCGAGGTCAGCGGTGACGAAGTAGACCGAGAACTGAGAGCGCCTGTTCGGGCGCGCATCGTCGTCCCGATTCAGTTCGTGCCTAATTTGATAGGTGCCCTCCAAGAGCATTTACGCACATTTACCGAGACTCCAGCGAAAGTTGGCCCTCCGAAAGGTCCTGTTCACTAGCCGAACCGGAACCGTTCTCAGATTCCGATCAATCAGACTAGCTGGTTTGAATTGAAAATGGCCTGTATCCGATTCACTACATACTTTGAATGGCAGACCAATCGAAGAAACCTCGGACATCTAGGTCCTTACTGACAAGGTTTGTCAAAGCGCTTGAGAGACAGCATCCGCATAGTTCAACCGAGTTACACTTCACCGATCCTTTCGAGTTGCTTATCGCAACTGTTCTTTCGGCTCAATGCTCTGACGAAAGGGTCAACAAGGTGACGCCGAGCCTGTTTCAAAGATTTCCGGATGCTTACCAGTTATCAAAGGCAAGAACATCTGACGTAGAGACTCTCATCCGACCGACTGGCTTTTTTCGCTCCAAAACTCGGTCGTTACTCGGTATAGCACGCGACCTAGTCCGACGACATAAAGGTGCAGTCCCACTCACGATGTCTCATCTCCTGACACTTCCGGGTGTCGGTCGAAAAACTGCCAATGTTGTACTCAGCCAGTCGCTCGGAATACCGGGTTTTCCCGTCGACCGACATGTACTTCGTGTGACCAATCGCTTAGGGCTTGTCAATTCCAAAGACCCAATAGTTGTTGAAACAGAGCTTTGCTCATTGCTTCCTCCTTCGTGTTGGGCGAAGGCCTCAATTTCTTTGATCGTCCATGGCCGAAAAATATGCAGGCCACGTCCTATATGTTCGAAGTGCACGCTCCAAAATGAGTGTCCATCGAAGAAAGAGTCGGTTCAATAGGTGACTAAATATCGGTGTCGGAGGCCCAGCGATCATTAACAGTAATTAGCAATGAAGCGTGACAGAAATCTTTGATGATTTCACGATATTGAACTCCAACATTTCCAAGAACACAATAAAACACCGCGAACTTCTTACGAATGCCTATCCTACCTAAAGACGAAGCACGACGTCGGACAACAACATGGCCAGACACAAAGTTCACCATACCCAGCCGCCTGTCAGGCACAGAGGGTCCACGCGACACCGGCGACGATACGCTCAACATTTTTTGGAGCCTGCATGGATAAAGAAGGTCGTTAATGTAATTAGACCTCTTAAATCCGACTGCTTTCTGGAGATCGGCCCAGGGCGCGGAGCCCTAACGTGGGAACTGGCGAAAACCGGCGCAACAGTTCTGGCTGTCGAAATCGATCGCGAGCTTTCTGCACTCCTAACTAGAAACTCAGGCCCACTCGTCGTGGTCAGAACAGGAGATGTTTTATCTCTTGACCTGACCTCGATTGCATTGGAGTCAATTAGGCTCTCTAAGACTCAGTCGACAACACTCCGAATAGTTGGAAACCTTCCGTACAACGTCTCGGCGCCGATCCTCCTAAGGATTTTCCGTGTTTACGACGATGGAGCACCAGTCCGAGATGCTGTAGTAATGCTTCAGCAAGAAATGGCAGAGCGTCTCATCGCCAGTCATGGCAACCGGAATTACGGTCCACTGGCTATCGCTAGGTCGCTACGCGCAGACGCACAACTCCTATTCTCGTTGCCACCGGGCGCGTTTCGACCATCGCCCTCCGTAACCTCAGCTATTGTTAGTTTAAATTTTCGAAAGCCTCCAGTGTCGCCTAAGAACATCCTCCTGTTCAACAACATGGTTCGTCATCTTTTTACTCAGCGTCGAAAACAGTCAACAAACGCGTTGAGTGGATTCGCATTTCGTTTTGGTATTCCCGCCTTTGAGGTATTTCGCCGAGCTAAAATTGATGGCGATCGTCGTCCAAGTGAACTTTCCGTGACGGAGCTTATTTCGTTAGCTGAGGCGATAGAATCCCTCCGATAATGATTGTGATATGTTGCCTAAATTCATTGCTTCCGAGCTGCACTTTCAGGAAACCCGCAAATGGAAGCGCTGCTCCAGGGTTTCGGCTCGGTTTTTTTCGCGCAACTCACAGATTTCAACTGCTTGATTTTGAGTTAAATCGTCAACACTGTGTCCATTCAATTTGAACTCGCTGGCTAATAATGAAGAGTCCTTCTTATAAATCTCGAAAGCCTGATATTGAAGTCGTGTTCGTCGGGGGCACCGGCGAATTCGGAATGAACATGATGGTCATTAAGTATGGGAAAGCCACCCTTCTTATTGACGCCGGTTCTTTGTTTCCTAGTCCTGAGCTGCATGGCGTCGATCTCATCATTCCAGACAATCGAGCATTGCATAGTGCGGTCGGGAATTTCTCGGCGGTCGTTCTTACACACGGCCATGAAGACCACATTGGAGCGCTACCGTTTCTCTGGGACCTGATTGATGGTCCTATCTACGGAACTCAGCTGACCCTAGCACTGCTTAGGTCACGCTTAGCAGCTCAACACATAGACCCTACGGATCGGCTCGTTCCGGTAGTATCAGGAGAAACGACGACTGTTGGTCAGCTGTCCGTTGAGTTCATACAAGTCACTCATAGCATGCCAGGCTGTCTCGCTGTGGCTGTACATACCCCTCTCGGGGTTTTAGTGCATACCGGAGATTTCAAGTTTGACAGCACCCCTATCGATGACAAACCAACAGACCAGCGTCGATTAGCTGCGCTCGGCACTCAGGGCGTGCTTGCTCTGTTTTCCGACAGCACGAATGCAAGTCGTTCAGGAAAAACTCCATCAGAAGTGGACATTCTTCCGGCATTCAAAGCCCTCTTCTCCAGCACTCACGGTCGCATAGTCGTCACCACATTCTCCTCGAGCCTCCACCGGATTCAATTATTGGTGAATCTTGCGGTTGAATATGGAAGAAAGGTCGTATTCCTCGGGCGAGGAATAAGAGAGAATGTCGCAACGGCAAGATCCCTCAACTTACTAACAATTCCGAGCAACATTGAGATCTCAGAGGCAGAGATCAGTCTCTATAAACGAGAACTGATCCTGTGCGTAGTCACGGGATCCCAAGGACAACCATCATCGGCACTCGCGCGAATAGCCGCAGGTACGCATCGATCTGTTAATCTTGAATTTGAAGACATCGTGGTCTTCTCTTCGAGAATCATCCCTGGGAATGAGCGTTCAATCGGCCAGTTAGTAGACTTGATCGTAAGGCAAGGCGCTCAGTGCATCACCGAGGAAGAACAATTAGTGCATGTCTCAGGTCACGGAAGCAAAGAAGATCTCGCTCTCATGCTTTCGCTTCTCAAACCAAGAAATTTTGCCCCTATCCATGGAGAATACCGATACTTAGTACAGCATGCGGCTATAGCGAGAGAAATATGTGGGAGAAAGACAAATATTTTTCTTGAGGATCGGAGTCACAGAATCTACTTTGATCAACGCGGCGCATGGAATGATGGTCCAATACCTCTTCCTCGGGTGCTACTCGACAAAAGCCGAACCCGAGCAATAGCAAAGGATTTGGTATACGAAAGGAATCGCCTTCGATCCAGCGGAGTCGTCGTGCCGATAATTGCAATTCGACGTAAAGACGGAGCCATTGTCGGCTCTCCAAAGCTCGTCACGAGCGGGTTTGGTCCCCATGAGGCAACACATGCAATCATTGAGGCGCTACCAGAGGTTATTCGAAATACTAGAAACACGCTGTCCTCAAGCAGCTCGGGGAACAATGAACAGCTCAGCGAACTTCTGCGTGTTGAATTGCGGCGATTCTGTCGACGAGAACTTGGCCAAATTCCGATCATCCTTCCTGTAATCATGGAGATTTAAAGTGGCGAAAGCGACTCTCTCCCGTCGCGTCAGCGAAATAATCGGCGTAGCCCTTTTGACGCTCTCTCTCGTCTGGCTAATAGCTCTGACGACATATGACGCATCCGATGCAGTGTGGTTTTTCAACTCCGACGGCAGCGATCCGGCCCACAATTTCGCCGGTCCTGTTGGAGCATTTCTTGCTGAGTTGTCATTTCAATTGTTCGGCTACGTTTCCTTCCTCTTTCCAATTATTTGCATCGTACTTGGATGGCACTATTTCTGGTGCCTGTCGTTTGACGCAGGCTACACAAAGCTTACTGGCCTTATTCTCCTTTTATGTTTTACTGCCGCTGCTTTTGCTCTAGCGGATGTGGATCAAAATTCATTTTTGTTCGGAGGGTTTTTAGGAAGTGAACTCTCACGAATCCTCTCGCTTTACTTCAATTCTACCGGCTCGGTTATCGTAATCTTAGCCTCCATATTCGTATCTCTTATCCTCGCGACACAATTCTCGTTCGGACGCCTGTTCTCAAAACTTACCCGTTTTCTACAGCGTCTCTTTTCACTCGCCAGTTCACGATCAAGAAAATGGTGGGCCAAACGCCAAAAAGAACGCCGAAGACGAGGAGTCATAAAGAAACATTTGGATCGAAATATTGCCTCAACAGCTAGAAATGACATCCTTGCCATCAGTGAGGGAGGGCAGTTACTCACTAAGACAAGAGAAACCGATCCAGGCTCAACTAACGCATCATCATCAACCGTCATCGATTCTGATCCTGCGGCGCAAACCGCAATTCAGAATCCCCCCTTCAAATCCTCTAAGGAGAATCTGGATTCAGCCGCGATCGATTTCGATGCCGACTTACCTCCCATTGAGAGACGATCCGATGGCTTTAGTCTTCCGCCTATCGCGTTGCTGGATTCGCCCAAGAAGGTGCGAAAAGTCGATGAGCGGCAACTAATGACAAATGCCCGTCTACTTGAAACCAAATGCCGAGAATTTGGTGTTGAAGGCTCCGTTTCTCAAATCCACCCGGGACCAGTCGTCACCACCTTTGAATTTAAGCCGGAGGCAGGAGTTAAATACAGCAAAGTTACCGGACTTGCCGAAGATCTCTGTTTAGCCATGGAAGCAGAATCCGTTTTAATAGAGCGCCTTCCCGGAAAGTCGACAGTTGGAATTCAGATCCCAAACTCAATCCGAGACCAGATTTCACTACGAGAGCTCCTCGAATCTGATGTTTATCGCCGTTCAACATCCAAGCTTCCGTTGGCACTAGGAAAGAGCATCCACGGTGAGCCCATTGTCAGTGATCTGGCGATAATGCCTCACCTTTTGATTGCCGGTTCAACCGGAACAGGAAAGTCCGTGTCTGTTAATGCGATGCTAACTAGCATTCTTTATCGTGCGACTCCGGACGACGTTCGATTAATTCTGATCGATCCGAAGCGACTCGAACTTGGAATGTACGCAGACATTCCCCATCTACTCACTCCGGTCGTTGTCGATCCTAAACAAGCAGCCAACGCCTTGCGCTGGGCAGTACGCGAGATGGAGGAACGTTACAAGATCCTTGCTTCCGAGGGTGTACGTAACATCGAACAATTCAATCGAAATATAGACCGCCTACAAACGCACCCGAACGATTCTCATGCAAAGGAATTAGACAGCAAAGGGGATACCAAGAGTTCTGACCAAAAACGTCTACCGTACATTGTTCTCGCAATAGATGAGCTAGCCGACCTAATGATGGTCGCCAGCAAGGACGTTGAGGAATCCGTGGCCCGTCTGGCCCAGATGGCAAGAGCCGTTGGAATCCATCTAATCCTTGCTACCCAGCGACCATCAGTAGACGTGATTACCGGCCTGATTAAGGCCAATATGCCATCGAGAATCGCGTTTCGGGCATCTTCAAAAGTGGATTCCAGAACGATTCTTGATTCGAATGGAGCAGAACAACTTCTCGGCAAGGGTGACATGCTGTTCCTTCCACCCGCATCATCGCGATCGGTGCGAGTTCACGGCCCGTACATCTCTGAAAATGAAACGGCGCGCCTTGCGAGTTTTCTTCGCAATCAAGGAAAACCAGGTTACGACACATCCATTACTGCCGAGGAAAAACCAGCCAATACGATTGAATTAGAGAGCGACGAGCTTTATGAGCAGGCTGCAAGGATAGTCGTCACAAGCCAGAAAGCTTCTGTTTCTAATCTGCAAAGGCGTCTAAGAATCGGTTTTAGCCGTGCTGCACGCCTCGTCGATATGATGGAAGCTGACGGACTCGTATCGGCTGGAATTTCTGGAAATACCAGAGAAGTCTTAGTCGAAACGGACTACTTCGATCAGGTTGACATGCAACTGAGATAAGACACAAAAACGCCATCTTCTATTTCACCTAACGTCCTTCCATTTCCTTGTCGATATAGATAGTGATGCGGCTTTTTCTCACACTGATGTCTATTCTGATCGCTGTCACAAACGCCCCTGGTGAAGAAATCTCGCCGCGGCAGCTATATCGCACAGCCCTCGTTCGATCGCGAGCGATACGAACACCTACCCTTAAACAGGTCGGACTGTCAGAGTTTCGCGCTAACATCACGGACTTTGAACGTATCTTTGCGCTTTTTCCAAATAGCGTTTACGGCCAGTATTCGCTGTGGAGCGCGTCTGGCATCGCTCTCGAGGCATACGAAAGACACCACGAATCACAAGACAGAGAAAATGGCCTCCGTCTCTTGGAACAGCTGCGCCGCGTCGAACCGAGAATCGTCACATTGAAGCAACTCGTCGATCGACAAAGCCAATTCAATGAACTGAACTCTTCTGCATGGTTAAATGATTTCAATCGGCAGATTATTGGCAACGTAATTCGCGTCACGATTCCGTTAAGTGAAACCGTTCAGTTCTCTTCCCATACCGCTTCAGACCCTTCCCGGCTCAAAATCGATCTCGAAAACACCACAGCGTCACACCCCTTGCGCCGTTCCGTTTTCCGTTTCGACGAGGGCTCCGTCCATTCCATACATTTCGGAACTCAGGCGGACCGAACCACCCGGGTAACTCTCGATACCGAGAATATCGACCAGTGCAATATCCTCGCGCTCTACGATCCTTACCGACTTGTTGTTGACTGCCTTCCGTTGAGAGCCGAACCACTCGCCAGTTCGCCTGTTACAGGAATATTCACTCTTCAACAAACGTCAGCCTCAGCCCTGGTAACATTCCCGACCTCATTGTCAAGAGACTCTCCTGCCGAAAGACCGACCTCAGATATACCTTTGTCATTGTCAAAACAATTAGGCCTCGGTGTATCGCGCGTTGTAATCGATGCCGGTCACGGCGGCCATGATCCCGGCGCTTCCGGGGCTGGACTGACTGAGTCAGCGCTTGTGCTCGACATTTCGCACCGTCTTGCCCGCCGCCTGACCGAAGATGGTTTCGACGTAGTTCTTACTAGGCCTGACGATAAATTCGTTTCACTCAAGACACGCAGCGACCTTGCTAACAAAGCTAATGGTGACCTTTTTCTTTCAATCCATGCGAATGCAAGTGGCCAAGAAGAAGCGAGGGGGGTCGAGACTTATATTCTAGATTTCGCGGGCGATCCGAAAAGTGGGCGCACCGCGACCAGAGAGAATGCTCTCTCAGTCAACACACTGGCCCAGTTGAATTCACTAGTCGAGATGATTACAACAAATTCAAGGATTCAAGAATCAGAAACGTTCGCAGAAATCGTTCAGGCCTCACTAATCAATAGCCTCAGAGTTGTCGATCCATCATTGCCTGATCTTGGGGTAAAACGGGCACCATTCTTAGTCCTGATTCGCAATGAAATGCCTAGCGTGCTCGCAGAAATTTCATTCGTAAGTAATGAAGAAGATGCGAATCTCCTCTCAAACAATACCTATCGAGACCTGATAGCTGACGCCCTTCTAGGTGCCGTTAGAATTTATCAAAATGAGTTAAGGTTCACAGGCATAACACCAACCCTTGGAGAAAATTGAATAAGTTTCAGAACTACACGGCTTTTCGCCCAGAATGACGCCGAGGACCAGAAGAGATCCCACCAGAAGGTGAATTGAGTCTCAAGCTGACGCTTGAGTTCTTCCCATTAGGCCCAAAACCACGCCCTCTGCGAATTACAATCAGTATGCCCGCAAGTGCCGTTCCCATCAAAACGGCTGCCGCTGCTATGAACACGATTACAAACGCCGCGCCAACAACGAAATCTAAAATCGTTGTCTGCGGCGTCGTGCGCTCAACGGCCTCGTAGACCAGAGGTGTTATCGGTTGCAAAGACATCATAAAGACTTACCACGCCGAAGAATCGAGTGCGATTTCTACAAGAGTTCTGACCATTACTCCGGTCGCTCCACTGGCGAGCCCTCCTCGAGCTTCCTCGTTCCATGCGGTTCCAGCGATGTCGATATGGGCCCATGGCAATCCCCCAGAAAAGTGCTCCAAAAACATCGCTGCACTAGAAGCGCCCGCTACGCGTCCACCCGAATTGGCTATATCTGCCGTATCCGACTTCAATAGTGCCAGGAACTCTTTCCCTATCGGCAATCGCCAAACGAGTTCTCCCGCCTTTTCACTAGCACGTAAAACACTTTTAACCCAGTCGTTAGATTCCCCAAACAGGCCGCTATAATTCGTTCCGAGCGCGACCTTGCACGCCCCGGTAAGGGTGGCCACATCAATGAGGTGTGTCGCTCCAAGCTGACGAGCGTACCATAATGCATCCCCGAGAATTAGACGACCTTCAGCATCCGTGTTGATAACCTCCACGGTTGTACCGGCGCCACTCGTCAAAACATCTCCAGGTCTCATCGCCATGCCTCCAGGCATGTTTTCCGTCATTGGCACAATCCCAAGAATAGGACGGTCCAAACCGATGAGACCGATCGCACGCATGGCGGATATAACGGCAGCGCCACCAGCCATATCTCGCTTCATTATCTCCATTCCCGCTGGCGTCTTAAGTGAAAGACCACCGCTATCGAAGGTCACTCCCTTCCCGACAAGTGCTAGCATCCGATCGCCGTGTTCGAAATGGGTTGTATTTCTCATGACGAGGACCCGAGGCGCTTGTTTGCTGCCTAAAGACACGCCCAAGAGTAGACCCAATCCAAGTCTTTCAATATCTCCCTCGTCAAGGATATCGGCTTCAATGCTAGCGTCTTTGAGAACATCCCTGGCCCGAAGTGCAAATTCGTCAGGCGGCAAAAGATTCGCAGGCTGATTCGTAAACAACCTCGCTATATTAGTCGACGCGCCCAGAACAGATCCCCGTTCAACACCCAAGTGACCGTCAGAATTTGCGCCCTTATTTCCGATCACAAGGAAGCCAGTCGTGGACATCTTGTCACGCGACTTGGTTCTATATCGTCCGTCTTCAAATCCGCCCAACAACAAGCCCTCAGACACTGATTGAGCAGCAGAACTCACTTTGCAACAACCTCGACAAACAAACCCCAGAATCCCCGTCTTGTGACGGATCGCGTATCTAGCAGCAACCGCTGCTGCCTTTCGAAGCCGATCCTCTGGAGTCCGCGCCGTAGTATCAGTCAAAACGAAGAGGACTCGATTCGTTTTCCAATTCGAATCATTTCGTTCTACTAGCACAGTGTCACCAGAATCCAAACCAAACTCGCCAGATTCGATCGATTTTGCCAATGCGCCACCAAACGCGCTTTCGGCTCCAACGACGTCGTCTAGGTCATCCTCACTCGAAATGGGTACTGCAATCAGGTCACAATCGGCGTCCCTTGCATCAGCCGCGACAAACTCTAGACGTGGCTGGTCAAAATAATCAGGCATCGAGGGATTATATCGAGCTAAAATTGTGCTGGTGGCACTCAAATCACGATTCTCGCTTCTTCTTTTGACCCTCGTCATTCTCGGCACCAAAACCTCAGGTCACGCTGGCCCACTTTTGTGGACATCTGTGATGCTCGAGGACGATGCCGAACTTCGGCTTCGGGCGAATCCTCGTGTCGCTTTTGCCCCAGCCAGCATTCTCTTTATTGGAGAAATTAGAGGTGGAGCTGACGACAACGAAGACCTTTATTGTGCGAGCATCGAATGGGATTGGGACGACGACACCACATCAGCCACCACTCCTGACTGTGAACCCTACGAACCAGGCGTCAGTGAAATTCGTCGCCGCTTCTCTGTTCGACACAATTTCGACTACGGAGGCAGGTATCAAGTAAGACTTCACTTAAAACAAGATGACGACACCATTATGTCTGCGCGGACTCGTGTGGAAGTTAGAGGCTATCGTTTGCGGTGACAACCCATTGCATCGCAGGCGTGCAGAAAACAGTTCAATTCTTTCTATGATGATCAAGTTGAGATTTTAGCTCGTTTCTGAGCCAGAATTTTTCTCCATTTTCCTGCGGAGTCGAAAATTCTCACGAGGTCATCACCGGAGGCCAAATCATTTCTTAGCGATTCAAGTTCAGCGATAAACGTATCAAGTGCCTCTTTGACCTCATCCGTATTGGTCAAGCAGATGTCTCGCCAAATTGAAGCTGGGCTCGTCGCCAATCTCGTCGTATCGGCTAAACCTCGCCCGGTCAAACTTAAGCCGTGGTCACCAACAGCCTCGCCCACAACATGCATCAGCGCCGAAGCCGCAAGCTGGGGCAGGTGGCTAAGACACGCTAATAACCGATCATGTTCAGAAGGGGAAAGTGTGTGCGGCTTAGCTCCTAAACCTGTTACAAACCTCTGGAGTTTCTCAAGTGACACCAGATCTGTGTCGTCCGTCGGTGTAAAAATCCATGGACGCTCCTGAAAAAGGTCTGGTCTAGCATGTTCAATTCCACCACGAGGTGCTCCGCCCAAGGGGTGTCCCCCTACAAACTTAAGCCGAGCAGGCAGACTAAGCGAAGCATCCACTATCATTCGCTTGGTACTACTAACATCGGTGATCACAGCGTTGGCGGAAACGTTCTGTGGCAACTCTTCAAGAAGTCTGATATTAACTCTGACCGGGGCCGCCAGGATGACGAGATCCGCTTCTGCTATGACAACCGGATCGTCTGAGGCTACGTCAATTGCATTGAGCACCATCGCCTGTTCTAACACCGACTTCTCATCTACGCCGATGACTAAGCCGGCAGGCCAAGTATTACGCGCAGCGATGGCAATCGAGCCACCTATCAGCCCTAATCCGAAAATCGCAATTTTCTCAAACTCCGGTGGTGCCGAGGACTGCGCATCCGCATGAATTATTGGCAATTCCAATCGATCGTTCGGCATTTCGTCGTATAGAGGGCAGCGAAACGTATTCTTCTGTGAAGGAGACCTGCTTTGAATCAATCACATGAACTACAAACTTTAGCCAGTCAGGAAGTAGAACCTCGACAAAACCTCCACCAGTCAAATGTTCTCGTCTTCATTAATTCCCTCAAGTTTTCGAGACTCATCAATTATCCCCTTAAACACACGGGCAATCGCCTCATTCCCGAGAGGTCCTTCATTCTTTGACCGAACGTGTTCAAGTACTGCCTGCTCACGAGTCGGTTGATACGTTGCAACGTCTAACTGCTCCTTGATATTCCCTATTTCCTTCGCATAGGACGCTCGGGCGTTTAACAAACGAACAATCTCCTCGTCACACCGATCTATTTTCTGCCGAAATCCCTCTAATTCCAACACGTTAGATTTCAGCTCTCTCTGCTTCACGAGCCACGCCCATTCGTAAAAGTCACTGAATCGCCGTCGCCTCGTTATTGCCTAGCAACCAGCGGACATATCGCTCAACCGAATTGACCAGGTCCTCACCACCAGAGCTTTTAGCGATCACATTGACTAGAGCGCTTCCGACGACTGCCGCATCCGCCCAGCGCCCAACATCGATAATGTGCTCAGGGCGAGACAAACCAAAACCTATCGCCACTGGCAAATCCGTTAAACTTCGAATCCTCCGGACCAAACTCTCGGCATCTGCCGAAATAGCATCTCTAGCTCCCGTCACGCCGAGACGAGAGATGCCATAAAGAAAACCATTTCCCATCGCAGACGCTCTGGAAATTCGTGCATCGCTTGTCGTCTGACTAAGCAGAAAGATTGGATCGATATCAACGGACAGAGCTTCACTCCTCATTTCCTCGGCCTCTTCGATCGGGAGATCTAGGACCAAAACACCATCTACACCAGCATCTGCTGACCTCTTCATAAACCGACGAAGCCCCATCCGAAAGACCGGATTTGCATAGCTAAAAAGAACGATACCAGCAGTTACCGACCGGCGAATTCGTCCCACAAGATCTATTGATAATTCTAGCGTCATTCCTCCGGACAATGCTCTTTCAGAAGCCCGTTGAATCACTGGACCGTCCGCGAGCGGATCGGAGAATGGAACACCTATCTCAAGGATATCCACACCGACCCGATCAAGCGTCAAAAACACATTCTCCGACTGCTGAATATCTGGATCCCCTGCTGTAGCAAACGTGATTAGACCCGTTCGATGGGTATTCTGAAGATTTCGGAAGATCGCGCCGAGTCTGGACATATTAAACCTAAGTACTCTCAGATTCCTTAATGGCCTGTACGTCTTTGTCACCTCGTCCCGAGAGATTTATGAGAACGGACTTATCAGACCCGAGCTCCCCTGCGAGTACGCAGCCATATGCGATAGCATGTGCCGACTCAAGGGCTGGAAGAATCCCTTCACGCTGCCCGAGTGTCCTAAACGCCTCAAGCGCTTCTCCGTCGGTCACGGATACATACACCGCCCGGCCAAGGTCTCTGAGCCAAGCATGTTCAGGACCGACTGCTGCGTAGTCAAGGCCTGCAGAAATCGAATGTGTCAACTCCACATTTCCATTCACGTCCTGCAAAATAAAACTTCTGGTGCCTTGCAGAACACCGGCAAGTCCGGTCGCGAACCGAGCAGCATGACGGCCGGGCACAAGAGCTTCGCCTCCGGCTTCGACGCCCACGAGTCTGACAGTAGCTTCATTTATAAATCCATCGAATATCCCAAGGGCGTTACTTCCGCCACCGACGCACGCTACGACGGCATCAGGGAGACTGTCGTATTCTTCGCAATACTGAACTTTTGCTTCCTGCCCAATCACGGACTGAAATTCTCGAACCATCAGTGGATACGGATGTGGTCCAAGAACAGACCCGAGCAAATAATAAGTATCACTTACGTTTGTTACCCAATCTCTCATCGCTTCATTGATCGCATCTTTCAGAGTTCTGCTTCCGGCATCTACACCGTTTACCGACGCGCCCAGCAGACGCATTCGATATACGTTAAGCGCCTGGCGTGACATGTCCTCCGTCCCCATGTAAACAACACACTTAAGTCCCAAAAGAGCACACGCTGTCGCCGTCGCCACACCGTGTTGCCCTGCACCAGTTTCAGCCACAACACGTCGCTTCCCCATGCGAACCGCGAGTAAAGCCTGTCCAAGTGCGTTGTTAATTTTATGTGCTCCAGTATGAGCCAAATCCTCTCGCTTCAGGACAATACGCGCCACGCCTTCCGGAAATCTCTCACTTCTAACAAACTCCCTGAGCCGGTTAGCTTCTGTAATTGGAGTTGGCCGCCCGACATAACGCGTCAATAGCCGCGAGAGTTCGCTACAGAACACTCCACTACATCGCGCTTCCTTGTAGGCACGCTCCAGTTGTTCAATCGGCTCAACCAATGTCTCTGGAACATATCGACCTCCGTAAGCACCGAAATATCCCCGCTCATCGGGATCCCTTTCTCCAAACACCGGCAAGGTCATAAGCTTTCTACCACCTTAAAGAATTCTCTGAGCCTAGAACAATCCTTCAGACCAGGACTTGATTCGACACCAGAAGAAACATCAATTCCGTACGGGCGAACTGTTGCGATTGCTCGAGCAGCGTTACGTGCGGTAATCCCTCCCGCCAGAAATACACGCCGGCGCGACGCTATCTGGCTCGCTACCTCCCAATCAGTCGTCTTCCCCGTTCCCCCTCTCAGAATTTTATCGTTCGCATCAAGTAAAACCATGACATTAGCCGGAATCGCCAAGGCCTCTGAAACAGTTTCCTTTCCCGTAACACTTAATGCCTTTATCGTACGGAAGGGCAAGGCCCGATAAAACATAGGTGTTTCATCCCCGTGCAACTGAATCGCCGTTAATCCCACCTCGTCTACCACGCCCCGAATCTCACTCTCGAGAGGGTCAACAAATACACCAATCGCGGACACATCACAGGGAAGTTTCGCCACTATATCTTTAGCCTTGTAGGGCTCGACGTAGCGTGAACTATTCCGCCAAAAGACAAACCCCACAGCTGACGCCCCAAGATCAACCGCCAGAAGCGCATCATCGATATTGGTGATACCACAGATTTTGACTTTAACCATTCACACGACCCAAGACACTCTTACTCCTCGCTCACTGTTCCTGACTGATAGCAGTCAATTCGGAAACCATTTTCCCCAACGCGATACCCGGGTTTGCGGCCTTCATAAAAGACCCTCCAATAAGAAAACCTGAAAATCCAAGTTTCCTTAACGAAATAAGGTCTGCGGCCGATCGAATTCCGCTCTCCGAAATGGCCACGACATCTTCTGGAATCATCTCTATTAGGTTTTTGGACACTTGGAGATCGACTTCCAGTGTCTTAAGGTTCCGATTATTGACACCTACCAGACGAGCCCCAGCGCCAAGTGCCGTCATTAACTCCATCCGCGAATGCACCTCAACTAACGCCGCTAATCCCATTGAACGTGCCTCAGTTAAAAGCTCCGCCAATTTGGCCTGCGTGAGAGCGGCCACGATCAGTAGCACAGCATCCGCTCCATGCACGAGAGACTCGACGAGTTGATAACGCGAGACTATAAAATCCTTTCGCAGCACCGGTATCTCCACGGTTCGCCGCACGCACTCTAGGTGCGACAGTGCGCCATCAAAAAAGGCCGGTTCAGTAAGAACTGAAATTGCAGCAGCGCCTGTCGACTCATAGTCCAGTGCGATCTTCGCCGGATCGTAAAGGTCACGCAAAACCCCATGCGATGGGGACCGCCTCTTGCATTCTGCAATGATGTTGAACCGATCCGGCCGCCGGAATCCGGCAACAAACATTTTTCCGCGAGGAACCTTTGACGACGCAATACGTTCCATCGTTTCCGATGAACGAATTTTCTTCCGCTCCCTAACGGATAGACGCGTAGCATCAACAATCGTCTCAAGTAAATTTCCCTGGCCCATCTCAGTCGCTTAGCCCTTCAGTTTCTTTCGAACTGTGCGAGCAACGAACCATAGTCTGCAATGCAGACAGCGCTCGACCTTTATCGATTGCTTCTGCTCCAACCGCTACCCCTTCACTAAGAGAATCCACCATCCCCGTCACCACGAGCCCTGCGGAAACGTTTGCAAGTACAAAGTCACGAGCAGGACCTTTCTCTCCGGCTAGGATACTTTTCGCGACTCGGACGCTTTCTGCCACGTCTGCAATTCTCAATTCGTTGAATTTCGATGGACTTATGCCGAATTCCGACGGATGTTTGTAGAACGTTCGCACTCGTCCATTATTCAACTCAGATATCTTCGTGTACCCCGTCGTCGATATCTCGTCTACACCATCCGCTCCATGGACAACCCAAGCACGCTCGGAACCAAGATCGCCCAAGACCCGAGCAAGAACATCGGTCAATTCCGGCCGAGACACCCCCACTATTTGACGTTTCACTCCAGCCGGATTTGTAAGCGGTCCGAGCAAATTGAACGCCGTTCTCACTCCTAGATCTCGTCGCGCACCGGCTGCGTGCTTCATAGACGGATGAAACGTCGGAGCAAATAAAAACCCGATTCGAGCCTCATTAAGCGATCGTTCAACTTTCTCTGGGCAAGCTAGTATGTCAACACCGAGCGCCTCAAACAGATCTGCGCTTCCGCATCTACTCGACACAGATCGATTTCCATGCTTCGCGACCTCAACACCACAAGCCGCTAAAACTATAGCTGCCAACGACGAAACGTTGAGACTATGACTCCCATCTCCGCCGGTGCCGCAAGTGTCAAAACCGCCTGGGCGTGGCCGGCTCAAAGCTACCGCATGTCGACGCATAATCCGAGCGAAGCCAAGAATCTCTTGCGGACGTTCCCCTTTCATCGCTAACGCCACGAATACTCCGCCTATTTGTGCTTCGGTCGCCCGACCCTCCATAACTACCGACATCAAATCCTCGGCCTCATTCGTAGTTAGATCCTCGTGCCGATATAGTTTCTTCAACCAGTCTGAAAACATTGGGTCTTCTCTTTCGCTACGATGCAACGTCAGCTCGTTCA
>Ga0310123_10001881_pt1 | contig 17104 bp, 20 predicted proteins | sample CB6_AW_1057_MG_FD_203505 | JGI IMG/M metagenome (GOLD analysis project Ga0310123, IMG submission 203505) | Marine microbial communities from Western Arctic Ocean, Canada - CB6_AW_1057 | ecosystem: Environmental > Aquatic > Marine > Oceanic | place: Canada: Western Arctic Ocean | collected... | reverse complement strand
TCGACGAGCTACGCAGCAGCGCTCCGTAGCCAGGGTACAAGGGAACGGTCCCTCCGTGGCTATCAGAGTCGGTCCCAGAGACCCACGGAATGACAACAACGACCGAGCCCACCGACAGACCGGCAGCCCAGGCGCCCAACACCGTGAAGTTACACACGACATAAAGCGCGGCGCATTGGAATGCGACGAACCAGAGACGAAAAAACACCCCAACTAGTCGAAGCGTGAGCTGGACTGGGCTCGACGCGATCTCGGCGTGATACTGGGCCAGGACGCGCGGAATGTCGGCCGTAGTCACGAATGGTGAGAAGCTCAACGGCGCCGGGTCAAACCAGACGACGGCATACACGAGCGTGACCAGCGCCCAGGGCAACTGCGTCACGTAGGCCAGGCAGGTGAACTCGACGGCGCGCTGCGTCCGATTCGATTGCGCAAACACCTGACCGAGCGTGACAACCGCAATGACAGCGGCGACAAGCGCGACCCCCGAAACCAGCACACCAGAGACAAGCGCGATTCCCTCCGCGACCATCGGGGGCAACGGGGCGGCAATCGCTAAGCTCGCGAGCGCTGGTGCGACCGTCGCCTGCGCCGTTCGACCCATGACGACAGCCGTCGCCGAGACCCTCAGCGTATGCAGGACCACAACCACCATTGCCTGAAGCCATCGTGGACTGGTCTCCAGACGAGCGCGAAAACACCGCACCGGACACCAGGAAACGAATACGAGCGCCCTTATTCGTCAGCCCCACGCCTTCTGAATCGCGTATGCCTCGAGAAACGCCGCAACCAAGAGCCCACCCGTGGCACACGCGATGGCGACCACGACCGGCCGTATCACCGTTGTCACCGGCGCACTCCTTAGTATCCAGTCCACGCCAACCAACGCCACTACGAGGCCTGCCCCGCCGCCGACTGCGAATGACACGACTTCAACTGGCACATAAAGCCACATCCAGGGCAAAGCCTCGGGGGCAGACTGCCCCACAATCCAGCTGAGGGCCCCCACTCGGAAACCGTTCATAGCATGTGTCATCACACCAGCAACGCCGAGCGTGCACACGTTCGCGAATAGCAGCAGCACTAGGGCGCGCAAGTTGACGCCGAGGATGCCTGCGTGTCGAACCAGAAGGCTTCCGCCCCGCGCGCCGTCGTGGGTAGCTGGCCGGACGCCGCACCACCGGCGTCCGACCAGACCCAGCCGACGATGGACGCCAACCCGAACGCTGCGACATGCGCGCCGATGCAAGGCGTCCATTGAGTCATCTAAGTTTCAGGCGTATGTGATCAGCCAACACGACCCACCGAGCGCACCGGCCCCAAACGGTCCGAATGCGAAACTTGCCGCGAGACCGTAGCCCCAACACCCCGCACCGGATATGAAGTTGTAGATATCCTCACGGTTGGGCACAGTGCCCTCCCAATCAGCGAAGTATCCCGCGCTCCACTCTGGCGCTCCGTCCACCGGCGAGACACCAGGCGTAACAGCGGTCGCCATTGCGCACAGCACTACCAACACGATCAGGGTCCGTCTTGCTCTGGTCATGCTTGTTCACCCTTCCTTTCCTTTGCGACGCCAACATTCGTTTCTTCACTCCAAGCAACAACACCACGGCACACCCGACTCCCGCGCCAAGCGTCGTGAAGAGCGCGCCGCGTAGAGCCACGGTCGCACCTTCCAGAGGCCACCCGACGCCCATTCGAAGAGCGAATGCCATCACGATGAACACACCGGCTGTCCGAAGATCTCGTGCTTCTATCGGATCGTTGCCTTGAAACCTCCGTAGGCAGTTCACGATGGTTCCAACTGCGACCCCGACGCGGATAGCGCCGTGAGCGGATGAACGACCATCCACGCACCGCCAGCCGCCGCCACGCCGATCAGGACATCGATCAACCACGCCATTTCACCTCCTCGCCTGTTGGGTTGCACGTATCCGCCAACGACAATGCCGACCGAGTGGCGGCACACCGCAACGGCAATGCTCCCGGATTTCTCTCGGCAATGGCATCGACCCCTCGCCCTCTCGCGGAGTCGTCTGTGCCGCTCCTCGCAGACCGCGAGCAGAATCGAAGGGCATCGAATGTGTCACGCATTGTTGTGACGTAATCCCATGCACGGACCACACCGGCACAAAATCCTGCGACATACGCGGTTTGGCCGCGGCGATGTGGAACATTTCGCGAGATCGAACCGCACCGAGCGTCGCAAATCTTTGACTACGACTGAGGTCGATACATCCTGATCTTCCGTTCCCGTTCGGACCCTTCTACACTTGTGGCACTCATGAAGGCATTCTTGACCCTCAGCGTTCTTCTTCTCTTTTTTGGCGTACCGCTACCAGCTGGTCAGGATCGCGAACCCGACCCTCGTTCAATGGGCGGTGGCGACTGCCGCGACAACGTATACAACTGCGCCGACACTCCAAACCCGTTACCGGTGGCACAGACGGTGTGGCTCGAAGAGATGACGTGGATGGATGTCCGGGACGCACTGGCAGGCGGCAAGACGACCGCGATCGTTCCCACCGGCGGCATCGAGCCGAACGGCCCGTGGCTCGCCTTGGGCAAACACAACTACGTGCTGCGGAGCACCTGTGCGGCGACCGCTCGCCTCTTGGAAACCGCCATCTGTACCCCGATTATCAAACTTGTGCCGGAAGGGTCCATCGAGCCGAAGCGCGGCCACATGCGTAGCCCCGGCACCTTGAGCCTCCGCGAGACGACATTCGAGGCGGTTCTCATTGATGTGGCGCGCAGCCTCAAGACCCACGGCTTCGAGTACATCGTCTTTATCGGGGACAGTGGCGGCAATCAACATGGACAGCGCGCCGTGGCGGAGCGGCTGAACGCCGAATGGAACGGCAGCCCGGTGCTAGCGCACGTGCAGGAATATTACGACTACGCCGGCGTTGCCGCGCACATGGCACACCGGGGCCTCGTGTCGGGTCAACGAGACGGACTGCATGACGACCCGGTTATCACGCTGAGTATGTTTCATAGCAACCCGGGCTCGGTCAGATACGACAAGCGCGTAGCCGCAGGGCTCGCGACCATCGACGGGGTCTCCATCGCCGACCGCGTCAATTCATTGGAACTGGCGAGAGACATTGTTGCGTTTCGGGCGGTCCAGACGGCCGATGCGATCAAGAAGGCCATTGCGAACGGCGGCACCCTCCCGACCGAGCCTCGTCCAGCGGCAAACGGCCCCTCGAACCAAGCGAGTGAGCGGCCCGCCCCTGACCCACGGTCGATGGGCGGTGGTGCGTGCGACGTGAACCCGTACAACTGTGTCGACCACCCGAATCCGTTGCCGGCGACCGACACGGTCTGGCTCGAAGAGATGACGTGGATGGATGTGCGGGACGCACTGGCCAAGGGTACGACGACCGCAATCATTCCGACCGGCGGTATCGAGCCGAACGGCCCATGGCTGGTGACCGGCAAACACAACTACGTGCTCCGAACGAACTGCGACACCATCGCGCGCGACCTTGGGAACGCGGTCTGCGCGCCGGTCATCGAACTTGTCCCCGAAGGAGGCATCGAACCTCCGACCGGGCACATGCGTAGTCCCGGCACACTCAGTCTGCGTCGGGAGACCTTCGAAGCCGTGCTCACCGACGTGGCGCGGAGCCTCAAAGTCCATGGCTTCACACAGATCGTTCTCATCGGCGATAGCGGTGGCAATCGCACCGGTATGGAGAACGTCGCCACGGCCTTGACCAGGGAGTGGGCCGGCGACGCGGTTGCCGTCCATATCCCCGAGTACTACCGAGCCCCACCTGGGACACCAAATGTGCTCAACGACCTCGGAGTGACCACGGAGGATACGGAAACTGACGGCCTCCATGACAACCCGGCCATCACCCTCAATATGATGCTGGACGACCCGCGTTCGGTGCGATGGTCAGAGCGCGTCGCAACCGGACAGGCTGCTATCGACGGCGTGTCAATTGCTGACCTCGGACAGTCGCTGCAATTGGGCCAGCGAGTTGCTGACGCGCGGGCCACACGGACGGCGGCCGTGATCCGAACACGCCTGTCCCTATCGGATCTCCAAGACTAGCAGCCCGTGGTGAAAGTGGACTCGCGCAGACGGAGGTTAAGCATGGTTCGAGCCGCGACGCAGCGACGGCCAGGCGCAGCATGCGGACGCAGCGACGGCCAGGATGCCCGATGCGCCCAACCCTGACCCTCGAAGTAGCAATCTTCGACGTTCCCGAACGGAACCAAGAGTTCGAGCACGCTTTCGATATAGCCCTTCATCCTCACGAGGATGAAGGGCTATATCGATCACGGCCTTCATCGATGTATCGAAAAGTCGGGCCGCTATCTTTTCCTGGTGCGATGGAAAACCCTAGAAGACCACACTGAGGGTTTTCGGCGTTCATCCGAGTATCAGCGATGGAAGAGTCTCCTCCATCAGTACTACGACCCTTTTCCCGAGGTCGAACACTATCGTTCAATCGCTGGGTCGTGACCGGGCGCAATCTGCAGCATTTCGTCGTCCTGCCGCTTCGACGACGTGCCAGCGGATCAGCAAGGGCCGCATTGCCTAAGAACAACCAGGCAACGGCGCCTCGAGCACAAGACGTCCACGAGACACACGTCGCTCATCTCCCTGCATAGCTCGACGACTTGAAGCCGCGCGGCATCAATTTAGTGAACTCTCGAGCTAGTGAGCTATCGAGCGGACGACCGGCAGAGCGGGAGACGCCGCTCAGCGATTGAACGGGAACTCGTTAATCCAACGGAAACCGCGGTTCCTGAGCAGTGTGCCCCGCTCGTCCTTCCTCATGACCACGACCGTAGATTTGCCTTCGAATACGCCTTCTAACCGCAACACTCCAGGCTCAACCACAGTAAATCTGAACATCGGCTCGATCGGCGGCTGGACGCCGCGCTCGAAGAACGACATCGTGCCAGCTTCTCCGTCGACCACCGAGCGCATTCGTATGGCGTCGCCTGACGCGCGTTGGATGGTTCCCACAAAGGTGTTGAGACCGACCCGCACCCAGCGGGCCGTGTCCTCGTTCTCGCGGCCGACGACACCGTCTTGCTCGAACGCTTCGACCCGATAGATGCCGACCAGCGGGTCAGGCTTGGCCAACACGCCACGGGTCCGGCTCATCGCCAGATTGCTCGTGACGTGCACGCTCGTCACGACCCCGACGAACACAAGATGCACGGTCATCATCCAACCGGCCGTTCTCGCTGTCCCATGCCAAGATGGCACGATCCGGCGGGCCGCCGCGGGTAGATTGAATACGAGTAATCCGACCAACCGGGGCACCTCCGGAGCGACGAGAAAGAGTGCCACAAGAAGCAGATGGCCGGAAAAAAGTTTTACCGGGACATCGTAGAAGACGTTCACCGCGACGACGTTAGTCAGCACGGCCACAGACGCCAGAGCACCCAATGCCGACGTGCGCCGCCATAGGAGCAAGTACCCTCCGAGCAGCTCAGAGAGACCCGCGAACACTTGATAACCCACGCTCGCTCCCAGGAATGTCCAGGCGAGCCCCATGGGCGACGAGTCACCATACGGTTGTATCAGACGGTCCGGGCCGGGGAGCGGGAACTGCAGCGGGAACGCCTTGATCCATCCGGAGGACAGCATTGTCGTGGCCAGGTAATAGCGCGCGAGGGTGCGCGATACGTCGACCGTGGTGGCACCAACCCGTCGGCCCCTCGACCCGACGGTCCAGCCAGTAGCAATGACCACCGCCAGCATCACGTCGATGCCGACATCCGCGTATTGAAACGACGTATCGCCACTCCCGGTAGCCACCGGACTGACACCACGCCCGAACACCCACGTTCCGAAGCCTTCGACGATGGGCGTCATGACTACGCCGTGTAGCCCCACGACCGTCCCGACGACCGCGCCCAGGCCAGGGATCTCGCCCACGAACGGTATCTGCGACAAATACGCCAGTAGCGTCAGCGGGAACGGCGCCATGTAGACGAGTGCATACGCGATGGCAAGACGAGGCAGCCACGCGCGTATTGACGCCCGTCCCCGCCCGACCTCGTCGGTACGAGCGGGGTCAGTACCTCCGGCGTCCACCCGTGGTTCCTCGTCGGCATCAAGAAACCGTGCCGCATTCTCTGCGGTCGGCACCAGGCAGCTCTCTCGGCGACCAAACCAGCGATAACGATTCCGTGCCACGACGGCGTAGACGGCGTCACGGACTGGTCTCGGTATGATCAATCCCAGCGCCAGCAAGGAATACGGAAATCCCAAATGCCGGGCCACACCGATGGCGGCAGACGAACGCACGCGAACGCCGTGGTCGTCAATAAGAATGAAGCTGTCGGGAACTGGTCTTGGCACGGCGTCGTGCTTAGCAAGCTCGCCGGCCGCCGCGTCGGACTGCAACGAGGCGAAGTGAATACGACCCTCTGGGTCGCGGGCGAGCACCCATTGCACAGCCGCGTTACACAGATTGCAGACACCGTCGAAAAGCATGAGCGGGCGAGGTGGGCTTGTTGACACCGTCTTTTCTCTTCTACTCACGCTGAACTCATGGACGGTCTTGACCCGCTGTCGGCTCTTGTGTGCCCACCAACCTCCAACCGCGTGACCGAGATCGAGCTTATTCCCGTTATCGTCTCAGGCTATCGCCGCGTGTGCAGAATCTCGTCCGATCGACGAGCCGAGCCGAAAAGTCACGCGCCGCCTCGAGCGAACGTCTTCCCGAGATCTTCACCAAACGACCGGGGCCGGGTCAAACTGTAGACTGGTGTTCCTCGATACCTCATCTACTCGCCGTCTCGACGGACGAATACTCTCCCCGTCCGCAAGGAAAGCCGCCACGAGCGCGCCACGGTGATTGAACACGAATCAGAATCGATGAACGTGAGAGAAAACGCGTGGGGCTATTCTGTTTGAGTGGAGTATCGGCGAGACGCAAACGTATCAGCAAGGGGAGATCGGGGTGGGACCGGACAATGACGCAGTCTGTAAACCCTCCGCGAGCGGCAGTCGGAATGCCGCCATTTCCTCACCGTTGCGAACCAGCAAGACGTCACCGACCAGGACCGGCTGGTTCCACGTCTTGCCCTCGACCGCTGGAAAACGTGCGAGCTCAGAAAAACGGGCAGGCGTTGCTTCAACCAACGCCAACTCACCCTGCTCTGTAAGCACGAGGAGTAGATCCTGGTCAGCCAACAGCACCAGCTGACCAGAACCGTACCGTCCGCCTTTCCAGCTGCGCGTGCCGTCGTCGACGCGAATACTCACGAGGATGCTTCCGTCAAAGCCCCAGTATGGCAGTGTTGCCTCGGTGTCCGCGGCGGCGTCACGCGACCACAGGACAGAACGTCTTGGGCGTCTAGCGCGCTCAGAATGCCGGTCGCACCGAAGGTGTAGACACGACCGCCGCTGAGAGCCGGCGTGGCGCGCGGACCCGCGCCGACGTGCGAATCCCAGAACCGAGTGACGTCACGGTGCCTCCAGACCGGTTCGCCGGTGCTCACCTGATAACTGGCGACGACCTCGTCGTCACCGCGCTGCTCCTGCGTATAAAGAAGGTCGCCGTGAACGGCCACGGACGAGACCGCAGGTCCGATTGGCCGGCGCCACATCTCTACCGGAGGCGACGTCGTCCAGTCAGTCTCCATCCGCACGCCGAAGATGGTGCCATCACGGCTGGTGCCCCGGAAGCCAGGCCACTCGCCTCCTGTCTCGGATATCGACGTCGTCCGAACCGCGGCTGGCTCGTCGTCCCCGTCGGCCAGAAGCCTCTCTTCGGCGGTCTATGACCACCGCCATGCGAACTCGGCACCTCCATCGCCGGCACACCATCGCTCCGGACAAGTGTCCATGCTCCGCACGCGAGCACGTTCGTCGCGACCATCGCTAGCCGCGGAGACCTGTGACGAAGGTGAGGCGCGGCCACCGCCCAGACGACAAACGCGAGACTTAGGACCGGGTCGCGACCGACTCATGGAGAAGACGCGGGGTCGCGAACATAGCGACGACGACGAGCACGACGGCGCCCCAACGCGCGAGGCGTGGCGCTCGGCTAAAGAATGGCCACCATAAGAAGACGACCACCCCGCCGAGAAGTCCGCCGATCACACCCAACGCAGCGGCCTCGGGCAGAACGAACGGCACGCCGAACATACCCAGCCATTGGACCGTCACCGCCGCCACGCCAGGCCACAGCCGAAGTAGTGCTGGCGCCTTCAGATTTTTGGTGCCTTTGTTTCTTCTTGACATTGTCTAGTTGGTAGACGATTTTGAGTTTGGTCGTGTTCCGACGGCTGAACCACCTGAGGGAGACCGGCAAGCGACAAACGCAGGAGCCACTCAGCCAGCGGCCCCCGAGTTCGCGCTAGAAGACTGTCGCGCGGCGCGTAAAGCAGGCTCCGCGCCGGCCAGACGCGATGAGGGAGCATCTTGAGCACATGCGCGCGAAGAGCAACGCCGCCGTGGCGGTGGCCCGACCGGATCATGGCGTTGCTCCGCGACAGTCCTCTCGTGCGTCGTCATCGAGACAACGACCATCGACCGAGAACACGAACATGTCTCGAAAATGTGGAGCTACAGCGTGACAGAGAACGTGCCAGAGAAATGGTTAAGACACGCCGTCCTGCTACCCGGCATCCTTTTCATGGGTGTTCTTGGACAAGCACAGCAACCGCAGCTCGGTCCACTCGATGGAGCGTCACTGCCGGCGACTGACCTGGAGCGGGTCCACGTTGGCACGCTCGCGCCCGACTTCCGTCTCACCGATGAGACCGGCGGCGTGCACCAACTCTCCCACCATCGGGGTAAGAATGTCGTCTTGGTGATCTATCGCGGTCACTGGTGAGGCAGCTGCGCCACTCAGCTTGGCAAGCTGAGACACCTTTTGGACGCCGAGCTCGCTCTCACGACGCAGATTCTCGCGTTGAGCCCAGACGACGCTGAAGGCGGGCAAACAATGGTCGACCGCGTCACCAAGGAGTCGGGCGGCCCACCGGGGTTTCCCCTGCTGGGAGACTCGGACTTTGGCGTCATCAACCGCTACGGCGTATTCAATCCCGAAGGCTTTGACGGAAGACGCGTGCCACATCCGGCTGTCTACGTGATCGATCGTTCGGGTACTGTCGTGTGGAAATTCCTGAGCACCGACGCGACCGTTCGGGCAGAGAATGAAGACGTCGTGATGGCGCTGGAACGAACAAGAAACGAGTGACCGCGCCAAGGTGAACGGCGTTGATCCATCCTGGCGCGCGGCCACCGTGAGTGAGCCCGGGGCCGGCCGCGGAGTTAGCGGAGCCCTGCCGCGGCCCTCTCTTCGACGCGTTGTCCGCCTAGCATCACGGGCATCGAGTAGTTCCCTTCGTGGCAGGCGTATTCATACATGTTCTCGGTGTTCTTGCGCATTGGCACCTCCGCCGTCCACGGGGCGGCCCAGGTGTCGGGATCAGTCACGGTGAACACGTATAGGAGCGTCTCCTCGTCGACCCGCGTGAGTCGTTCGATGAGGTGCGCGCTGTTTGTCGTGTTGCGCCACTGACGCTTCGCGTCAAAATTGGTCGTCTCGATGACGAGCGTGTCACCCTCCCAGTGCGCTCGTGAGTCGCCTGACCATTGGCGGATGGTCTGCGGCGCATGAGCGGGACCCTCAATCGCAACAACCCGAGACGTGTTCACCATTTCGGTCATGATCACGACATGGTCGTCGGTTTGAAATAGCTGCATGTTGTTGTTGTAGGCGCTGGGATTCATTGGCGGACCGGCATTGAACCCGAGCACACAACGGACGCCAGAGCTAAACGACGTCGTCCACACCGAGGGATTGTCTCGGAGGTCGGCTTGGCGAGCATTCCTACGACGTTCACCGCCTGGTGTCATCGGCGGTATTCGTCCGTTTGGCGGGTCGATCACGAGCGACGTTCGGCGGGTCCCGACAGTGTTCGTCCCGCGGTCTATCCAGAACTGGTTATACGACCCGGGCGCTTCCCCCGCTCCTCGACGATCTACGTTTGTTCCGGCCTCGGTTCGCTCAGCCGGTTTGTTCCACAGGCGAATCTCGCGTGCGATGGCCTCTTGGTCGCGAGTCTGAGCCTGCTCCTCGGTCAGGAACGCCTTATCAGCCAAATCTTCCGGTCGTTCCATCGGAGTGGTCGTTCGGAAATCCCACACCCCCTGCAGGTCCGGCCTTCCCGAGGCCACGCGTGGAACATCGTCCTGGGCCGCCGCGGGTCCTGTGACGAGGACGATTCCAGCAAGTATTGCGGCGACGTCTCTTGCGAAAGTATGTCTGCGTGGGCGCACGGCATCCTCCTTCGTGTTCTTTGTACTCAGCGTCGGCAACTCAGCATCCGAGACGGATATTAGCGTGATGCGCGACCGGGAGGGAATCGCTCCCGACCCGACCCGGACTTGAGCCGGTCGCATCGGACATGCGTGGTGTCATGCACGATGTTCCCACCGATCAGAAACTCCACATGCCCCGCATTCCGACCGCCAATTCGCCATAGGAAGCATCGGAGTCGCCGATCGCTCGGGAAACAATGACACGGAACTCGGGCGAGACGTTAAACTGACGTGTCAGTCGCACAGACCATTCCAGGCCGAACAACAGCCCGCCACGACCCTCGCGCTGCCGATGCGCCCTAAACGACTGGCTCGCTTCCTCAGGATCGACGCCAGCCAGGAATTCGACGATCTCGAGAGATTCCGTACGGTCGAAGGCCTGTCCCGCGACACCCGCCCGCCATCGCAATCGAGCACGAGCACCGACGGCTCGTTGCCGTGTCAAGGCCAGTGAAGCGCCAAGACCCGCATCGTATGTGACGGTGCCGCGCGAGACAGGCGAGAGCCGTTCTATCTCTGCCCGTGTCGCGTCTGGGTCGGTCGCGAGACTGAAGAACCTTGCCTCGCGCGTGGATATCGCCCGACCGAGCCTATCGGTGAGGTCGAGAGCCTCACCGTCGCGGCAATCCCCGTCACAAGCATGCCGTCGCTCGTCCGGCCGTCGAGCCACACGCGAGCAACGCGCGCGACCGGTCCGAGCTCTATTTGAGGGGCCAACCTGGGCGGCAACGCCCCCTGGGCGTCGACAAGGGGCTGAGCTCGTGTCGGCGACGCGGCGACGCGGACAACACCGCGAGTATCGTCAAGCCGATCGTGTGAGCACGCATATGCCTCCGACTGCATGGCGGTCCATCTTCATAGCGGTCCACTCGAACAATGCGAGAACGGCGTCGAGAAGAGCTCACGGCACCCGGAGGTCTGGGTGTGTCGATGCCCGCGCAGTGCTCGCTCAACGCTTGAGGCTTGCGTCCGGGGCGGGTATTCTTTGCCTGACTGCGAGTTCGCGAGCCAAGAGCGCGAGCCACGACCGCGAGCCACGATCACAAACTGAGATCACGCAAAGTGAGACCAGCAACCGGGAACACGACTCGAATCACGAGCGGAGGCCGGGCGACCGGCCAGGAGCGACGGAGAGAGTGCGGCGGTCGGCATCTCGGCGCCACAGAGCAGACTCGCAATTGTCAGGGTTGCGTGTAGGCGGCCGACGTTGGCCCACACAGAGTTCAAGAACACTTGACGCCGCAGGCTCAGGCCCAGACGGGGTCGTGAGACATCGGTTTCTCAGGTCAGGACAACGAGGCAAAAGATGGCGAAACGTTTCTGTGGCACCGTCGCGTTGCTCATCTGGGTGGCAGGTCACGCCACCGCCCAGTCATTTCCCCCGGGGTATGTCGATCCCGCCCCGATTCTGGCGGCTGCGGCAGCAGAAATCGGCGAGGCCGATCTGACGTGTATCACCTACTCCGGCACCGGTTACAGCGGCGCCGTCGGCCAGACATTCGAGAACGCGATCAATATCGATTGGCCACGGATCGACTCGATGGCGAACTACACGCGCACCATCAATTGGGACACGGGCACGAGCATCGAGACCTTTGACCGGCAGCCGGGTCAAAACCCGGCGTCCTGGAAATACGGGATGGGTTGGGTCGGTGGGACTCCCACGCAGCAAGCGACCCGTCAGACACACATCGTCAATGGTCAATACGCCTGGCATATGGATGGCGACGGACCGCCTATCGCCGTCTCGCCTGAGCTGGCGGAGGTCTACCAGCTAGAGATGTGGATGAACCCGCCGGGCTTCCTCAAAGCCGCGCGCCTGCCGGGCGCCAACCCCGTCGCCTTGTGGCGGTGGGAGCAGATCGAGAAGGGGCGCGACGGAAACGTCGTAAGCCCGGTGAAGATGCATGTCGTCGCCATTACGATGTTCGGGAAGTATCGCGTCGACGCCACGATCAATCCCCAAAATCAAATACAGCGAATCAAGACCACGGTGAACATCCCTGCACTGGGCGACTTCAATATCGAGCACGAGTCGACCAACCAGATTACTGTCGGCACAGTGAAATGGCCGACAAACTGGCACTCACACCAGGGGTGGGACGACAACTGGCAGTTCTACCGTAAGAGTACGGGACACAACGCGTATGGTGGCACCTTCCCGACGGTGGAGCCAAATGCATGCGATAACCCGGTGCCGGTTCCCTCGTCCGTCACGCAAGCAGATTTCCCTCCACCGGTGACGGTGGAAGAAATGGCCGACGGCGTCTATCTCCTCGGCGGGGGTCCCGCCAATAGCTACATGGTGGAGTTCGACGACTTCGTGGCGGTGTTCGAAGCACCCGTGAACGAAGCCCGCAGTCTCTCGGTCATTGAAGAGGTTGCGAAGCTCGCTCCGGAGAAGCCGATTCGCTGGCTGATCAGCTCTCATCCGCACTTCGACCACATTGGAGGGCTTCGCACCTATCTCCACATCGGCTCGACGATCGTGACCCATCTTCAGAACCTGGAGTTCCTCAACAACGATGTACTGAGCTATGAGCCACGGACCGTCGAACCAGACATCGTTTCGAAATGGCCACCGACAGAGTTGTCCGAGGGCTACAACTACGAGGCCATCCAGGAGAACTACGTGATCACCGACGACTCCCGGATACTGCGTGTCTATTACGTGCAGCCTCTGCGCCATGTCGCCGGCATGTTGATGGCCTACCTTCCCGCCGAGGGCATCGTCTTTCAGGCGGACCTATTCGACACCCATGAGTCGCCGCGCGCCGCGCAGCTCCCGGCGATGCGTAGCCTCCACACCCAAGTGGAACGCATGAAACTGAATGTGGAGACCATCGCCCCAGTGCACGGGAGCCCGGTGCCGTGGAGTGACTTCGTTGCGGCGTTGGACTCGCTGACGAACGAAAATTAAATCAGACAGCCGACGGCGTGGGGTCGTGGCGAACACGCGACGCCACGACGTCGCGGCCAGACCGCAGCGGATCCCTTTCGCAAAGGACTGTGATGCAGACAAGAAAACTGTTGAGTCTCGTTTCTGTGGTTTCACTCACCACCGCGTGTTCAACCGCGCCGGTCGCCGAAACACCAGCGCAGACCGGTGGCGAAGTCCTACAGCCGCTTCCCGGTGTCGATGTCGACCGCGACACTGCGCACGGACAGGTCGTAGACACACAGGGCCGGGCGGGCTGGTATCCCCACGAAGGCAGCCTGATGAAATACCGGGTCGCCATTCGTTTCGGGCAAGAGCCCCCCACCATGCCCGAGGGCTGGTCTTTTGGACGAGTCTCCGCAGTAGCCACCGATTCCAACAATCAAGTCTTTGTGTTTCACCGCGGTGAGACTGCCGACCCCATCGTCGTCTTCGATGCCGACGGCAACTACGTGCGGTCTTTCGGCCGTGGCATGTTCGGCAACGAGCATGGGCTTCGCATCGATCGTTACGACAACGTCTGGGTGACAGACAACGGCGACCATCAAGTCATGAAGTTCAGCAACGACGGCGAACTGCAATTGACGCTGGGCATCAAGGGCGAAGCCGGCACGACTGACGAGACCTTCGACCGTCCGGCGGACGTTTCCTTTGGTCCGAACGATGAGCTGTATGTCGCCGATGGGTATGGGAACAACCGCGTCGTCAAGTTTGATGCGGAGGGAAATTTCTTGACGACCTGGGGAAGTCCCGGCACCGGGCCCGGCGAGTTTGACCTTGTGCACTCCGTCGCCGTTGATTCTCAGGGTCGCGTTTATGTCAGCGACCGCGAGAACAATCGGATTCAGATTTTTGACGAGAACGGTACGTTCTTGGACATGTGGACGCATCTGGGCGCCACGCAGAACATTTTTGTCACGCCCGACGACCAGGCGTGGGTCATTACCCACCGCGACAACATCGAGAACATCACGTATGACACGCTCGCCGGGCGAATCATGCGGATCGACATTGCAACGGGAGACATCATTGGCGCCATGGAGAGCCCGGGCCACTGGCTTGACGTCAGCCCTACCGGTGACATTTTTATCGGCAGCCTCACTGGTAACGTGTTCCGGTGGTATGACGGGCCGTGGGAAGGCATGTGAGGCGGCGACTCTCCACTAGGGCCACAGCATGCGCCAGCTCGTGAAGTATTCCGCCGCTCCCCATGTAATACGTATCGTTCCGGAAGGGCCCTCCTCGTCCCCGACCGGAATGTCCGGCTCCAATGTGATCGCTAGACTTGGTCTCGGCTCAGAGAAGGACCGACGGCGGATCGGCGTGCGACCAAAGTCCAGAGACGGATCGTAGTCAGTGCCCCACTGCCGTGTTTCAAGGCTGACGATCAGCTCGCCCTCATCCTGCCGGGGAAGCATAAATAGGGTGTATTCGCCTCTCGGCACCGTCAGGTCTCCGAGACGCATGTTCATGTCGAGCGTCAAGCGTGTCGCCCAGTTGGCTCCCAGACGCCATACCTGATCGTAGGGAACCAGGTCACCAAAGATGAGGCGGCCACGCGCGTGCGGTTGACCGTAATCGATGGTCATGCGGGAGGGACCAGAATGCGACGGTGTGCCAGTAAACCACCCCCTCGCTCCCGGCAGGATGCGACCATCGAACGTGACGCTCGTTGTGACACGCCCGCTGGGGGCCACGTGAGGTCGAGGCGGAGATTCTTGGGCCGTGAGAAATGCGCCGAGAACAAGTGCGGTGAGCGTCGTTAACCCGGCAGGAGCGTGTGAAATACGCATGTCGCTATCATTCTACGGTAGCCCGACCACAGCGAGCGCTGAATCGAAAACCCCCGACATCCGACGCGCGCTCGGGTGAATGGTCCACCGACATACCGGAGGCTCGCACGCGTTTCGCTCTCTTCTATCGGTCTGAGCTTGCGGACGAGAACCGTGACCGTCGCAGGCGCCTTGCCGGAACAGCTGGTCTTCGTCTGGCGGGACGAGCCGCGCGTCGGACGTCACATCGGTGAGGCGTCGCAGCAAGAACCGACGCGCCAAAGGCATCCTCGCGTCCACTGGTCGATGGTGCAACCCAGTTGACCGCTCCCCTTGTCTCGTGCGCTCCGGAGCGAGACACGCGATGTCCGGTATAGTCAGCGCTGCGCCCGGAGTGCGCGCGGGAGAAGACCGAGATGAGACGCAGTATCTGCTTGGGAATTTTGACCATCGTTGGCGTCGTCACGACCATGACAACTCACGAAGCCCGTCAGGAACGCGCAAGTCTGACGGCACACAACATCGCTGACAACCTCTACATGCTGGCCAACGCCGCGTCAGTGCAAGGGATGGGCGGTGGCGGCAACACCGCCATCTACGTCGCGAGCGATGGGGTCGTGCTTGTCGACACGAAGATCTCAGGTTACGGCCAGGACATCCTCGCCGCCGTCCGGGAGATTACCGACAAGCCCGTAACAACGATCATCAACACCCACACCCATTGGGACCACACCGGGACAAACACGGAATTTCCGGAAACAGTCGACTTCGTCGTGCACGAAAACACCCGCGGACATCTGGCAAGCGATGCGTGCGACGACGGCCGTGGTTTTGAAGGAGGGTCGATCAAGAACTGCGACGTATTCAAGGGCGCCAACGCGACCTATCTTCCCCAGACCACGTATTCGGAGAAGCTAACACTCTTTGCCGGAGCGGACCAGATCGACCTCTACCATTTTGGTCGCGGTCATACGGACGGTGACTCGTTTGTGGTCTTCCGCGCCGCAAGGGCGATGCACACCGGCGATATGTTTCAACGCCTCGCGCTGCCATTTATCGATGTCCCGAATAGCAACGGCAGCGCGACCGAATTCGGCGAGACTCTCAAAAAGGCGGTCGCTGGTATCGCGGACGTCGACACGGTCATCCCCGGACACAACCCCACGTCGGTCACCTGGAACGACTTCGTCAACTTCAGCGGTTTTTACAATGACGTAGTGGCACGGACGCAACGGGGAAAAGCCGACGGTCAGTCAGTCGACGAAATCATCGCCGCCTATAGCGTGCCGAGTCAGTACAGTGACTTCGCCGCGCCGGAAGCTGGCCTTCGAGCCACCGTGCAGTATGTCTTCGACGGCCAGTGACTCGCGCGGAACTGGCTGCGGCTAAGCGAAGTCCGGACCGAACGTTGTGAATTGGTCAAAGAGTACCGGTGAAAGAGAAGAGCGCCAGAAAACCGACGCGAGGCCTTCTCATGTGGAGCCACCGGCGGCGCCGCCACGGGCAGCCGAGCAGCGCCACAAAGAAAGCTGAGAGGATGGCATGTCCGCCGCTGAAACGATAACCGTCAGACGGTCGGCGGCGATGCCTGCGCGTGCGCGGGAACCACAACGGATTCGACGACCGGTTTGACCCAAGCATCAGGTAAGACCTTGACTCCGGCCAGGGCACTACCAGAGACCGCGAGGGCTTTTAGAAGACGACGTCTCGAGACTGTGTTTTCCATGAGAACCTCGTGATGTCAGAAACGCTCCACGCACCTTACAGAGAACCTCTGCGAAACGTAACGTTGCGAGAAGGTATGCAACAGATGGGGTTTTCCGGTGGCAGATCGCTACTTTTACGCCGTTTCGTAGTATTACACTCAACCGTCCACACACCGCGGCACCGATGGGTCTCCGAGCCGCCTCGCGCGACTTCGGGGTGCGGCGTAGTGACCCGCAACGGACACAAGGAGCCTACCAGTCTGCTGGTGCGGGCCTCCTCGACGGCCGACGTAGGTCTTGTCGCTACGGCCCCTCTGGCCACGGTCGATCGGTCATTCGCGCGTTCGGGCCGGCCCGGTCTCGGGGCCGC
>Ga0310123_10001880_pt1 | contig 17116 bp, 16 predicted proteins | sample CB6_AW_1057_MG_FD_203505 | JGI IMG/M metagenome (GOLD analysis project Ga0310123, IMG submission 203505) | Marine microbial communities from Western Arctic Ocean, Canada - CB6_AW_1057 | ecosystem: Environmental > Aquatic > Marine > Oceanic | place: Canada: Western Arctic Ocean | collected... | reverse complement strand
ACCATGCGCTAGGCACGGGCGGGCCGCATGCTGTTACAATAGGCGGCAAGCTAGGTCCGGAACGGTTCCAGGCTCATCCATATGGGAAATACCGGATAAGAAATTAATTCACCTAATTCAGTATTCGTATTCTTGATCCCCGGGAATAATCAGCAACATGATATGCGAAGGATGTTCCCAGACGTGGAGAAACGTTTGATGGGCTGTGCCGGCAAGGTACTCTCGTAAGGGGTTCTCCACAGCATAGCAGGGAAGGCACCACCTTCACGGGCAGGCAGACATCGGTGGACAGCTCGATCCCATCAAGTATCGAAGCGTTCGGACAGTAGAACACCCTAACATTGTGGATCGGCTGGGATGCGGTCGCATTTTCTATTCAAGTGAGATTGTCTCTCGATAAACCCCTCGCCATAAGCAACCTAGAATGTGTCGAGGGCTCGGGGAGGATGAGACGGATGAGAGACGTTGGCGGTAATATGGGCCGACGATCCGATCCTGCCGAGAGGTTTTGAGCCGCGCACCTGAGTCGAACAATTGTCGTGAGTCGCCGATCGGGAGAAGAATAATAATGCTAGCGTGTCAGTCGTTCGCCGCAACAAATCAATTGAAGCCGTGCGTCTCGGCCGTCCTTGAACCCGAGCTTCTGCAATTCGCCAAGGTCAACATGGCTGCCTTCTCGGACGGCTCCGCTGCCGAACCACCAGAAGCCATCAGGTTCGTATCGCTCCACATCCTCTACGTCGATCGCCCATTGCTCTTGAAGCGACATCGGCATCGACGGCTGCGGACTACGCCAATGCTTGTTCCACGTCATGACACCGCGGCCGAGGTAATACGTCCGAAAGCCCAGCTCTGAAGGCTGGACAAAGCAGTAGTCCGCCACGGCCATCCGCCGCTGCCAACGAGCATAGTCATACGTTATGACACCAACGTCCGGAAAACCCTCGGCAAACTCGGCCAGATTCACATGCTGGCCCGTGTTGTAGTTCGAGTTCATCACTTCGCATATTGTTGACATATCGCCGTTGAAGCCTTTGGCGCGCACCGCCTTTTCGACGGCACGAAGGACCTGGCATCGGCGGAACGCGGCATATTCCCAATATGCCGGACAGTTATCGTCTTTGGCAGTGGGCTTGTCATGCTCGTGTGCCCAGCAGTTGTAGCGTTCGACACGGTGTGGCGCGAAGACGTCACCACCTTCGATTTCGACCATCAGCCCGTCCGCCTGCGGAAAAAGCTCGACGATTTCCTCGAAGACAGCCACGGCACGCTCGACGACGTGTGGCATATCCAGGTCAAAGACGGCGGGATAACGCGGTTGTTGGTCGACGTAGATCTCAAAGTGACGGTGCGGCGACTCACCGTAACTTGCCGTGACAAACTGCGTGACCACTGCGCCCAGCCTTACCTTGATGCCTCGGCTATGAGCTTCGCCCAAAGCGAAGTGGATAAGGTCATTGTCCGAAGCCACCGCCGGATTCGCAGGCTCCTGATCCAGCCACGGCAGCCGCGACGTGTACCCAGTGGTCATCCACTTGATGACCATCACCAGTGAATTCATGCCCGCCGCGACCATGTCATCAAAGAGGCAAAGATAGTCATCTCGCTGGTAATGCTCCATCCCGCCGGTCCCCGGCGCGGTGTAGTCCCAGAAACCGTATTCAGAAATGTGACTTATTGGCATGTTCCTCACTTGGCACGTGATGCAACAGCCATGCCACGAACGGCGAAACGACAGTCGGCACGGGAATCTTGTGCTTTGGATTCAGGCGCATCCTGGCATACTATAATCTCTGTGCTTCCGGAATGCACCACTCGCCCTTGCTGTTGCGCTGCTCTTCGCTTCTTTCTGCAATCGCCTGTTCAATGTGTTCAAGGGAAACAAATGGTGAATGTATGTCCTCAAAGGGTTGAACGCGATCACCCGCCGGATCCCAATGAATAGGTCCGACGCGTGCTGGACGCCCTGTATTCTTCAACATTTCATACAGAACATCTCCTTTATTGTAATGCCAAACTCACTATCGTAGGGCACAAAGCCGTGTTGCTCCATCATCTCGGTGATGTCCTGGCGATTTTGTCTGCTGAATACTTACAAAGAGCGAATTCATGGGCGTTGCTTCACCCATATGTAAATACGGTTCGCCGCGAGAAATTTTCTCCCCCATGTTTTGGCCGATTACAGATATATCCGCGGCCGCGCCATACATATGGGTGGCGTTTAAAGGATAGTTGGCAACCAAACACTGGGACCGCCGGAAAACCAAATCTTCCCGTGGCCTAGCCAGGCCAGATTCCAGGCACAACACGTGACAATAGCATCAAACACTTCAGGGCTGGTGATCAGCGTTCGTTGCATTTGAACGGTTCGAAACGCCTCTTCAATCCGCAAAATCTAACCTCTGTCATTCATTACTCTGGCGATCGAAACCACATCAGGTAAAAGAGACTGCCTGATATCAAAGAAGCGCTCGAACGAGTTGGCAATTTTAGTCTGAGAAAATTCAACGGTTAAATCTTCAGCGCGCATGCCATCGGGAAAGGACACAAGTCCTTCTCCGCACTCTGGCACGGGACATTCGTGAATGGCGGCCAAGGTCTTGAAGGCTCGCTCCATTTTCAGATTGCCAATAGGTTCGGCGTCTTGAAGTATCTTCTGGCTGTATGTCAATTGTTGACTGGTTCATGAAGTCACTGGGATGGGTTCCATGTTTGCCCCACGCTCGTCAGCTTCGCCGTAAGCCTGGGTTACAAGGGCAATTATGTTACGAGCAGAACGTCCATCGGTCTGCGGTGTCTGGCCGGTTTCAATGCAATCCAAAAAGTGACTGACTTCGGGTCGCAAGTCGAGCCCCTCATCGCTTTCGTGCAACACTGCCTTTCCGGTTTCCTCCCCGTCGACCACCACCTTGGTTTCCCAGAGACAGCGGTGACCTTCGGTAATCAAATCTCCCTTGGGTGTTGTGGTAAGCGTTATGTGCGCCCTTTCACAAATGGCGTGCATACTGTACCAAATGGTGCTTTTCGGGGAGGACCAGGTGTGGCGAGTTACGCCGATGGCGCCTGACTCGAATTTGATGATCGAACAAGCCGTATCTTCACCTTCCATCTTGCAAAGACCACGTGTTCCCACCATCGAAGCACAACGGGCCGGACCCGCAACCCATAACATGACATCAAGCATGTGAGGAGAGGCCGAGAAAAACACGCCCCCGCCCACCTGCTCTTTATGCGCAATCCAACCGGAGATGTACTCCTGATTTTTTTCATCCATGAGGGCATCGAGCATGATCAACCGTCCATATTCGCCTCCCACAACCGCCTTCTTAAATCGTTGCATGCTTTGTCGATAGCGGTGTGGGTAGGCGACCATGAGTATGCGCTTTTCCTTTTCGGCTGCTTCGATCATGTCATCACTTTCAGCCAAGTTCAAAGCAAGGGGCTTTTCAAGCAAGACATGCTTACCGGCACTCAAACAATCCATCGTAATAGGATGATGTAAATAGTGCGGCACAAGGATTAGGACAGCCTCAACCTCATGCAAGCCTTGGCGGTAGTCGGTAAGTGCCTTTGCTTTGGCCTGGATGGCGACTTCCGTTGCGCGTTTCCTATCGGGGTCCGCTGCCCAAACAATGGTTGCCCGATTACGAAGGCCATCCAGTGCCGCAAGATGAAAGGGAGCAAACCAACCACAACCGACGATGCCAACTTTATGTAAACGATCAGACATGATGATATGACTCATGAGGCAATTCACATATTTCCATCGTGACCTGCCCCCACCGACGGTACGAGTTTTTAAGTTAGGTTCAGCATATCATTTTTCTTGAGGAGATTCTTGATCGGCAAGCTTCGTCTTGCCGAGTTGGCCAGGTCTGAATCGCTTCCGAGGCAGGCGGACGGTAGTCCAATGAACGGTGGGGACGGATCGTGTTGGATTCCACGCGCCAGCATTCGATGAGCACTTACGCCTCCAGAAAAGTGTCGAACCATGCCACATCCAGCAGTTCGTAACACAGCGTGTCTATTCGATCACGCGTGGACGTTCCATTTTTTCGCTCAAGACCTACAAGATGCCGCCTGATCGCCTAGAAAAGAGCGTGCCGCTTAGATGAAGGAAAAATGGATGGGAGAGCTAATACTAGCAATCGGCCATAAATCGCAGTAATTCGTCGTCATCCCAACACGGGACCCGGGGTCCGTTCCAAGCCCTGCGACCGATACTCCGGATTCTTCATGAACCAGTTCAGCCCGGTGCCTCCCTGCCAATCTGGAAAAGATAGGCCCCGATGCCACAATCATCCCGGTTCTAGGACTACACATCTGTGCGCTGCAAAATCAAACCGTCGCGACACTACCACCGTGCCGTAGTTTTGGAACGCCGTCCACAAACGTACTGGGAAGCGTACCAGCAATGGCCACGCGAGATCAAAGTCAACGCGTAGTTTCATCAGAAGATCGTGATTCGTTAACCCAATTGTTCCCAGCCATCACGCAAGACATATTCGACATGAAACCCGACTCGCCAAAGGAAGTCCGCAGTCAGTTCAAACCAATTGCGACGTCGGCGTCGGGCATTGAGATTTGCGAACATCTTCCGCAGATGGCCAAGTGGATGCAAAAAGCGGCCATCGTGCGAACGGTCAACCACAAGGCTGGTCGCCACAACACGCTGCCCAGCTATACCGGACACGAAGTTCTGTTGCCCGATGTCACCAACACCAAGAATAGCTATCCGTCCAGCATGGGATCGATGTGCGAGTATCTGCGAGCCACCGATGAATCGGGCCAAGGCGAGCTGCCGGACTATGTTTATGTGCCGTGCTATCTCAGCTGGGGCCAGAACATCCGTTGCCCATGTCCCTACGGCGGATTCCTCGGAAAACGATTCGACGCGTTGACAACCGAGCGCGATCCGTTCAAAGCCAAAGGCACGCCCAACGTCGTGCCGGGGTCTCCTCAAACTGCGTTAGGCCCGCCGCGCCTAGCGGACAGTCGTTTACCTGAAGACATTACGCTCGACCGCCTCAACACGCGACGAGGTCTGCTCAAGAAATTCGACGACGAGTTACGACGCATCGATCGTTCGGGTTCCATCGAAACCTTCAGCCGACAAAAACAAAAAGCCTTTGAGATTCTCGGCGGCTCTGATCTCAAGACGGCATTCGAATTGGATTCTGGAAAGCCAGAGTTAATCGATCGCTACGGCCGCACATTGTTCAGCAACAGCACGTTGATCAGACGGCGGTTGGTCGAGCGCGGCGTGCGGTTTGTGAACGTGACTTGGGACCTGTTCTGGGATCGCGTCAAGCTCGACTACGACGCCTGGGACACGCACACCAAAAACTTTCCAATTCTCAGGGACAACAAACTGCCGGGGATGGACAAGACCTATTCTACCTTGATGGAAGACCTCGCTGCTCGCGGTTTTCTGGACGAAACGCTGGTGGTCGTGATGAGCAAAATGGGCCGCACGCCGCGCATCAACGGCGAGGACCTTGCCGAGGGGGATTAACATTCCTATCAGTTTCCGGTCCTCCCGATCGCTTGCGTGCTTTGCCAACGCCAAATCCGGAAGAATAGGTCGATACCGATGAAGGTGACCTGGGCTGTCTCTCTGATCGGCGACTGGTTCTGATTGTGCGCCCCGACGGAAACGTTTCCATCTCCGAGGATGAGGGGCGCCAGTGGTGTCAAATGAGCGTTATCAGTCGTTCCCTTCAGCACGATTCACCGACTGATCCGATCTTGACGATCTCCATCGTGCTGTTGAGCACTCACGGTGTGTTCCTATAAGCCTGTGAATCACATCATTGTCACTCACAAAGTATCTGGTCCAGATAACCAGCACATGGTCACAGGATCCAAGTTACAATTTTCCTGTGGATCCGAATTAAGGATACGCGTCAGGAAGTCGTATTTGCCGTACAACTCATTCGCAACTGATCTGGATCTATATCACAAGAATTTCCCCATTCTGATACCATGGAAATCGAGGTACTCTATACTGAGAATTCTGCAGACTCGCTTAAGGACGTTTCTGATCGATCATGAAGCGAAGTCTGCCAAGCTTAACGATTCCGGTCGTCAGCGCATATGGTACGGTCCGAGTCGAATATGCCAGAAAGGTCACGATGCCACGAAGCAGAGGATCCTTAACTGATTCTGTCGAGCGCGTTCTGCCGCTCTTGTTCACCCTCACGGTTTGCCCTGCGACCTTAGCTCGGGCAGGCAAGATTGAGCCAGAGCCCTCTGCAACATTGCGCGGTCATGCTGACTTTGTGCTGGACGTGGCGTTCTCACCTGATGGGAAATCGGTGGCCTCCGCCGGTCGCGATCAGACTGTCCGACTCTGGAACATCCCGGAAGGGCAGCCAGGTGCCGTCCTCCACGGGCATAAAGAGTCGATCTACGGCGTCTGCTTCTCCCCGGAAGGAACAGTATTGGCATCGGCAAGCTGGGACGGAGAGGTTCGAATTTGGGCTCTGCCGTCCGGTCAATTGGTGAGAAGGCTGACGGCGCACGAACTCGGAATCAACTGTGTTGCCTTCTCACCCGATTCCAGAGTCCTGGCCACGGCAAGCTCGGATAAATCGATCAAACTGTGGAATGTCTCCGATGGACAGCTCCGGGCGACTCTCGCCGCGCATACCAGTAGTGTCCAGTGCGTCGCCTTCTCACCCGACGGGAAACTGCTGGCATCAGCCAGCTTGGATAAGACGTTGAAACTGTGGGATTGGAAGACGGCGAAAGTCCAGACGTCGTTGACGGGTCACGACGCCGGCGGCGGAAATTTTCCTTTTGCTGGCTACGTGACCGGCGTAGCATTCTCCGCTGAATCGAATGCGTTAGCTTCGGCCAGCCACGACAAAACTGTACGGTTGTGGAATCTTGCCAACAACACGGAAAATCCGCTCGATCCGCTCTCGGGACACACCGATGCAGTCACTTCGGTCACGTTTTCTCCAGACTCCTCCCTGGTAGCCTCGGGCAGTTTGGATCGTTCGGTCCGACTGTGGGATCGTGACAGTGGGGAATCAGTCCGAGTACTTACCGGCCATTCCGGTGAGGTAACGTCGGTCAAGATTTCTCCAGACGGCAAGTGGTTGGTTTCGGCGAGTTTCGACAAGACCGTCAGATTATGGAAGTTGGACACGGACCAATGACTCTTGCCACCGTACTCACATCCTCACGAAACATTTCACTGTTTCGCTGCCCGTCGGTTTGGTCTTGTGCCATTTACCTGTTGAGTGGGATCACGAGCGTTATATCGGCCAGCGAGGTCAAGCAAACCGCCACCACTGACCGCGATCTGGTCGAACGGAAGATTATTCCGTTGCTCTCGGAACACTGCACACACTGCCACGGTGGGGAGGAACCAAGAGCCGGACTTTCACTCGAAGAACCGACGCATCTTCTTCCCGTCATCGACCACCACAAGACCTGGGTAAAAGTCCTACGTCAGGTACACGGACGTCAGATGCCTCCCGCCGACAAATCGACCTTGGAAAACTCCGACCGTCAGCAGCTCAAGAATTCGATCATTCACTTGCTCAGCCAATCGAATGGGTCCGATTTTCGAGACCCCGGCCGCGTGACTATCCGGAGGCTGAATCGCACCGAATATCGAAACACCATCCGCGATTTGTTCGGAATTGACTTTACGCTTCCCAACGACTTTCCGGCAGACGACGTAGGCTACGATTTTGACAATATCGGCGACGTACTCACGGTTTCACCACTGCTCATGGAAAAGTATTTTAATACAGCAGATCAGATAGCACGAAAGGTCATCGTAACTCCAGAGTCGATTGAGACTCCATCGTCCTGGATCACCGCGAATAAATTCAATGGCGGAGTGGTAGCCGGCAGTAAAGGTCGCGTCTTGCATGCCGAAGGTACATTTAACATCGAACACGAATTTCCCGTGGACGGCACGTACCTTTTGCGAGCCCGAGCCTGGGCCGAACAAGCAGGCGATGAACCGGCACGGATGACATTTCGAATCGATGACCGAATACTGAAATCGGTCGACGTCTTGGCCGAACCGTCGGAAGCCCAGCATTATTGGGCTCGCGTGGAGACTTCCAAGGGAAAACACTTGTTCTCGGTCAGTTACAACAACGACTATTACCGACCGGACGATCCTGACCCATTAAACCGCGATCGCAACTTGTGGGTTGAATATCTCGAAATCGTGGGCCCGATCGATGAGACGCTGCGGAACCTCCCGGAGCCACACCACCGCATCATTGATAGTAGCGTTCGCCCGGCTTCCAGTCTCACGGCCACGGATAAGGAGACCCGCACGATCCTCACTCAGTTCGCTTCGTATGCGTTTCGCCGCCCGACCACCGACGAAGAAGTCGACCGCCTGCTCGGGCTAGTCCGCCTTGCCGAGCAGGCCGGTGGCAGCTTTGAGCGAGGAATTCAACTCGCGATTCAAGCCGCCTTAATCTCCCCGAAGTTTCTGTTCCGCGGAGAAATTGATTCACTCCCGAATGACCCCAAGTCCGTCCGTCCGATCAATGAATTCGAGTTGGCTTCGCGGCTCTCCTATTTCCTGTGGAGTAGCATGCCGGATGACGAACTGCTGAATCAAGCTCGGCAACAAACGCTGCGTGCCAACTTGAGCGAACAAGTTCTGAGGATGCTCCAAGACCCAAAGTCGCTGGCTCTCGTCAAAAACTTTGGTGGCCAGTGGCTTCAATTGCGCGATGTTGACACGATCATGATCGATGCCAAACGGTATCCGACCTTCGACGACCACCTGCGACAGGCGATGCGGACAGAGACCGAGATGTTTTTCGCTGGGATCATTGAAGATGATCGTAACGTGCTGGATTTCATCGACGGTAAACACACTTTCTTGAACGAGCGTCTTGCGGCCCACTACGGCATTTCAGGGATCCAAGGAGATGAATTTCGTCCTGTCGATCTGGACGACGATCGGCGCAGCGGAATATTGACCCAGGCTAGCATTTTGACGCTAACCTCCAATCCGACGCGCACTTCGCCGGTCAAACGCGGCAAGTGGATACTCAAACAACTACTGGGAGCTCCGCCACCACCACCACCACCAGGTGTGGACGAATTGTCGGAAGAAACTCCGGGAGAGCCGTCTCAGGGACTGCGTGAGCGGTTGAAATTGCACCGTACCAATCAAAGTTGTGCCGTCTGCCATGTCCGAATGGATCCGCTCGGACTCGCCTTGGAAAACTACGACGCCATTGGCCGCTGGCGCGATAAAGACGGCCAACTGCCGATCGATGTGCGGGGAAGTCTGCCCGACGGACGTCAGTTCGACGGGGCCGCAAAGCTCAAGGAAATTCTGAGAGCCGACGCCGATCAATTTCGCTGGTGCTTGGTGGAGAAATTACTGACATTTGCCTTGGGTCGCGGTATCGAGTACTATGACTACCGTGCGGTCAACAACATCACGAAGCAGTTAGCGGAAAATGATGATCGGTTTTCCGCCCTCATTCTGGCCGTGGTCCGTAGCCATCCCTTTCAATTTCGCCGCGGTGATGGAGACAAGTAATGAGTAGCCGCACGAAGAGTCCGGATTCTGCACTGCCGCGTCGTACTTTCCTGCGTGGTCTGGGAACCGTCATCACTTTGCCTGCTCTAGAATCTCTGTTGTCTGCCAAAGAAGCGACTGAAGCGGCCCACCAGGCACCCAAACGGATGTTGTACGTGTTCATGCCCAACGGCGCACACATGCCGGACTGGACACCGACGGCTGAAGGAACTGACTACGAACTCCCTTGGATTCTGGAACCGCTTGAGCGATTTAAACAAGATCTTCTGGTGCTCAGTGGCTTGGAGCACGCGACGGGGACAGCCGGCCCCGATGGCGGTGGGGATCACGCACGCGCATTGGCCACGTTTCTGACCGGCGTTCGCGCAAAGAAGACATTTGGCAAGGACATCCGAGCTGGTATTTCGGTAGACCAGATTGCCGCACGGCACATCGGCCATCATACCCGGCTGGCGTCGCTGGAACTGGGCTGTGAAATTGGTCGTTCCTCGGGCAACTGCGATACGGGATACAGCTGCGCTTACTCGAACAATCTCTCCTGGCGTACTCCAAACACACCTGCGCCAGCCGACATTAATCCCCGATCGGTGTTCGACCGCTTGTTCTTCGACGTCGGTACAGTCGGCGATGAAGCCCGCGCACAGCGAGATCTATTCGCGAAAAGCGTGCTGGACTTCGCTCTGGAAGACGCCCGTCAACTGAAAAAGAAACTAGGAAGTACGGACCGACGAAAGCTCGACGAATACCTGGCATCGGTTCGCGATATTGAGCGGCGCGTCAAACGAACCGAAAGCGAAGCCGCGACCGAATCTGCCGACCGCCGATTGAAACGACCGGAAGGTATTCCGCACGGTTTCGGTGAGCATATTCGGCTGATGGCCGACCTATTGACGATCGCCTTTCAGGGCGACATCACGCGCGTCACTACCCTGATGCTCGGTCGCGCCGGCAGCAATCGTAGTTATCCGTTCATTGGCGTCTCCGACGGCCACCACTGGCTCTCGCACCACGGCGACGATGAAGACAAGCAGTTAAAGATCCGCAAAATCAACCGCTTCTTGATCGAACAGTTTGCCTACTTGTTAGGTAAGCTGAAGTCAATCCAGGAAGGCGATCGCACACTTTTAGACAATTGCATGATCGTCTACGGCAGTGGCATTGCGGACGGCAATGCCCACAATCACGATAATCTGCCTGTATTGCTGGCAGGCCAGGGTGCTGGGAGCATTGAAACTGGCCGCCACATCCGTTACACGGACCACGAACCCCTGATGAACCTCTATCTCGCGATGCTCCATCATGCCGGCATCAATTTTGATGCTATTGGCGACAGCACACGCCCGCTTCCAGGCCTGACTGGCTGAAGAACCTATTCGATCCGCAAATCGCACGCTTTACTATGTCCGAGTTACTCGGCATCCCAGGTCACTCATTGAACGACCGCCCCATGGAAGGTGAATCACACAACACGACTCGGCAGCGAGTGATACATGACGATCCCATCCGGTGACAATGCAGAGTCGCACCAGGCGTTCGAAAGCTTGGTTAGCTGGTCCAAACCAGCGGAAATCGTCTCGCGGTGCCCAGTTCCAGATTGTTGGATTTAAAATCATCAACCGTCTTGGAAAAGTGGTTTTCAACTTTGGCGTTTGCTTCGCGCAACAGGTCCCCGCCCAACTTGATTACCTGCCTGTTTTTATTTTCCAGCGATGGCTCAACAGGTTCGTCAGGCTCTTGATTTTCCATCCATTGGATGGCTCCATGGCGCGCGAGGGGCGTGCACACTGAACTGACGCCGTGAATGGCGGACAAAAAGTTAGGCGGACGGAGTCGAAATGAACTGACGAGTACGGCTACAGATACTCTGGATCAAGCACCAGTTGGAGCTCGCGTGGCGGGTCTGTGTGTCGCACCGGTCGACTCGGCGGCCCGCGCCCCATCGAGCCATCCCATGGATCGAAAATCATGGACTTCAGCCAACTCCGCACGAACCACCCTCCGGGCTCCCACCAGCGCCGCCGATCCATGCTCGGTCACGCTTATCCAAAGCGTCAACAATCGCATTCGCCGCGCACAAAACGCCAAAAATCCCCGTCGAAACATTGCGGGACAGGCCGAGGGGGAATTAAAATTCCTATCAGTAATTCCTATCAGTTAAGTTGGGACAGAAGATATGACTCGTTACGTAATTGCATTTTCGGTGGTGGCCGCTTTAACGTGTGCAGGTCTGCTCAGCGAGGGAAGCGTCGCGCGGGGCGAGGACGGCGCCGAGAAAAGAGGGGGCGTGCTCTTCTACGCCGGATTTGACCAGAGCAAGGACGCCGACTACGCAGCCGGGAGTTCCAAAGCACGGTTTCACGAGGGCGGCGGGACGCTAAATGCAGACGGGCTCGGTTTCCGCGGCTCGGCGTTGCGAACCGGGGACGGGGAGGGACACGTCGAGTATCCCGCGAAAGGCAACATCAGTGCCAAGGAAGGCACGATCGAGTTCTGGATTTATGCGCAGGATTGGGATCACGACGACGGCCACTTCCACCGGTTCATCGATGTCACTGGTGAGGGGCGAATATTCTTCTACATCAGGCCACCCGGTGCAGGGGAGTTTGTAGTTCGATCCACGAGCAAAATAGCCAACAGAGCCTACGGGTGCAACCCGCTCAAGGGCAGGTGGAGTTGGCACGCCCTGACGTGGAAAAAGGGCAAGCGCCTGGGGTTCTACATCGGCGGCATCAAGGCGTCAGGGGATGCATGGACCCATGACTGTTCGGCGGATTCGGGGCCGGTGCCGGAGCCGGAGAAACTGCGCAGAATCCTCATCGGCGATTTCGGGGGAATCCCGGCCCGCCGGGCCCACACGCTCATCGACGAGGTCTACATCTACGACCGCGCGCTGACCCGCGAGGAAGTTGACTGGGCTGCGGCAAATGCCGTGACCCGCAAGCGGGGCATGGACATCCCGTTGGACTTCATGAAGCCCAAGGCCAAGGTCGTGCCGGATCCGGCCAACAGCACGCTGGTGGTGGAGATCGACAGCGGCGACCGCAGCGGCAATTTCGCAGGTAAGGCCCGCCTGGAGCCCGCGACGGGAACATCTCCCGTGCCCATCACACGGACCAAAGACAGGTTCGGCCAAGCGGTCATCTCGTACACCGACTTGCCGCAAGGCGAGTACAACGTGATCTCGGACATCACGACCAGGGACGGCAAGCCCGTCGTGTCGGTGACGACCAGGTTCATCGTCCCCGGTCCGCCGGTATGGCTAAAAGAGAAAGTCGGGGTGAGCGACACGCCTCCGCCGCCGTGGACACCCGTCGAGGTCGAGCGGGATCGCGTCAAGGTGTGGGGACGCGACTATCAACTGGGGCCATTCGGGCTGCCGGCATTGATAGAGACGCAGGGTGTCTCGATGCTGGCGGGGCCGATCAGTTTTCGCGCGGTCGTACGCGGCTCGGACGTAAACTGGACGCCGGGAAAGCGCCTTGTCACGAAAAAGACCAAGGCCGAGGTCGTTTGGGAAGGAACGATGCGCAGCGCGCTGGGCGAGATGAGTTGGCGCACGCAGGTGGAGTATGACGGGTTTCTACTGCATGATGTTTCGCTGACACCGGCCGAGGGCGCTGCGGTCGAGTTGATGGAGTTGCGGATACCGATCCGCAGGGAATTCGCCCAGCTTTACTCTCAAGGCTCGAGGACGCGAGGGTTTCTCCCGAAGGGCGCGGGCAAGATCCTTGGCGCCGGAGGATACTGGTGGATCGGCACGGACGACTTCGGGCTCTGCGGTGCGACCGAGCACAACGGTTCGCTGATCGACGGCGCCGACGGCGCCTTCTCGATTGTGCGCGAGCCCAACGGCGACATTACCGTGGTCTACCGGTTTGCAGGCAAGCCGATCGCGCTCGCTGAGCCATGGAAGCTGCGGCTTGTCCTGGAGGCCACGCCGACGAAGCCGCTGCCGGTGGACTGGCGCACGTGGCGGGACGCCGCTCCGTTCACAGGTCCTGCTGCTGACTACAGCAAATGGCCGGGCGACGTGAAACTGTGGATCGCGTATCCCTGGCCGCATGAGAAGGCGCACAGGCATTTCGCGTTTCCCGTGGTAAAGGACCCGAACTGGTATCGCAATCACGTGAAGAATTTGCACGCCGGCGGCCCGGGGATGTGGCGCGACTCGGACATGCTGAACGAGGAGTCGACGCCCGGCGTCAAGGGTAAAGCATTCGGGAACAAGGTGCTTCCCTACAGTATGTTCGCGTTCATGTCGCCCGGGATGCCCGAATGTGACTTCTATTGGAGAGAATGGTACAACCCCCTGGGCTTCTCCAGTCTCGGTCAAGGATTGTACAAGTACGCCGCCATGCGCCCCGTTCCGTCGTATATCGACTTCATGGTCTGGAAGCATCGCGAGCTGATCAGGGAGTACGGACACGACGGCCTCTATGTCGATTTTGCCGGCTTGTGTCAGCCGGCGCTCGACGTGACGCACGGATTGGGATACGAACGCGGCGGCGTTAAGCATCCCGCCGGGTTTCCGATTGTGGCCAACCGAGAGATCTGGAAGCGAATGTACACGATGCTGCGCGAAGAAAATCCGGGTGCACTCATCGTCGGTCACACTTCCGAGAATTCGTGTGCGCTCATCCTGTCCTTCCTTGATGTCTGGGAACCCGGCGAGGGCAACTGGTTTGGACAGTTGAGGGACAATTACCTGGACGTGCTACCGCTGGACGAACTGCGAGCGGAGTTCCGGGCGCAGCATTTCGGCGGAATCTCCTGGTGGTTGCCCGCATGGCAAAGGGCAGCGGTTCTCGAGGACAAGGACGTGGCCGTTCGCCGCAAGGACGGCAGCGTCGGCACGGTCAGTGTCGAAAAGACGCATCATATGCTCGGTATCGGTCTGCTTCTGGACATCTTCGTCTGGCCGATCACCGGAACGAACTACGGGGCGGTCAGACCGCTGTATGCCGTCCAGGACGAGTTCGGCATGGGCGACGTGAAGTTCTTCGGCTACTGGAACAACGCCAAACTCATTGGAGGGCAGACGAAGGAGATCAAGGCGAGCGTCTACATGAAGCCCAAGGGCGGGGCGCTCGTGGTCGTCTACAACACGACCAGAGAGGCCGAGACCGCAAAGCTCACCGTCGCCTGGGATCGACTGAAGTCGGACGGCCCTCTCAAGATTGTCGACGCCTATACAAAGGAAGCCGTCGCCGTGAGCGGCAGTTCCCTCGCTCTCGAGGTTCCGCGGCTCAACTATCGGCTGCTGTGGGTTCGGTAAGACGCTGCGACACTCGATCCGTCGAAACGCTGTGGGACAGGCCAACGGGAATTAAAATTCCTGTCAGTTTTTGCGACGGGCATCTGGCCTCCATGTTCGAGAACGGGCATATCTTGGCGCTATTGCGGCGACTGAAAGATGTTCGGGACTCAATGCCTGACACCACAGACCGGTGACCTGCTGGAAGAGGCAGTCGAACGCCGCGCACCCGCGTGAGCCGAAGCCCGCGCGTTGAACCCTCTGCCAGCCAGCAGTAAGATCAGCGTCTACATCGACATCGTTGTGGTGGGTGGAGGACTGAATCAAAGGACCGACTTGACCGGTGGCCCCGCACGTAAATCTACCGTCGGTGTGGGCGTTGCCATTGGCGCTGGAGTCGGTGTGGCTCTTGGCGTTGCGCTCGACAACATCGCAGTTGGGGTCGCCGTGGGTGTTGTGGTTGGAGGTGCGCTGGGGCAAGTCAGCCTCGGGGTAACCAATTGATAGGAATTTTGTTTTTGCCCCTTCGGCTCAAAGACAGCTAGCGTGGTCATCGCGCATGGGAATAATGGGTTACGCACAAATCGAATCCAGGACACTCGCATTAGGGCCGAAGGCATTTATGCCCGGCGGGTCAGGCTACGATTCCCTGCAATTCGTTTGACGATACCACCTTCCCGCCTCCCCTGATCGTCAGGGTGGTGAGAATCGCTGCGTCAATGTTCTCCGACTCGAAGTTCACGCTACCGTCGGCACGCAGAAAATGATAACCGCCCGGATGGTAGCTGGTAAGGAAATCTCTTCGATCCGTTGATAGAAACCTTCTCCCGGGATGGTTGCGGGACCATTGATTCCGTTTGGTGTACTGAATATGGTCCAGGAGACTCAGTGATGTCCGCTATTCGACCCCAGTTCACCACCCGTGACTTCCCCAACCATCAAGGTGTTGCTGGTGCCATCGAATACATCACGAATTCTGACCGGTTTGATGTTTTTCAACATTCCGTCGCCCTCAATGTTGAGACACTGGTAGAGGCTAGCCGCTTCGGGTTTCCATCTCGATATGCTGTCCGCCACCCCACCCACATTCGTTGAATAGAACATGATACCTTTTGGATAATTGGTGTATGTATTCGCGGTCGATCCCACATGGATCAGTTCGTCCTTTGCATCGGATGAGCATTGAAAGATCTTCACCCGGTTCAATCCCAGTTGGATCTGATTAGGACCATGGATCCCCCAGATCCCATTTTCCTCGGAAAACAGGTCGCTCAATTCTAGCTGTTCGATGTACGGGAGAATGCGTACCCCCAGTCCTTGGAGTAATACTCCTCCAGACCGAGCGGATTGAACTGCCAGTACACGTAAAGATCACCCATGGGGAACGTGCTTCTGGCAGAATGGTAATTGTGCAGCGAGATTCCGATTTGTTTGAGATTGTTACTGCACTGGGTCCGACACGCTGCCTCGCGAGCCGCTTGCACCGCCGGCAACTCCGGTAATCACTTTCAGTCTGCATAGCTTGGGAAAATTTTGGTTCTCAGGTAACATAGTTCAGTCTGTGGAATCAGACAAGAAATCCCGATCGGTCGAAGGTCTATGCAGCTCGAAGTGGCGACTCTCAAACAGGAAGGTGCAGTGGATAAATAACGAGCACGGGCGCGACCCCGCCTGGTCGGGTTAGAGCTTGCCGGCCTGTTCCATTGCGATCTTATTTTTCTGGCCAGTTTAAGAACACTTCAAACCCAACGGGTGGATCGATGGAACCGTTAAATATCGTGGTGATTTGCCTCGACACGTTTCGAGCCGATATCGTGGGACCCGGCAAGCAGCTGACCCACGTTGCGACTCCGGCGCTCGACCGGCTAGCGGCCGAATCAGTCCGCTTCAGCCAGTGCTTCACCGAGCCGGGCCCGACCGTGCCGGTGCGAAACGGGTGTTTCACTGGAATGCGGGGTTTTCCCTTTCGCCACGGCTACTACGGCTGGCACGAGATTCCGCGCGACCAACGAACCGTGGCCGAGATTCTGGTCGAGAACGGTTATGCCACGGGACTGATTGCAGACACCCCACACCTGTTCAAACCGAACATGAATTATTCCCGAGGCTTCATGACCTTCCACCACATTCGGGGGCAGACGAGCGACAGTTGGAAGGTCGGCCCGTGGTCGGCGATCCAGGAGCTGTTTAAAGACTATTTCGGGGACTATGTCCCGCGGGCTCCCGATGATCCAAACGCCGAGTTCTACGCCGAGGGTCAGCTGTTTCAGTACCTGCACAACATCAAGGACCGCAAGGAGGAGAGTGATTGGTTCGCGCCC
>Ga0310123_10001879_pt1 | contig 17119 bp, 13 predicted proteins | sample CB6_AW_1057_MG_FD_203505 | JGI IMG/M metagenome (GOLD analysis project Ga0310123, IMG submission 203505) | Marine microbial communities from Western Arctic Ocean, Canada - CB6_AW_1057 | ecosystem: Environmental > Aquatic > Marine > Oceanic | place: Canada: Western Arctic Ocean | collected... | reverse complement strand
AGACTCGGTGCCGATAACGGATTCTCGGTGCGCTTCTGTTCCCTGGAGAGACGATCGGCCCGGCGGCGATCTGAGAAAGGCGCATCGTCCAAGCCAAGTGTCATGTCATTCGGCATGATTCCACCGAGCGACGCGTCGGGACACCAAGCTCGACCGGGACGTGACCGCGCGCGCGTGACGCCGTTTCACGCCTGAGTCGGGGCCGCCCGCGACACACCGGCGAACCAGCCGGGGAGGGTCGCCCAGATCGTATAATGCGGCAACCTCGCACAAAGGAGATTACGCTATGCCTACCACCCGCGTCATTCTGCTTCTGATCACGGCGTTGATTCTGGCACCCGCTGGCGTCGTATCCGCGGAGAACTCGACAGCCACGAACGGGGTGACACCCGCGTTCAAGCACATTGGGAAGCTCGCGTTCGGACCCGATGGTGTGATCTTCGCGGCCGACGGCCAGGACGTGTCGATCACGGCCCTGCTGCTTGGCGATCAGATGAACGGCGGCGTGCCTGGCACGAAAGACGTGCAGGCCATCGACCAGAAGATTGCCTCGGTGCTCGGCATCGATGTAGCGAAGCTGCTCATCACCGACATGGTGGTCGATCCGAACACGCGGAACACCTATCTCTCCGTGATGCGCGGAATGGGGGCCGACGCCATGCCCGTCCTCCTCCGCGTGGATGGCGCGGGCACGATCAAGGTCATCTCGCTCGACGAGGTTCGCTATTCGCGGATCGGAGCACCTAATCCCCCGCCGGCCGAGACGCCGCTCGTGCTCTCGGACGGACGGTCGATCCCAGTCGCCAACTACCCTGACCAGGTCGATCCCGCGGGACTCATCGGTGTGCAGACGATCACTCACATGGCGTTCGTCGACGGCGAGCTGTATGTCTCGGGGATGTCGAACGAGGAGTTCGCGTCGAAGATGCGGGTGATCTCGTACCCGTTCGAGACGGCCGACGAGGGCACGAGCGTGGAAATCTACCACGGGTCTCACGGCCAGCTCGAGACGTTCTCCCCGGTGTTCACGTTTGTGCCGTATGAGATCGATGGCGAGCCGTCGATCGTGGCGAGCTATCTCTGCACCCCGCTCGTGACGTTTCCGGTCGCAGCGCTCAAGTCTGGCAGCAAGGTGCAGGGAACCACGATCGCCGAGTTCGGCAATCGCAACCGGCCGATCGACATGATCGTGTACGAGAAGAACGGCAAGGACTACCTCCTGATGTCGAACAACCAGCGGGGGGTCATGAAGATTCCGACCGAACCGTTCAGCGACGCCGCGGCGATCGACCACCACGTCCCCGACACCGGGGGCGTGCCGTTTGAGACGATCGAGTCTCTTGACGGCGTGCGCCAGCTCGACCTACTCGATTCCTCACATGCGATGCTGCTGGTCGAGCTCGACGGTCGCATGAATCTTCAAGCGGTCGTCCTTCCGTAGCCGATGTTGGACCGAGTGGCGGTCGCCATGCTGATGGCGGCCGCCGCGTTCGCCCCGGCCTGCGCGCAGGCTCCCGAGACCGTGGGCCGCGAAGCCCAGATCAGGCTGACCGTCACGTCCGAGGGGTCGCGGACGGTCGACGTCGAAGGGTTGCCGTCCGAGGATCTTGCCTTCCTCGCACGGGCGACCCTCAGTCCAGACGAGTGGGCGGCGATCTTGCGCGTCGAGGTCGCGAGCGACGAGCCATCGCTGGACGAGGACGAGTGGCCGGCAGTGCTCGGGGTGACCGCGGTCAGCAACGGCGTGCTCCGCTTCACGCCGCGGTTCCATTTCGACCCCGGACAACGGTACGACGTCGTCTTCGATCCGTCGTCGCTTCCGTCGGCGCACAGCGCTGCAGCATCCTCTCCGCTGAAGCTGCTTCATGCGGTCGTGGAGGTGCCGGCGCCCGTTCACGTCGCGTCGACACATGTCGTCGAGGTGTACCCCTCGGGACCGGAGGTGCCGGAGAATCATCTGAGGCTCTACCTCGTGTTCTCCGGCCCGATGAGCTCGAGTGGTGGTGGGGCGCAGGTCCGCCTGATTGACGATCAGGGACAGCCGGTACCGGACCCCTTTCTGCCGCTGGAGCTTGAGCTGTGGAACGAGGATCGCACCCGATTCACCGTGCTCTACGACCCCGGGCGGGTCAAACGCGGCATCCGGCCGAACGAGGAGATGGGCCGCGCGTTGGTCGAGGGCCGGACCTACACGCTGGTCGTGGGCACGGACTGGCGTGACGCGGCTGGCCAGCCGCTCGTCTCGGAGTTCCGCCACGAGTTTCGGGTCGGGTCACCCGAAGAGCGAGCCATTGACCCGGCGGAGTGGACGCTCGAGCTTCCGGCCCCTGGTACGCGGCAGCCCCTCGCGGCGGTCTTCTCGAGGCCGCTCGATTACGGGCTGTTGCACCGAGCACTCCGCGTCGTGGCGGAAGGCGGCCCACTGCTAGATGGGGTAATCAGAGTCGAGCAGGGGGAGACGCGCTGGGTGTTCACTCCGCGCGCGTCGTGGCAGGCGGGGGAGTACCACTTGGTCGCGGCACCGAGTCTTGAGGACGTGGCCGGGAACCGGATCGGCCGACCGTTCGAGGTCGCCTCGAGCAACGGACAGCCCCTGCACGGGGCAGAGGGCGCGTCGCTGCCGTTTCGACTGCCGGGCCTGGCCGGTGATCACGCCGTTTCCGAGGAGTACAATCCGGAAATCCGATGAGCTGGCTAGGATTTGCCGCTTCCAAAACTGGACCGAGGAGCTCAAAGAACGCGCGCCCGTCAACTAACCGATGTCCCTCCAGCCCGGCGGCACCACCCTCGGCCCCTACAGCGTCACCGCTAAGATCGGCGAAGGTGGCATGGGGGAGGTGTATCGAGCGCGCTATGACGGAGTGTCCGGTTGCAGCGTTTGAAGATGTTTTATGAACGGTTGCCCGTCGTACCGCTCGTAGTCGTCGATGGCTTCGGTGGTGATGGCGTTGAAGTGGTGATCGAGGATCGTTGCGCGCTCATGCGCGAGGGGCGGGTCACAGAAACACATCTCACTCCACTGCACATCCCCTGAGGGGGTCACGATGGCTCGATGCAGCGAGTCAACGATCTCCTGGCCGTCAGGTAGCTGGGCGGCGATGGAGCCGTCATCCAGTCGGCGACGCAGTTCAGCGGCGGTGTCAGTTCTGAATCGTGCGGTCACTCGGTAGATCACAAACACCTCCGGGCTAGTGCCGACGATAGCCTGCCTGACGAAGTGTTTCAATGAAGCACTCGCGTTCGTGCTCCTCTCAGGGGTTTTGAAGCCCGCTTCACAATTGGCGAGTGCAACACGTTGCACTGAGCCATCTCAGTTAAAAGCGCACGCACGCCACGTCAGGCCCGATCATCCTCTCGTCCGTCCCTGAGTCACCACCCACCGCGAAGTCTTTGAACCCGCCTCGGGTGTCGCTCGTGTCCTATCGCTGCACGCTGTTCTGCGTCACGAGCTTGACCCCGCACTCCAGCCCCGTATGATCGGCGTGTTCCATCCCACTACAGCCCAAGGAGGACCAGTGCAGCTCGCGGTTGGTCGGCGCGTGTGGCTCGGATCGGGAGACGCGCCATGAGAACCGCGATTCTATGTCTAGCGTTTGCGTTGCTGCCAGTGCACACGACTGGACAGACTCCTTCGGACTCGCTGCGACCATTCCTACCCCTTGGTTCCGCCATCTCAACAGCGTTCGGAAGCGCGAGGTCGTCGCTGGCTGGCGTAGGGCAAGCCTCGCGTACGTCGTGAGCCACTCCCGCTCCACAAGCACATCGTCATCGATGAACGCGATGTGACTGCCGGTAGTTTCGGCCAGCGCCCGGTTGCGAGCACCTGCAACTCCCGGACGCGGCTCATGCGTCTCGCGAATATGGAGACGGTCGGCGTATGATGCGACCACTGCGCTCGTGTCGTCTGAGCACGCGTTGTTCACGACCAGCACATCCCAGTTCACCCCGGACGGGTTCGTCACGCGCGCAAGGCGATCAAGGGTCACGGCTAGCTGCCTGCTGCGGTTCCACGTACAGATGGCGACGCTAATCTTCAGCCCCTGACTCATGCAGGTTCCGGATTCCTGGAGCGCCCTGCGGAAAGTTTTCGATGCGGGGTATGACCGTCTGCCGGAATCATGGCGGCGGGTCTCCTCAAGCGAAAGCCAAGGCGGAAGAAATGATTAAGATCGCTGAGATGCGGCTCAGAGGTCTCGCGCCAGTCGCGGTCGCAGAGCTTGAGGCTCTTGTCACCAGCCCACCAGCGAACAGGTGCACTTGGGTGCCGCAAGGGACTTGGTGGAGAGTTCTGGGAGAGCCCAAACGAAGTTGCGTTATCGGAACAGCCTCGGCTGGACCAGCGCTAGCAGATCAACCAATGCCAGGCTTGCGTCGCTACCGGCGTTGACAATGCGAAAGTTGTAATTGTTATTCCGTCTCGACCGAACATGGAACGCTCCCGCTCCCCACTCAGGTCTTGCTCCGACTTCCGCAAACTGACGCCAGCCAACTGTAATCGAGTGGTTCCCGCTGCTTGGTTGGAAGTGTACGCCTGTTGCCGTGATGCTGAACACCCCGGCACACGACGATTTGAAGCTTTGTCCTTGGTGATCGTGCAGTACCTCCCACGGCCCCAACCCCGAATCACGGGATACGTTCGTACTTGACGCCTCCGTTAGCGCTGGTGCCCCGGCCATCCTTGCGGTGAAATCATCCAGCGGTTCAGGCGCCCTCCCTGAATCAAGGAGTGTTTGGATGTACGCGACAGGTACGGCAAAGTTCAGATTCTGAGTTCTGTCCGTAACTAGGGCATAGTTGGTAATCCCGATCGCTTTCCCATCGAGCGTAAAAAGCGGTCCACCTGAACTCCCAGGTGAGATGGCAGCTGTCGTCTGGATGAGACGAAAACCAGTCATTTACCGAAAGCCTGAGACCAAACCGTCTGAGACCGTATGTTCAAGACCCTGTGGATTGCCAATCGCTACCGCATCAGTGCCGATGACGACGGTCGCATTTATTTCTGCTAGCTCAAGGGGATAAAGCTGTGAAAAAGGCCGTATTTTCAATATGGCAATATCACGCCGCCGATCGTAATCAAGTACTTCAACCCGATCGTAAATCTCACCGTCATGGGTCTTGATCGACGCGTGGGCCGCACCGTCAATCACATGGTAAGCAGTCACGATCGCGCCGGCTGAGTCGGCGACAAACCCACTACCACTGCCCCTGACTTCCCCATCTCGGTCCAAAGCGGCAATGTATACCACCCCCGGAGACATTTCCTGGACTAGCTCAGGGACGGTGTAAAGTCGTTCCTGACCGGACCCCGTCGCCCCAAAGGCCACGACTAGCAGCAATAGCGATACCAGCCGGACCCGTACCAAGGAAACTGTCAACAATTTCATTGAGACGCCCTTCTCATGGGACTCTTCTACAGGCTTGCAGGCAATCTCGCATGCCAGGAGACAAGCATACCGCCGGCTGTGGTGAATTCAAATATTGATGGGGGTAACGCGTGGTCTCACACGGGTGGGCGCGAATCTCCCTGGACGGAGAACACGCGTTTGGCTCAGGACGGAAGTGCTGCTGACATCGGATTTCGGTCGTGCTGCAAACGGCGAGGCGACCTCACACCGAATGTGCGAAGGAACAGCCGAATCGCGGCCCGCATGACGGTCTAGTGGACTGTCGGCCGCTCGGGACGATCATCCGGGATGGGCTGATGCACGATCGTGAGGAACTCCAGCTCGGCCCCGCAGGCGCATCGCCTCCCTCTGTCCTCCTCCGGCCACGGGTTCGAGACGGAATAGAGCGCGGTCAGGCCGGCGGGGCACCGGGGACGGGGGTTACGGATCACGCGGGTGCGCGTCATCCGCCTCGTCGTTCACGATCCGTTTCGAAGCCACAAATCGTCGAAAGTCCTCAGGAAATCCACGGACACCAGACGGGTAGAACACGCGCCACGAGAGGCGTAAACTGTCCGGCATGGCTCCTCCATTCCTCCGTGGGTTGGCACTCGTGGCGGTGACCGCGTTACTGCTGGGGGCCGCTCCGCTCGCCAAGACACCCGAACCTGCTCAAGACGACAGCATCGAGGCGCTCCGAACCCGTGCCAATGCCGGGGACGCAGAGGCGCAGCTCAACCTTGGCTATATGTACGCCACCGGCGAGGGAGTGCCGGAGGACGCTGTGGAAGCGGTGGCGTGGTTTCGCCAAGCCGCGGAGCAAGGGCATGCGGCCGCGCAGTACAACCTTGGCTTTGCGTACGCCAACGGCGAGGGCGTGCCGGAGGAGCCGTTCTCTGGCCTGTAGCGACAATGTGGCATCGGGATTTCTCAGAGCCAGCGCAGCCTGGATCGCTTGACGCACCATGCAAAGCGACTGGCGCTGCTGATCGAGTTGCTGGGCGGTTCAGACCGCGTCGTGGTTGTGCGGATGGACACGCAGGATCTGGTGCGTTGTACCGTGAAAGCCGCAACGAGCTGCGACAGGACTACGACGCGGGAGAGAAGGGCCACCTGTCAACGGCGGAGCTGACCTACGTGCAGCCGGCGCTGTATGGGGCGTATACGGAGATGAGCGGGGGATCAGCGCTGCGCCCACAGCGGATGCTGGCCGAGGCCAAGAAGGCGCATCGGGTAATTGACGGGACGCTGGTGGAGTTAGGGAGCAGAGTAGCAAAGGTAAGGGGCTGAATGAGATGCCACGAGCGAGCCGAACTGACAACGTCCGAAAGATCTGCGGCTGCACACGATGGAAGCAGTGCCGTCACGCGTGGTATTTGGATTACCAACGCGACGGCGTCCGGTATCGCGACAACCTCGACAAGCTGATCGGCCGACACCCTGCGGACTTTATCGAGGCGAAGGACGAAGCACGGCGCGCTATCATCGCCAAGCTCAATGGCCGTGACCCGAAGGGGATCCTCCCGTCCGACGACCCCACGCTGCGCGACCTGCTGGCCGAGTACGACCGGGAGCGACCGCGGCGTGATCGGTATCAGGTCCCTCAGGTTCTCAAAACAAAGATCCCAACCCCAAGCGGTGGGCTCTGTCCCTTCGGCGAGTGGCGGGCAAGCACCATCAACGTCGAGACCTTGAAGCAGTTTCGGCACGTCAGGCCGCACATCGCGGGGAACCGCGACCTGACGCTGCTTCGAGCGGCATTCAATTGGGCGGTGCTGCACGGACTGGTCCCCACGACACCGTTTCGTATCGGAGGCGTCCCAGCGATGCGTCTGGGCAACGAGACGGCCCGCACGCGACGACTCCAGCCAGGAGAAGCCGAGCGCCTACTAGAGGCCGCGGGCAACCGCAGTGGCCTCAAAGACATCATCACCGCAGCCCTGGAGACCGGCATGCGGCACGGCGAGATCCTCTCGCTCCAGGTGCATCAGGTGCGGTTCTCTCCGCGTGCGGAGATCTTCATTCCCGCGCACATCGCGAAGCAGAATCTGGATCGCCGCATCCCGATTTCGAGCGTGCTCCGAGCAGTCCTGGAGGCCAGGCTCGTCGATCCAGTTGGGGTACCGCTTCCGCCCAATGGGTATGTCTTCGGCGATGAGATCGGACGGCCTCGGCAGACATTCCAAAAAGCGTGGGACGGGACGCGTCGCCGGGCGATGGTGACCGACCTCCACTTCCACGATCTAAGGCGTGAAGCAGGGTCGCGGTGGATGGACGCAGGAATCCCGCCGGCAACGATTCAGCGGTGGCTCGGGCACGCGAACATCAGCCAGACGTCGACGTACCTAGGCGCCTCACTCGGTGCCGACGAACTGGACATGCGTGCGTATGAGGAACGGGTTGGGCTCGTCCAGCCATTGACGCAAATTGACGTAAGAGACAGTACGACCCGTCCAGAAACGACTTCAACCGACATCGACGCTGGCAGAAACACCAATAAAGACGCGGTCGTGCATTAATCGGTATAGGTGGTTGCCTTTTTTGGGAGCAGGAAGTCCTCGGTTCGAATCCGGGCGCCCCGACCATTTTCTTCTCGCCGCAAGACACAACCCTACAAGGACTTGCTCGTCTGGCCTCCCGCGGGCGTTGCAAGAGCAGCCGTGGCTCCCCAAGGGCGCACCTTGCAACGAACTTGCAAGAATTCCCCTGACAACCGACGGTCAGTCTACTGCTCGGTCGGGTTGGGGCATGGGCCCACCGGCCGTTCCGGCGATCAAGTCCTCGACGCTGTGGATACGGCCGTTCGAGATGACCTGCCGCACTCGGTGGGCGGCGGCGATGTCTTCAAGCGGGTTACCCTCCACGACCACCAGATCCGCGAGCTTGCCGGCTTCGACACTTCCGGCGTCGAGGCCGAGGGCCGTGGCGGGGACCACCGTGGCGGCCTGGAGCGCCTGATAGGGCGTCATGCCGGCCATCACATACGCCATCAACTCGCCGTGCAGTCTGAACGCGTTCGGCGAGTCGGTTCCGGCCACAACCTTGCCGCCGGCCTTGTGGATGTTCATGACCATCTGTAGCGTGCCCGGGATTCCGCCACCCGCAGCCTGGCCACCCGCTCCGACACCGCCGCCCTGTCCGGACACCTGCCGCTGCATCCAGCCGGGATACAGATTGAAGCGCGGGTCGGTCCGCATCTCCGGTTCCAGCTCCCAGAGACGCTCGAGTCCGGTCCGCGACACCATCGGACACCAGACCGTGCCGGTCGCGCCAAAGATCTGCGATACGTCTGCATAGCTCTGCTGGAGCGTCCCGATCTTTGGCGAGTAGCCACGACGACTCGTGCCCGACGTGTGCTCGCTGCCGTCCATCCCGACGAGCGCCGCAGGATAGATCTCGTGAGTCGAGACGGGAACTCCGATGCCGTGCCCGAACTCGACGATTCGTTTCTGCAGCACGTCGGTCATCCGGACGTAGCTCTTGAGCAGGTCGTACTGCAGCACTTCCGCGCGCTGCAGCTCGAGCTCGAGATGTCTTGGACTCGCGATCGCGATCCCCATCTTATAGTAGACGCGCTCGTACTCCATTAGATGGCCGGTTGTGAAGTACCGCGGCGCGATCCGGAGATTGGCGTCGCTGGCTTCGCGCTCCTCGACGGCCTCGTAGGGGATGCCGCCTGGGCTCCTGACCGTCGTGACGCCGAACGCCAGGTGCGCGCGGCCCGCCGCCTCGCCGAAGTCGGGCTGGAGGTGGGAGTGCCATTCGATCAGACCCGGCATGACGGTCAGGCCGGAGGCGTCCACCACCATCCCCGTATGCAGGCTCTCGGCATGTGGCTCGACACTGCCGATGCGGTTGCCCTCAATGACGATGTCGACGTCGCTCGCTGCCGTTTCGTTCATGCCGTCGACGAGACGCGAGGCGTGCACGACGAAGCTGGTCTCCGGGACGTCCATCGTATAGGTCAGATTCACGGGGATCGTGCGCGCCTCGCCAGTCTCGATGTTCACTCGTTTGAGCTTGTCGTTGCTCAGGTACACGAGGTGTTTCGAGTCTCCCTGCCAGCTCGGAGAATTGGCGTGTTCGGTCGTGACCTGTCGGGGTGGGCCCAGCGGTTCACCGGAGGCAGCGACCGGCCAGACCGAGAGCATCCCCTGGTAAATGGCGGCCATCTTCGTGCCATCCGGCGACCAGACCGGTCCGCAACCGCCACGCGAGTCGATTGAGAGGTGCCGCACCGGTACGTACCACTGATCGTCGCCCTCGGCGGTCGTCGACATCGTCAAGATCTGGTTCGTCCCCTCACGGAAGCGGCTCGAATACGGCAGGCTTCCGGCGATCGCAAGCCGTGTCCCGTCTGGAGACCATGTGGGCGGACCAGGTTGCGGGAGCTGGTCGTGCACCTTGGTGACGGTGCCGGTGGCGACGTTGACGATCGAGAACTCGGCAACACGCCACATGCCGGTGACGTTGAAGACCGCGATACGCGCCCCATCTGGCGACCAGGCTGCGCCCAGCGGCTGGGTCGACATCGTTGTCAGCTGTCGGCTCTCTCCGGTGACCATGTCGCGAACCCAGAGCTGGAGCTGGTCGCCTCCCTTGTCCGAGGAGTACGCGAGTTGCGATCCGTCAGGGGACCAGGCTGGATCCGTGTCGTAGGCCGAGTCGCTAGTGATGTTCTCCGGTTCTTCGCCTATCGGCATCACGTAGATGTCGTTGAGCGCAGCGAAGGCCACCTTCGTGCCGTCCGGCGAGACCGTGGGGCGCACGAGGCCCAGCGCCTTGCGGGGAGCCGTGGAATCGAAGTCGCGGGCGCGCCTTTCGTAGCTGGGTGGTGCCACCTGCACGGTGGCGGTGAACTCTACGGTCTGGGCTTCGTCAGATCCGAGGGTGCGCTTTCGGATCTTGCCGTCCGATGTGTAGTAAAACTCGATGGACGATGCCCAGCTCACACGGAACGGGAACGCGTTCTCATTACTGGTCAGCGGCGTTCCATCGACTTCCAGACGACTCTCATCTTCTGTTAACGAGTGATACACAATCTGGCCGCCTGGGCCCCACGAGGGGGCGTCGGCGCTGGAGGTGACGCTCGTGAGTCTCCGTTCGGCGCCTCCGGAAACCCTTACCACCCACACCGATTGTTGCCCACGGCCGCGGCCACTGCCCACCAGCGTGGCGCCCCGCTGTGAGATGAACGCGATCTCCGAGTCGTCGGGCGACCACGACGGCATGAAGTCGTTGGCTGGATCCGTCGTCACCCGTTGGAGGTCGCCGGTACCCACATCCAGCACCCAGATGTTGTAGTCGCCGCCGAGTTGGTCGCCGCGGTCGGACGAAAAAGCCACGCGTGAGCCGTCGTGCGACCACACGGGCTCGCGGTCGTCGAACGGTCCCCACGTCAGCTTACGTTGATTCGTACCATCTGGCGCCACGGCCCAGATGTCATAACCCCCGTCACGAAAGCTAAAGAAAGCGATGGTTCGTCCGTCTGGCGCCCAGGCGGGCTGGCGCGCATCGTTGAAGACATCGGTGATCCGCGTCGCCGCGCCGCCCGACGCCGGCAGGATCCAAATACTACCCTGTAAATCGATCGCGAGCGTCTGACCGTCTGGTGATACGGCCACCGACATCGACGTGCCTTCGTCCAGCGTCACGTCGATCGTTGTCGGGACATCCTGTACCGTCTGGGCCTCGCTGTCTGACTGACCCGACCGGCAGCCGCTCACGAATCCGCCGACCAAAACGAGCACGCCAACCAAGATCACTGGTATCGTCATTTGCTTCATGGGTCTTCTGCTCCGATCATGCCTGCGGTCCGCGGCAAGCCCTGCAGCGCCAGACTGTCTATCCGTTGGATCACAGATCCAGTTCACCCGAATCATAGATCGAGTTGGGACTTTGGGTTCAGCCCGCCGTGGACCCCATGAGGCAGATCACGGCATGTCGTCGTCGAGCCACGGCGTGCGACGCGACGCTCCGCGTTCGCACCGCCTGAGATTCTTAGCCATACGCTGCGCGAGGTCAGTGCGCCCTGACTGCTCGGCTACCGACATCACGTCTCGCTGCCAATTTACGGCCTCGTCGTACTGTCCGATTTCGGCGAGCGTCATCGCAGCCGATAAGCAACGCCACGACCAGAAGCGTCACCACAACGCTGATACTGACGAACGGACTGGTGGCGCGCATGTCAAACGAGAGATCGCCCAGCGTTCTTTGTAGACTAAACCGCGGGGATATCAGGCGTCGAGTTGGCCGTTGCTGAGACCATCGCTGACGACGAAGCACCCGTATCCATCACCATTCGCTTAGGATCCACTGCATGAGCCGTCAGCGTGTCCGGTCCCGCGCGAAAAGCCGCGTCGCCCCGCCGTCGACGCCGCATGAGCGTGGCCCACGCAGCTCGGCGTGGTTTCAAGCGCTGCCGTTCGCGCTGATCATCGCCACCGGGGTCCTGGTCTACGCCAACAGCCTGCAGGGCCCCTTCATCTGGGACGACGAGACGGCGATCGTCACCAACCCGACCATCCGTCAACTGTGGCCGCTGTCCGGTCCCCTCTTCCCACCGGGGGAAACCCCGATGGCGGGGCGCCCACTGGCCAACCTCACGCTGGCTCTCAACTATGCTGCGGGTGCCCTAGACGTCGTGGGTTACCGCGTCTTCAATCTCCTGCTTCACATCGGATGTGCCCTGCTGCTCTTTACCATCATCCGCCGGACGCTAGTCGGACCGAGCCTCGGAAGGCGTTTCGGTGAGACGGCTGGGGCCACAGCACTGGTCGCCTCGCTCCTCTGGATGATGCATCCACTCCAGAGCGAAGTGGTGAACTATGTGACGCAGCGTACGGAATCGCTGGCCGCCGTGTGTCTGTTGCTGACGTTGTACAGCACTATTCGCTCCCGGCACGGCTCGTCGGGGCTCTGGAACCCACTGGCCGTCACGTGCTGTGCGCTGGGCATGGCATCCAAAGAGTCGATGGTCATCGCCCCACTGGTTGTCGTACTTTACGACCGCGTGTTCGAGTTCGAGTCACTGGGAGACGCGCTGCGTACCCGGACACGTCTCTACGGAGGGCTTGCCGCGACGTGGATACTACTCGCCATCCTTGTCGTCACGACCGACCGGTCGACGGTCAGTTTCTCCGGCGACGTAACCTCGATGACCTACCTGTGGAACCAGTTTCAGATGGTCACAACCTATTTATGGCTCAGTGTGTGGCCCGATCGGCTCGTGCTCGATTACGGCCTCCCTCAGCCTCTTTCGTTTGCCGATGTCACCCGTGAGGCGGCGCTGGTCGGAACCCTTCTCATCATGACCCTGACTTCGCTGGTGCGCTGTCCTCGTATCGGTTTCCTCTGCGCGGTCTTCTTCCTTGCACTCGCACCGACATCGAGCGTCCTACCCATTCTGAGCGAGGTCGGGGCCGAGCGCCGCATGTATCTCCCAATGATGGCGGCATCGGTCCTCGCCGTAGTGCTCGTGCGGATGTTCGCAGACTGGACGGTGGGCAGGATGGCCGAACGTGGCGGGCGCGTTCCAGAGATGGCTGTCGCAAGTCTGGTGGTCGCAGGCCTTGTCGCCTGCGGTCTGACCACGGTCCGCCGCAACAACGAGTTCTCCGATCGCCCAACCCTATGGAAGACGGTCGTCGACCGACGGCCCCACGGGCGGGCACGCCTCTCGTACGGAGCGGCGCTCAGAGATGCCAATCGAAGCGCGGACGCACTCGACACCCTGCGCGAGGCGATCGTCGACTATCCCGACGCGGGGTATGTCCTCGGTACGGAGCTGTTCTTCGCGGGCGAGATCGACGAAGCCAGCGGCGCGCTACAACGCTTTATCAATGAGGGGAGGTCGGAGAATTTTGTGCCAGCCCGCAGCCTGTTTGCCCGCGTACTCATCGCTCAAGGTGAGCTCCAGGCCGCCACGGGGCAATACGAGAGCATTCTCGACATGGATCCGACGAATCTTGACGCGCTTGCGGGTCTGGCGGAGACCCTCTTTACGCAAGAGCGCTACCAGGAATCCGCTGTCGCGTTTCAGCGTGTCTCAGAGCGCATGCCCACCCCTACTGCGCAGAACGAAATTCGGTGGGGCGTGGCGTTGAGCGAGGCTGGACAACCCAGAGAGGCAGCCGCCCACTTCGAGAAGGTGCTGGAGATCGACCCTCGGTCGGCGACCGCGCACTTACTATTGGCGGACCTTCTTCTGGTGCAGCGGGATCGCCCCCGTGACGCCGAGACACATGCTCGTGCGGCGTTGGAACTGACACCCGATGACGGTAGGGTTCATCACCTCCTCGCGATCGTGCTGGTCAGAACGGACCGGCTCGACGAGGCGATGTCTCACTTTCGCGAGGCCAGTCAACTTCGTCCTGATGATCCGATGATTCGAGCAGACCTAGAACGAGTCGTTGCGCTTTCGGATGCGGTCCGAACGGGTGATTCACCGACCCGCTGAGTCGGTCCGAGCGAATTCGCCAATTCCAAAAAAGAAAAGCCCGGCGGGCGTCCTGCCCACCGGACTTTCTCATGTCACGTGTCCGAAACGATCACGTGTCCGCTGACCGCCTCGTTCCCTCTTAGAACTCCAGCGAGCCGCTGAGGTGAAGCAGACGGCCCCCCAGAATCGAATCGACCTCGGTGTTGAGCGTCGCTGCCGGTTGGAGCCACCGGGAGCCGTACCTGGAGTTCGCACCCAGGACGGTCGCACCGTTGGTCACGTTGTAGAGGTCGAGATTCCCTCGCAGCAAAACCCCACCGAATGAAAAGCCTTTCGACAGCCGCATGTCGAGCTGGTGACGCCGGCCCAGGAACTGCTGATACGGCTTGAGCAGCGGAACCGGAACCGACGTCGTGCACGTCACCTTGGTGCCACACGCCGCCAGGTTGCGTCCGAGCGACTCCGAGATCAGGTCGTTCTTGACCCGGTAATCCGCTAGGTACGGTTTCCCCGCCACGCTCTGGAACGTACCGCTCACGGTGATGTCGCCCGGAAACGGGTAGCTCCCAAAGGCCTTGATGTTGTGGTGCGCCTTGTACGGGATGGTCGTGTCGCAGTTCAGCAGCTGCTGTGGGGAATCCATCACAAAGCAAGAGTTGATGTTCGTTGTCCCCGTGTCAAAGCCACCGCCAAGCGACGCCCCGTTGTTGAACCGCGTGTCGATGCTGACGCCAATGAAGTCGTTAGTGCCGCAATGTCTGCCGGCATTTGGCGCTCGGCCCCCCACACGCTGGGCCCCACAGGTGACCTCATCATTATCGATAAAGTCCGACGCCTGCGTCACCATATTGCTCTTTTGCCCGAACTTCTCTGGCTTGATGTCATAGAGGCCACAGACCTCATAGCCGCCGCCGCCCGGCAGCCGCGAATCAATCGGCGCCGTGGCGCAGAAGGGATCGAAGTCCTCCGGGCTCACCAGGACGTTGTCGGTCACCCGCCAGTTCCCTGATGTGCTGCGGTAATAGCCGGCGGTCAGTGACATTCCGGGGAACAGCTCCTGAACCACTTCGGCCGAGATATCCCAGCTGTAGTTGCGGTTGCCAGTGCCTGCTTGCACGCTTCTGTCGTACTTCGTGGCGCCTGGGTTGTTCTGCCCGAACTGATCATTGTCCATTGCTCCGCACTCACCGTTCGCTTGTGTGCTGATCAGGTCGCAGTCTGGGTAGAAATTCCCATTGTCGTCGCTCCAGACGCGGCGCGTCGAGTTCACGGAGGTCGAGATCGGGTTGACTCGCCCGACGAGGCTGCCCAAGGTCGTCTCGACGTACTTGCCCACGGCGAACTTGAGTGCGGTTCGGCCGGTGCCGGTCACATCGTATGAAACGCCTAGCCGCGGATTTATGTCATTGAATCCGAGGACGTCCTTCTGCTCCGGGAATGTGCGGTCATACGGGATCCACGCGCTGGCAGCCACGGTCTGGGCGGGGTTGTAACCCGTGTAACGGTCAAACCGAATGCCGTAGTTGATCGACATACGGGCCAAGGACCACTGATCCTGGAAGTAGACCGCCAGGGCATTACTGCGGTCTTTCTTGAGATCCGGGGTCGTATACGTCGCAAACTGTCTCAGCCGAAAGGGCACCCGGTTCTTGAAGTTAAACTCTAAATCGCCATTCACCGGACGGTCCGCATTGGTCTCGCCCTGCTCCATCAGGAATCCAAACTTGACGGCATGCGACCCAGTGACGTAGGAGGCCGCGGCCCGTTGGGAGTAGCGGTACTGGTCGGTGACATTGGGGTAGGACGACCTCGCGCCGTATCGAAGACCGGTCCCCGTGTCAGTGGTGCTGATCGCGCCCGGAACCCCCGCAAACTCCCCGTCTCCAGGGGCCGGATAGGGCCACCGACCCCGCATGTGCGCCACGCCCGCTTCAAGCAGGAGCCGGTTGGAAACCGGCGAGGTCCAGGTGGCCTGATACAGCGCCATTGGCGAAAGGTTATACGTCCGCGAATACGCCTCGGGCGAGGCAAATTCGCCCCGTCCCCGATTGAAGAACGTCTGAAAATCGGTAAAGACGCCGATCTTGTTCTTCTGATTCGCCTGGATCGTGAACCGTGCACCGCCGCTCCGCATCCATTCGGTGCGATACGCCGGTCGGTCTAGGTCGGGCTCATAGAACGGCGTGCCCTGCCCTTTGTTAAAGAACACACCGGGCACCGTGTTGATATTGCGCGCCGCGCGAGCCGCGGCGTAGAACCACACTTTGTCCCGCGCGATCGGACCACCCACCGAAAGGTCGAAGTTGTAGAACTTCAGCATCTCGTTCGTGTGGGTTACACCCTGGTCTATCAGCTCCTGTGTCAAGTTGTCGGTCTGCAGGCCGTCGTTCGTGTAGGTGCCGGCAGTTTTGAATGAGAGCTGGTTCGAGCCCTCTTGGGGGATCATGTTCATCACGAGGGTCGCTTCGCTCTCCGCGTTGCCACCGCCGGTTTCCATAACCGTTTCCGAAGCGAATACCGGGTTCAGCACGTACGGAATAGAGGTTCCGGTGGGGGAGGCGGTGCCCATGCCGTCATACTGCACGGAGACGTCGCTCTTACCATGGAAGAACAACCCGCCGCTCTGCCCGTTGGATCGGTAGATGCCCGACGAGCCGCCGACGTCGGCGGTGCCGGTGACCCCAGGGACGAGCGTGATGAGCGATTGCGCCGCAAAGCCCCCGCCGGTTGGCAGCGACTTAAGCAGCTCCGTCGCTATCGAGGACTGCGCGACCGTTTGCTGCACGTCAACCAAGGGGCTCGCCCCGGTGACAGTGATCGTCTCTTCGATCCCGCCGACCTGCATGGCCGCGTCGATATTGGCCGTAAACCCAGCCGTCAGCACGACCCCTTCCCGAATGATCGTCGAGAAACCCGGGAGGGTGAAGCTGACAGCATAGGTGCCGGGCACCAGGTTTGTGATGTTGTAGAGTCCTGCACCATCGCTAAACGCAGTGCGGACCCCTTCAATTAGCGCCGGGCTGGTGGCCTCGACGGTCACGCCAGGCAGCACGCCGCCTGTGTCGTCAACCACCGAGCCGGCGACACCCTGCGCCGAGGCTGTAAACGGTGCGAGAACCAGCAACGCCACGAGTGCGGTGCTGCTAAAAAATGTGAGCCTACTCCAACTCATTAGCTATCCCCCCTGTTGTTCCTTAATGAAGAATGGACGAATCTCATTCATCACGGCCCATGGCCACACAGGCTATTCCACCTTCAAGTAGAATATATGCAAACTACACGCTGGTAGCAATAT
>Ga0310123_10001878_pt1 | contig 17129 bp, 15 predicted proteins | sample CB6_AW_1057_MG_FD_203505 | JGI IMG/M metagenome (GOLD analysis project Ga0310123, IMG submission 203505) | Marine microbial communities from Western Arctic Ocean, Canada - CB6_AW_1057 | ecosystem: Environmental > Aquatic > Marine > Oceanic | place: Canada: Western Arctic Ocean | collected... | reverse complement strand
GTGTATTATATTTGCCAAAATTTTCATCATTAACAGCCCAATTTTCTTCACGTAATTCTTCCAAAGGAATTCCAATAATATATCCAATAATTTCATTTTGATATCTCGCTATGAATGGTAATGATTTTTTTCCATCAAAGTATTTTTCAATAGTATTTTTTGTTAAAACAGCTTGTCTTCCATATTCTTTTGCAAGGTGTAAAGAGATACTAATCAATGGGGGATAATCTTCTTTTCCGAGTTTCTCAACAAATTCGATTTGGAAAACATTTGTTGAAGCGATAATCTTTGTCTGTGACTTTTCTAACTTGTTTTCCATTTAAGGGAAAATTAAAAATATTTAGATCTACTATGAAGCCATTTGTTTCATCATGTTAATTGAGCTAAATTTCGCTGATGATATCCTTTATAGATAAACTAAAAAATTCAATCAAAACAAAAGAATCTAACCTATGTGTAGGAATTGATATTGATAAAAAGCAGTTTGCTTCCAATGTTACTTTAGAAGAATTAAAAGATTATTCATTTACAGTTATTGATGCTACAAGAGATTTTGCTGCTGCTTATAAACCTAATCTTGCTTTTTTTGAAGAATGGGGCTCGAAAGGTTTTATTTGGTTAGAAGAATTAATAGAAGAAATTGGAAATCAGCATGTTATCATAGCGGATGCAAAAAGAGGAGATATTGGTAATTCCGCGGCACATTATGCGAATGCTTTTTTTAAACATTTTAATTGTGATGCTATTACCGTGAATCCTTATATGGGAGAAGAAACAATAACACCATTTTCTACAGACTCTACAAAGGGAGTATATGTTTTGTGTGTGACCTCAAATTCATCTGCAGGATATATACAAAATGATACTTTTAAAAACGTAATTAATTTGACAAATGAGATGAATGAGAATAAAAATATTGGTTTAGTTGTTGGTGCTACCGATATGCACAAAATGGAAAAAATACGATCATTAAGCAATTTACCTTTTCTAATCCCAGGTATCGGTGCACAAGGTGGAGATTTAGAGAATACAGTTAATATTAACAAAGAATTTATGGATTCAACTTTGGTAAATGTTTCACGATCTATAATTTTTGCTGATAACAAAGATTCTAAAAGTATTTATAATGCTGCAAAAGAATTTTCAGGACAAATGAGAAAATATTGTGAACAATAAAGATTTTACAGAGATTTTTGAGAAAACAAATGCATTGATGTATGGTCACTTCATACTGTCTTCTGGATTAAGAAGTGATGCATATTTTCAATGTGCTAAAGTATTACAATATCCAGAATATCTAACGATGTTTGGAGAAATATTGTCCAATCATTTTAAATCATATTCAGTTGACAAAGTTATTTCCCCTGCATTAGGTGGTATTGTTCTTGGGACTGAAGTTGGTAGGCAATTAGGCGTAAAAACAATTTTTTGTGAAAGAATTGATCAAAATATGAAACTTAGAAGAGGATTCACCATTAAAGAAGATGAAAAGATTTTAATTATTGAGGATGTTTTAAGTACAGGAGGATCTGTAAAAGAGGTTATGAAATTAGTCAATCATCACAGAGGAATTGTTTGTGGGATAGGAGTAATTGTTGATAGAAGTTCATCAAAAATAGATTTACATGAAGAATTTTTTTCGGTTACCAAGCAAGTTGCAAATATTTTCTCTCCAGAAGATATTCCAGATTCTCTTAAAAATATTCCACCCACAAAACCTGGAAGCAAAAATATAGATGTATAAGGATTTAAAGATAGGTATTGCTCTCGGTGGAGGTGGAGCAAGAGGCGCATGTCATATTGGTATATTAAAAATTCTAGAAGAACATAATATATTTCCTGATATTATTTCTGGAACAAGTGCAGGTTCAATGATTGGTGCAATGTATGCCTGTCATGGGAATGCGGAAACGGTTGAAAAAAGATATACAGAACATATTAATAGTACAGATTTTAGAGATTTAGGTTTTAGATATATATCAAATGATGAGAAAGATGAATCAATCTTTGCACAAGTAATGAAACAAATAAAAAATCAATATGTTTTAATGGTTGGTGCAACACGCAGATCAATTATTAAAAATGAAAGACTCTCAAAAGCAACCAAAAATCTGATTTCATGCAAAACATTCGATGAATTGAATATACCATTAATTATAACTGCTACTGATCTTATATCAGGAAAACCAATTATTTATAAAACTGGTAGTATCATTGATGCAGTTGTTCAAAGTTCATCTATTCCTGGTTTTATAGAGCCGACATATCAGGGTGATAGAATGTTGGTTGACGGAGGAGTGGTATTGCCAACTCCTGTTAGTCCATTATTGAATGAGTGTGATTTTATTATTGCAATTAATATCAGTAAAAAGTTTAAAACCAATCAGAAACTTGAGAATATTGTTGAAATTATGTCAAGAGTAAGAGATCTTTCAATTCGTCATTTAAATGCATACTTATTAGATCAAGCCGATTTTGTATTTCATCCAGATCATGATAGCGTTCATTGGTCTGCATTTGATCGTACAGATGATTTTATTAAAAATGGACACGATTGCGCTCAAAATGAAATCGAAAATTTGATCCATAAACTTGACTCTTTCAACGAAGTTAATATAGAAATTTCTAAAGAAACTTTTTGGACAAAGATTAAGAAAAAGTTATTTTCCCACAACTGATGAAGAGATTATTATTATTTTTTTATTTTTCAATATTATTTGGTCAACAATTTGATGATCCGGCTGATTTTAAGTTTAGTATAGATGATGTAAGAAGAGGAGAAGAAGTAGCTCTTGTAAATCTAGACACAGATCTTGAATATGGTTGGCATATCTATGCAATATATGATGTTCCAGACGGTCCTGAATCAACGACTATTAATGTAGAAGGATCAATTATTGATGATATTGGTAGGATTATTGAACCTGTTCCTATTATTAGTTTTGATGAAGGTTTTGGGATTACAACAAGGTATCATGAAGAAAAGCCAAATTTTAAAATCCCAATCAAAATTCGTAAAGATCTTCCTTTAGGATCTTATAGTTTTAAGTGTACAATTAGATATCAAGTATGTAACGAAGGTTTATGTTACCCTCCTAATGAATATACGGAAATTTTAAAGTTTAGTGTTATAGAGGGGAATATTAGAGATGAGTATGCCATTGCTAGTTTCTCCTTTGATGAAAGATCTATATTGGATGTAACAGATAGCAAGGTTGGATCTTTTCTTTTGTTAGCACTCAGCATGGGGTTTTTGGCACTATTAACTCCTTGTGTATTTCCAATGATACCAATTACTATATCATTTTTTACTCATCGTAGTGAACAAAAACAAGGCTCTCCTGTTAAGAGCGCTTTTGTTTATATGTTAGGAATTGTATTTACCTTCACTTTCTTGGGTATGTTGCTTGCAATTTTGCTTGGTGCATCTGGTGCAAATCAATTAGCAGCGAATCCATATGTGAATCTATTTATTGGATTTTTATTTATTTATTTTGCCTTGTCTCTTTTTGGATTTTTTGAAATAGAATTACCAGAATTTTTAAGAAGATTTTCATTAGAGAGAGAAAATTCTGAGGGTTATGTAGGTATTTTGTTTATGGCTTTAACGTTTACTTTAACTTCCTTTACTTGTACAGTGCAATTTATGGGTCTGATTTTAGTTGCTGCTGCTCAAGGAGAATGGTTTTGGCCTATTATTGGTATGTTAATTTTCAGTTTAGCATTTGCTTCTCCATTTTTCTTTTTGGCATTATTTCCTCATTATTTAACAAAATTACCACAATCTGGTAATTGGCTGAATTCAGTAAAAGTAATAATGGGATTTTTAGAATTAGCTGCTGCATTCAAATTTATTAGTAATACAGATTTGGTGTGGAATTGGAATATCTTTACTTATGAAATTGTCCTTTTTTCTTGGTCTGTAATAATGTTCTTATGTTTTTTATATCTTTTGGGTCTTATTCGTTTTAAAAATGACTCAAAAGTATCTTTTTCAAATATGCGTTTGGCTTTTGCGATTCCATTTCTATTGTTTAGTCTATATTTGGGATTAGGAAATTTCGGATATAAGATTAATGGAACACTTGAATCATATCTTCCACCAAAAGAGATACATTCAAATTTGAACTGGGTTACTTCACTAGATGAAGGTTTTAATTTGGCTAATCTAGAGAGTAAAAAGATTTTCATCGATTTCACGGGAGTAACGTGTACAAACTGTCGCTGGATGGAGAGGAATATCTTTACTGATAGATCTGTGGAAGAATTAATGAAAGAATTTGTTTTAGTTAGCTTATATACTGATGCTGGAGAAAATTATCTTCAGAAAAGGGAGTACCAAATTAATAGATTTAAGACTGCTGCACTTCCTTATTATGTTATTTTGGATAAGAATGACTTTGTTATTGGAGAATTTCCGGGAATGTCAAGAAATGTAAATGATTTTCAAGACTTTTTAAGAAAAGGATTAAATTAATTGTGGAACTTATTTTAAGCTTCTTTATTTAAATAAAACAATTATGAAAAAATTAATTATATCAATTATTACAATATCGTTTGTTTCTGGACAGAATCCTGCTTTTCAACAGTTCAGCACTTTATTTGCTGATATAGTTGAAGATGTAAATCAATCCGTTGTTACAATTACTGCTAAGAAAACCTACACAATGAATAAAAGAGATCAAGAGATGTTGAGATTTTTTGGTAGAAATATTCCTGATTCTTACCAGGGGAAATCATTGGGTTCTGGTGTGATAGTAGATGCAGATAATGGTTATGTTATTACTAATCATCATGTTGTATTTGATAATGGAAAACCTGTAGATGAAATTATTATAGAATTGATGGATAAAAGAATGTTTGATGCAGAAATTATAGGCTTTGATGAAGGAACCGATTTAGCCCTCTTACAGATTGAGGCTGATAATTTGGAATCTGTTAAAGTAGGAGATTCTGATAAGGTTAGAGTTGGTGAATGGGTATTAGCCATAGGAAGTCCTTTTTCTGCAAATTTGAGTCACACGGTCACTGCAGGTATTGTGAGCGCAGTAGGACGTGATAATGTGATGATGTCAGGTGGTGATAAATATCAAGATTTTATTCAAACTGATGCTGCAATTAATCCAGGAAATAGTGGTGGAGCATTATTAAATATGGCAGGAGAATTAATTGGCATTAATGCAGCAATCATTTCTGGATCAAGATCTAGTGCAGGAGTTGGATTTGCTATTCCATCCAACATAGTGAAAAAAGTTAAAGATGATTTAGTTGTAAAAGGATACGTCGTACGTTCTTTCTTAGGAATCTATATGCAAGATATTAATGAAGATATCTATGAAGCAATGGAACTTGAATCAATGCGAGGAACAATCATAGGTGAAGTTATTCCAGGCAGTCCAGCTGATAAAGCTGGCTTGGAAGAAAGTGATATTATTGTAGGTTTTGAAAATCAGAAAATCAATAATGGATCAGAATTAAAAAATTTGGTATCGAATAGTATTCCAGGATCAAAAATAAAGCTTAAAATTCTTCGTTCAGGAAGGAATGAAGATATTGAGGTAGTTTTGGAAGAAAAATCGGTTGATGGGTTATCATCTGTCGGTGATACTCATATAAATAAAATTTTTGGACTTACTGTTGCAAATATATCCGATGCTTTAATTAAAAAATTTGATATTCTTTCTAAAAGTGCAGGTTGGTCAGATGGTTCAGATGTAAAGGGTGTTGTTGTCACTGAGATATTGTCTGGCGGTATTGCTGAACAAGCTGGTTTTGAACTCGGTGATTTAATAAATCGTGTGGGACAAAAAAAGATTTCCAATATTAATGAATTCATTAATGAGATAGAACAATATGAAGAAGATAAAAAAATTCTGGTTCTAGTAAAACGTGGTAGAGCATCTAGATTCTTAACACTTCGAAGATAAATTCTAATCAAATTGCAATAATTCGACATTTCTTATAAGTTCATAGTTAATTCACTATGGGTATAAAGAAAGAAAATTCAAAAGCAGATTTTATATCAATTGAACATGATATACTTAATTTTTGGGAAAAGAATGATATCTTTCAGAAATTAATCAAACAGAACTCCAAAGGTAAGAAATGGAGTTTTCTTGATGGTCCAATTACTGCAAATAATCCGATGGGAGTCCATCATGCCTGGGGAAGAACATTGAAAGATGTTTATCAACGTTATAAAGCCATGAATGGATATCAATTACGTTATCAGAATGGTTTTGATTGCCAAGGGTTATGGGTAGAAATTGAAGTAGAAAAAGAACTTGGTATTAAGTCTAAAAAAGAGGTTGAAGATCTTGGTATAGAAGAATTTGTTAATCTCTGTAAAAAAAGAGTGCAAAAATATTCAGAAGTTCAAACTGATCAATCTAAGAGACTAGGTTATTGGATGGATTGGGATAATTCATATTATACCATGTCCGAGGATAATAATTATGCAATCTGGTCTTTTCTAAAAAAATTGTTTGAAAAAGACAAAATTTATCGTGGTACAGATGTTGTTCCATGGTCTGGTAGATCAGGTACTTCTTATTCTCAGATGGAAATTATTGAAGGTCGTAAACTAACCGTCCATAAAGGCGTTTTTGTAAAATTTCCCTTAAAAGATCACAAGAATGAAAATTTACTTATCTGGACTACAACACCATGGACTCTATCTTCAAATATTGCTGTAGCAATTAATACAAAATTAAATTATACAAAAATATCTATACCTGATGGTTCTATTTATTATGTTGCTGAAAATAATTTAAAATTTCAGCGTCTTGCTAAAGAATTTTCTGAAAAGAAAAACTGGGTTAAAGGAATCCCTAAACTAAAAACTTTAGATCAAATCTTTAAGGAAAGAGGAGGATATAAGATTATTGAAGTGCTAAAAGGTAAAGACATGCTTGGTTGGAATTATGAAGGACCTTATGATCATCTTGATGCACAAAATAATAATGGAGGTTATCCAAATGTTAATGTTGAATTAGAGAAAAAAGGAGTTAATGCAGTTCAATGTCATGTTATTGTTGATGGAGGAAAAGATTCAGAAGGAAATGACATGGTAATTGAAGGAGAAGGAACTGGTATAGTTCATATGGCAGGAGGGTGCGGATCAATAGACAATAAAATTTGTAAAGAAAATGATTTTGTTGAAATATCACCGATTGATAATCAAGCTAATTTTGTTGAAGGTTTTGATTTCTTATCTGGTCTTAATGCAACCGATGAAAAAACCTCAGAAAAGATATTACAAGACTTAAAAAAGAGAAATTTATTGCTTTATGCAGAAGATTATCCTCATGTATATCCACATTGTTGGCGATCAGGAGACGAACTTGTTTTTAAACAGGTAAACGAGTGGTATATAAACATGGATTGGAGAGACAAGATTAAGAATGTTGTCGATGAAATTAATTGGATTCCAAAATGGGGATCAGATAGTGAACATAATTGGTTAGACAATATGGGTGATTGGATGATTTCAAAAAAACGATTTTGGGGATTAGCATTACCAATATGGACATTTGAAGATGGGAGTTTTTATGTTGTTGGTTCCAAAGAAGAGTTGGAAAAACTTGCTGTTGAAGGATGGGATAAATTTAAAGGTAACAGTCCTCATCGTCCTTGGATTGATTATGTTAAAATTAAACATCCTGAGACAGGTTTAGTTGGGAGTAGAATTGAGGATGTTGGAAATCCATGGCTTGATGCAGGCATTGTTCCTTTTTCTACTCTAGGTTATTTTGACAATAATAAATATTGGAAAGAATGGTTTCCTGCTGACTTTATTACGGAATGTTTTCCTGGTCAGTTTAGAAATTGGTTTTATTCTTTGCTTGCTATGTCAAGTTTTCTGGAGGACAAAGCCCCTTTTAAAACTCTTCTTGGTCATGCCTTAGTTAAAGATGAAGATGGAAAAGAAATGCATAAAACTGCAGGTAATGCAATCTGGTTTGATGATGCGGCTGAAAAAATGGGTGTAGATGTTATGCGATGGATGTACATAAGGCAAAATGTAGAGAATAATCTATTATTTGGATACAGTAAGGCTGATGATGTGAGAAAAAGATTAATTAGCTTTTGGAATATTTATTCCTTTTTCTGCACCTATGCTAATGTTGATAAATTTGAACCTGATACACAAAAAATTAACCCTAAAGATTATACATTATTGGATAAATGGATTATTGCAAAAGTTAATTTATTAATTAAAGAATCTTCTATTCATTATGATAGATTTGAAGCAGATAAATTATTGAAAAAGATTGAGTTATTTATTGATGATTTATCCAATTGGTACATTAGAAGAAATAGAAGAAGATTTTGGAAGAGCGAAAATGATAAAGATAAATTTGTGGCATATCAGACTTTATACGAGGTTTTATTATCAGTCATTAAGATTTTATCTCCAATCTTACCCTTTGTAACAGAACATATGTATAAGAATATTTCTAAAGAGAAATTCGAAAGTGTCCATTTATCTCCTTATCCTAATTTTGATGAGAAAAAAATTGGTTCAGAACTCTTGAAGAAAGTTGATGTATTGAAAAAAGTAATGGAGGGAGGACGAGCTGCAAGGAAGAAAGCCAATGTGAAAGTAAGACAGCCTTTATCCGAGATAAAAATCTATGAGAATAATTCTAATATTGCTGAATTTATAATGAATCAAAAAGAAATTATCCTCGATGAATTAAATATAAAGAAAGTTACAATTACGGACCAAATTGAGATGATGGGATCTTTTACAATAAAACCAAATTTTAAAACTTTATCTTCAAAATTTGGAGAGGATATGCAAGAAATTGTAAAGATTATATCTACAATGGATGAATATTCAACAATTAAAAAATATCTCCATCATGAAAAACTTTTTTCAGAAGATTTTGATATTATTAATGAAGATGTTATTGTTCAGATTAAAGGCGCTAAGAATGAGGAAGCATTTTTTTCTAACAATGTTATTGTTTCCATAAATACAGAGATAGATGATAATCTAAAAACAGAAGGATTGGTGAGGGAAATTATTAGACATATTCAAATCATGAGAAAAGAAGCAAACTTTGATGTTGATGACAGAATTGTACTATCTAATAATTTTTCTGACGATATAGTTAATGCTATTGAAAAACATAAACAATATTTGATGAATGAAATATTATGTACAGATATTGTGGACAATTTGGAAAATAGTGACTATAATTCCGTTTTCAGTTATGAAAAGAACGATTTTAGTATTTTCATAAAAAAACAAAAGAATAAATAAATTGAAAAAAAATAAATATTCAAAAACTGAACTTAAAATATTTAGAAAAAATATTCTTCTAAAAATAGAAGAAATTAATGATAATATTAAGGGTATACGTTCAACTAGCTCAAATGATTCTTCAATGTTTTCACATAATGTTTTAGAAGATCATAATGAAGGCACGGAAACTCATGAGGTAGAAAAAAGTTTTTTGTTAATGTCTCGTGAATCTGATTATGTAACAAATCTGCAAAAAGCACTTCATAGAATTGATAGTGGTACTTATGGTATCTGTCAAATTTATCAAGATGATCCAAAAAAATGTGAATGTCCTGATTCGCCCTTAATTCCTGAAGAAAGATTATTAGAAGTTCCAAATGCTACTAAAGGTGTTTTTTGTAAAGAGAAAAAGAAACTGAATTTATTATGAAATTTTTCTTAATCTGCTTCATTCTATTGATTGATCAGATTTCAAAAATACTTATTCATGCTAAGATAAATTTGTATGAATCAATACAGATTATACCTCATTTATTAGATTTTACATATATCCGAAATGAAGGAATTGCTTTTGGTATTAATTTTGCGGGTTCAAAAGTTATTTTTATTGTATTTCCTATACTAATTACGTTCTATTTATTTTCATTATTAAAAGATAAAGAGTTTGATAAACCTTTTTATCAAATTTCTCTATTATTGATAATTGGTGGAGCTATAGGAAATATAATTGATAGAATTTTTAGGGGATATGTAATTGATTTTATTGATTTCCATATTAATAATGTACATTGGTATGTATTCAATCTAGCAGATTCATCAGTAACAATAGGATTGTTATTCTTGCTTTATAGTTCTATAATCATTCAAAGGCAATGATTTGTGAAAATAGCAGTTTCTTCCTCAGATGAACTTATTAGGTTAGATCTCTTTCTTTCTCAGAGATTAGTACAGTTTTCTCGAACTAATATTCAAAAAATGATTTCTAATCAATCAATTAAAGTAAATGGTAAATGGACTAAAAAAAAATCAGTGCTCAATTATGGAGATATCATAGAGATTGATTTGACTAATAAAAAGAATCTAGAAAAAACGTTATTAGAGAAATGGAAATATCCATTGGATGTTTTGTATAAAGATAAAGATTTTGCAATTATTAATAAACCACGTGGTGTTATTGTTCACCCTGCTAAAGGAAATTATAATCAAACTCTTGTTAATATTCTTTTAGATACATTTGAACAAGATTTTGAAAGTTCTGTTGATCCTTTACGACCAGGAATTGTCCATAGATTGGATAAAGATACTACTGGAGTGATGATTATACCGTTCAGTGAATATTCTCATTGGAAAATTGCTGAACAATTCCAAAATAGAACAATACAAAAAGAATATATAGCTATTACATGGGGTTTATGGGACAAGAATGAAGGTATCATAGAGAATTCTCTTAATCGTAATAAAAAAAATCCGATAAAATTTGAAGTATCAAATACCGGAAAGAATGCATTATCTGAATTTAAGTTAATAAAAGCTGGAAGATATTTGTCAGCGGTGAGATTTTTTCCTAAAACAGGAAGAACTCACCAGATTAGAGTACATTGTAAAGAATCTGGATACCCAATATTTGGAGATGATTTATATAATGGTGGAATTCAAAAATCTAAAGAATATGCTAAGGATATTCAATTACAACTAAACAATTATTACTCTATGATTGAAGGATTCTGTCTACATGCTCACTCAATTGAGTTTAATCATCCTTCAACGAATAAAAGAGTACAGTTTAAGATTGATCCAGATAAAAATTTTCAAACCATATATCAGGATATATTAGATGAAAAAATTTGAGAATAGTAAAAATGAATTTCTATCATTTTTAGAACTTGATAGAGGTTATTCGGTTCTGACTATTAGTGCTTATAGAAGAGATATAGAATTATATCAGAATTTTGTCCAGGAAAACAAATTAAATTATTTAAAGGCAAAAAAAGAAATTATCTTTGATTTTCAATCAAGTTTACAAGATGCGGTTGGTCCAAGGTCATTTGCTAGACTTTTATCAGCACTCAGAACATTTTATAAATTTTTGCATATGGAAAATTTGATTAATGATATAGTTTTTAACGAAATAAAATTATATCCTTCTCCCAAATACAAGAAAAGTATCCCAACTTTTTTATCCAAAAATCAAATTGAAGAAATCATTAAAAAAATTGACTCAGATACGAAAGGAAATGATTCTATAAAAGCAAGAAATAAAGCTCTAATAATGCTTTTTTTTACTTCAGGATTACGACTTAATGAACTTAATTCAATAAAAATACGAGATATTGATTTTTCCAATAATAGTTTAAAGGTTGTTGGGAAGGGAAATAAGCAAAGAATGGCAAATTTTGATAATTATACTAAAAATTTGATTATACAATATCTAACATACTTCAAAAAATATCCTTTGGTAAAAAAAGCATATAATGATAATTTATTTGTTCATAAAAATAATAAGGCTTTATCAAGATATAATATCCAATACATTGTAATGAAAAATTTGAAAAAATTAACTTTGAATACATATGGTCCTCACGCTTTAAGACACTCATTTGCAACGCATTTATTAAACAATGGTGTTGGATTGAATGCTATTAAATCTTTACTTGGACATGAAAGCCTATCTTCAACACAAATTTATACTCATGTTGGTGTTAGTAAACTGAAAGAAGCAATTAAAAAGTCACATCCAAGAGGCGAAAAATAATGCTGAGTTATCTTAACATTAAAAATGCTAATTATATTAGAAATGCTTCTGTTGATATACTAATCGATAATGCAGTGAAATCAAATGAAGGAGTTATTGGTCATAATGGTGCATTGATGGTGGATACTGGAGAATTTTCTGGAAGAATTCCAAAAGATAAATTTATTGTTGAAGAAGATTTTTCATCCAATAATATATGGTGGGGAGATATAAATCAGCCAATTTCAGAAGAAAATTTTAATCATTTATATAATAAAGCAATTGAGACATACAATAACCTAGATAAAGATTTTTATGTCTTTGATGGGTTTGCAGGGGACGATAAAAAGAATAGCATCAATGTTAGAATGGTAACAAAGAAAGCATGGCAATCATTATTCGTGAATAATATGTTTATTAGACCAGAACAATCAGATTTAGAAGATTTTACGCCTGATTTTACTATTATTAATGTATTTGATGTCAAAGAAAAGGATTGGAAAGAGTTTGGACTCAATTCAGAGAATTTTATTGTATTCAACCTGAAAAGAAAAATAGCAATTATAGGGGGCACAGAATATGCTGGTGAAATGAAAAAAGGGATTTTTTCTATTATGCACTATTATTTACCGCTTAAAAATGTTTTGTCTATGCATTGTTCTGCAAATGTTTCAAAAGATTTGAGTGAATCAGCATTATTTTTTGGTTTATCTGGTACAGGGAAAACGACCTTAAGTACAAATGCAGATCGTCCATTAATTGGCGATGATGAACATGGATGGTCCGATGATGGAATTTTCAATTTCGAAGGAGGTTGTTATGCAAAGGCAATCAACTTAAATAAAGAAAAAGAACCAGAAATTTACAATGCTATTAGACATGGATCATTGTTAGAAAATGTTGTATATGATTTAGAAACAAAAGAAGTTGATTTTGATGATAATGCTAAGAGTGAAAATTCGAGAATTTGTTATCCAATTAACTTTATAGAAAATTCTCTGGAATCAAAAGGCCTACCAAGCGCAGGACCACATCCTAATGCCGTGATATTTTTAACTTGCGATGCCTATGGTATTATGCCACCAGTCGCTAGACTTGATGTACATCAAGCAATGTATCACTTTATAAGTGGGTATACAGCTAAAATGGCAGGAACTGAGACAGGGATAGTTTCCCCCGTGGCAGCTTTCTCACCATGTTATGGTGGTCCATTTTTAACTCTACATCCATTGGTGTATGCAAAATTATTGCAAGAAAAATTAGCAAAGCATGAAGCTCCAATATATTTAGTTAATACCGGCTGGTCTGGATCAAGTGCAACTTCAGGTTCCAAGAGAATTGATTTGAAGCTCACAAAGCATATTATTGATTTAATTACAGATGGCAGGTTAAACTTTAGTGATTCGGCAAGAGACAAATTCTTTAATCTTGATATTCCTTTGAATTTAGAAGGATTAGATAATGATTTCTTAGTACCTGATAGAGGTTGGGATAACTTAGATGAATATTATAAGACTGGTAATATGCTTACTGAATTATTTAATGAAAATTTTAAAAAGTTTGATATCTCAGATTCTGATATTTTAAATGCGGGTCCAAAAATTCAATCAGGAGGAATATAAATATGGCAACTTTGATTTTGCGAGATACACACCGCGCATTGGAAGAGGAAATGAAATCTCTTAATAAAGAGAAGAGAGAGACTTCAGTAAGAATTAGAGAAGCAGCTGATCAAGGAGATCTTAAAGAAAATGCGGAATACCACGCTGCTAGGGAGCATCAGAGTTTACTAGTATATAAAATACAATTGATGCAGTCCCATGTGCCATTTAAGATTATCGGGAATAGTGAAATTACAACTGATGAAGTAGGATTTGGCAATAAGGTTACAATCCATGAAGAAGGCAAAGATGAGGCCGAAGACTATTACCTATTAGGTCCTATCGAATCTGAGTTAGATCTTTATCCCTTGATTGTAACTTACAAAACACCTTTTGCCCAAGCTATGATTGGGAAAAAGATTGGTGAAAATTTTACACTTGAAATACAGGGTAAAGAGATAAAATTTACAATCACTGCAATTGAAAAGATTTCTGCAGACGAGATGTAGTATTTGAAGATTAATAATGGTTATTCTTAATAAAGAACAAATCAATAAATTGGTTACTATGAGCGAAGCCATTGTAACAATGAAAACTGCTTTCGTTCAATTAAGCAACAAAGAAGCAATAATCCCGGAACGATTGAGCACAGATATTCCAGGTAACAATGCTACATCGTTGGTGATGCCGGCTTATTCGTTGAATAATCCATATTATATAGTAAAAGTAGTGTCGGTGAATTATTCAAATCCTCAAAAAGGATTACCATTAATTCATTCATCAGTTCAAGTTTTTGATACTTTTAAAGGAAATATGGTGGCAACTCTGGATGGAGAGTCCATTACTGCCATCAGGACTGGTGCAGCATCCGGTTTGGCAACTGATATATTGGCAAAAAAAGACGCAAAAGTCGGTGCAATTTTTGGTACAGGTGTCCAAGCGAAATCACAAGTTGAAGCCCTTTCGGTTGTGAAAAATCTGGAAAAGATTTTGGTCTTCAGTCGCACTAAGGAATCAGCTGAATCATTTTGCAATTTCATTTATGATAAATTTGGTATTAAAGCCAATATTGGAGAAAAAGATTTATTAAAAGAAGCAGATGTCATCTGTACAGCTACACCATCAGAAAAACCCTTATTTAACCATCAGGATCTTAATCCGGGAGTTCATATTAATGCCATTGGTTCTTTTAAGCCTCATATGCAAGAAATTGGCATTGAAACAGTTATTAATTCAAAAGTAATCGTGGACAATAGAGAAACATGCAAGATAGAAGCTGGTGATCTTATTATTCCAACAGAAAAAGGGAAATGGTCTTTTAATTTGATTCATGGTGAATTGGGACAAGTTGTTTTGGGAGAAATCCCTGGAAGAGAGACGGATGATGAGATTACATTATTTAAATCTGTGGGAAATGCTATTCAAGATTTAGCGTTGGCAAACCTGATTATGGAAAAAATAAATCATGATAGAAATTAATAAACTTAAGAATTGGAATCCGCCTGATGGATGGATAGAGATTCAAACTATTGATTCGCATACGGAGGGAGAACCACTCCGAATTATTTTATCTGGGTACCCAGCATTGAAAGGTAAAACACTTCTGGAAAAAAGAACCAATGCACATCACCTTCATGATGAATTACGAAAAGCACTTATCTGGGAACCGCGAGGGCATAGGGACATGTATGGTGCTATCGTTGTTGAGCCGGACACACCCGATGCAGATTTTGGTGTAATCTTTATTCATAATGAAGGATATTCCACAGGTTGTGGTCATGCCGTTATTGCACTGACAAAAGTTTTTGTGGAAACAGGATTAATTCCCATGAACGAACCAGAAACAGAAGTCAAAATGGACGTGCCATCTGGATTTATTAAATCTTACGCAAAAGTTAAAAATGGACAGGTAACTGGAGTGCGATTTGAGAATGTCCCGTCTTTTGTTCAATCGCTTGATACAGAAATTGATGTCCCAGGAATCGGAAAAATTAATTATGATCTTGCTTTCGGTGGTGCATTTTATGCATTTGTAGATGTTGCACAACTTGGTTTAGATTGCACATCAGAGTACCAAAATCAGTTGATTGAGACTGGAATAAAAATAAAACATGCCGTCATAGATTCGGTTAAGATGGTTCATCCTTTAGAGCCTGATATGAATTTTCTTTATGGAACAATTTTTACTGGAGTATCGAAAAATCCAAATCATCACAGTCGGAATGTCTGTATTTTTGCGGAAGGAGAAGTGGATCGAAGTCCTACAGGAACTGGTGTCAGTGCCAGGGCAGCCATTCTCCATGCCAAAGACGAGATTAAGCTTGGCGAATCTATTATAATTGAAAGTATTATTGGTTCAACATTCTCGGTAAAAGTGGTTGAAACAACAACTTTCGGAAATTATGATGCTGTGATACCTGAAGTGAGCGGCAATGCTTACATAACTGGAAAAAATACATTTTGGATTAACCCGGAAGACCCATTAAAAAATGGGTTTATTCTAAGATAGAAGAGAGGTAATACATCAATGTTTCTACGTGCACTTAATCTTGCCAAGACACCTGTATTGATAGCCATGTTTGTCACACCAATTCGCTTTTTCCTTGAACTGGCTGGATTACCCGAGAATGTTATTTTCATTATTGGACTACTCTGGCTTACTTTGGCATTTTCCGTTTACTGGGGAATAAAATTATATAACGAAAAGCAACCATACCTACTTCTTCTTTTAAGTTTAATTATATTTTCACCCGTTTCGAGATTTCCAGTTTTTGTTGTTTGGTGGATTGATACTAAATGGGCAATAGGAACTCATTATGGCATTTATTTTGATAATTGGATACAGGCACTTTTAAATCATGTAGTTTACGGAGCTCTCGTTCAAATCATCCCCGGGTTTTTATTAGGTTCAATGACGCTTGCTATTATGCGGTACAGAAAATCTGTAACGAAGTAAAAATACTAAGAAGAAAAAGCTCATAACCTAATTGGATAGTTTTTTGGCTTAATCAGGGTTATTTTTTCTTAACAGGTAACTATGGCAACATACACACAACTGAATGAACAAGACATCCACTCGCTGGCTGACAACTATGATTTGAGAGTCGTCAAATTTTCACTGCTTGATGGTGGTCTCGGTAATTCCAGCTACATATTGAAGACTCAACAAGCCAGTTATGTATTAACAGTTTGTGATAACAAAAAATTAGACGAAGTATTTAAAATAGGCCAGTTGTTGTTGTTACTTGAAGCTCACAACATGCCTTCCAATCGTCTGATATCACCGGTAAACAGCGAGATTCTGACCACCTTTGCTACCATTGATGGGGTGAAACCAGTAATACTCAAAGATTACATTGAAGGTAAGGTTGTTAAGCAATTGGATGAAACTATGCTATCTGAAGTCGGCAGACAAGTAGCTCGATTGAATCAGATACCTCCACCGGATTATTTGCCGACCAATCATCCTTATGGACGCCAATTTTTTTCAAGGGTTATAGGTTTGAATATTGATGCTAAATATGAATCCTGGATGGCTAAAGAA
>Ga0310123_10001876_pt1 | contig 17139 bp, 17 predicted proteins | sample CB6_AW_1057_MG_FD_203505 | JGI IMG/M metagenome (GOLD analysis project Ga0310123, IMG submission 203505) | Marine microbial communities from Western Arctic Ocean, Canada - CB6_AW_1057 | ecosystem: Environmental > Aquatic > Marine > Oceanic | place: Canada: Western Arctic Ocean | collected... | reverse complement strand
CGCACGTCGCTCAGCCACGAGATAACGCGCCGCAGGGACAGGAAGATGTCCCGAAGCGTCAGTCGCCGAGTGGCGAGGCCCGCCTGCATCGCGGGCGTCCGCGTCTCGCGTCCGAACTTCAGCGCCCCATGCGGGCGAACGAAGTTGTAGTAGCAGCGTAGCAGCTCGAGATGCGCGTCGAGCGTGTCCGTCGCGCGCGCATGGGACAGCGTCCGTCGTGACAAGTAGGCGGAACTCTGCCGGATGGTCAGATTCAACCGTTCGATGAACGACGTGTTCACCGTCGAGGAGTCCTCCGAGCGCGCGAGAGCCTCGGGAAACCGCCACGCGGCTCCGACACTGCCCGTCGGTCGACCCGCACGACGCGATCATGGCGGCGGGTCTTGATCACCTGGGCGTAGAGCGCCGCGGGACCGAAGACCCGACAGATGACCGTCCCCCGTAGAACTCGAAGCCGTCCGTCACGGTCAAGGGACCCGTGACGAACATCATGCGTGTCGCGACGTCGCGGACGAGTGCCAGGGTGTTCCATAGCTACGTCGCCCGACGACGGTCGACGTCCAGAGACGCGACCAGGCCTCAATCGCCGCGAATACCCACGTCGGCCGGGTCTTCCGCCCCGTGAACGAGCGGATCTCGTCGGCCTGCAGCTCTGTGGCGACGAAGCCGGTGGTCCTCACGTGGCTAAACTGGCGTCACACCGAGGCAGCCCGCGCGAGCCAGCTGGCGACGGTGTTCCAGGCCGTGGTTCTGTAGAAGCCGTAGCGGATGATGCGTCTGGACGCGACGTTTCCGGGCAACAAACACGTGGGATTGCGACAGCTCGGTTTCTTCACGATGCGTGGACCTTGTCGACGACATTACTGTGGCGCTTAAATGACGGCCCGAACTGTAGCATGTAGGTAGGTTAGCGACAGGACGCCAACAGTTGATTGCGGAAGCACCCACATCGGCGCACGGTGATCAGTGCGGACATCACCCGAGCAGCTCCAGTTCTCCTCGACTGTCGGCTCACAGCTCCGCCTGGCCGTGGCGCAGCGCGGTAGACACGATCCGTAGGCCGGCGGCCTACGACATCTGACCGTCCGACCCGGCTGGTCTCCTCCGATTGAGTGAAACCGAGCGGCGGTCGGCCAGAATGCTGAGTCAGGGAACAAGGTCAAACGAAATGGGGCCGCCGGCTCTGCCCCAGAGCCAGCGGTCCCGTGCAGCCCTAAACTGGGAGCCTCTCCACCGGACGGAAGCACGTCGAGGTCGAGAGTGGACTGCACTGAGTGTATCGGCAGGGGAAACGGCGCAGTGTAGTTCTCCATCCACCGCGTTGGTCAGCGCCTCTTGACCAGGGAGGCAGTGCTGCACTGGCTCGTCCTTCGACGGTCGCCGTCGACATTCCATCTATGAGGTAGCTCCATGGCCACACGACCGCGCAATCGGCGCCTAATCGCCGTCATCGCCCTCTGAGCCACCGTCTCGGCGGGACTGATCTCCGCTGGCGACGAAGGGATGTAGCCTTTCGACAACCCGCCCTTGCAGCAACTCCAGACGCGATACGGTCTTGCCACAAGTAGCGATCGGCCCATCCGGGATACATCATCGAGGCGTTGGAAGAGCTGTGCGACGCAGCACCGCTCGCGCAGGAGCCGACGGCGGAGAGACCAGAGTGACCGTCTACGGAAGCTTCTTGACGCGACGCAACGTCTCTTCGCGCCGGCGGTGCGCGTAGGCTCTGAGGTCGGTCACTTGGTCCGTTTCGTCAACGATTTCACGGCCGATCAGCTCCTCGAGCACATCTTCAAGCGTCACGATCCCAGCGAAGCCACCAAACTCGTCAATGACCGCCACGAGATGCTGACGACGTTCGAGAAATGTCCGCAACAGCTTGTCCAGCGGCGTGGCGTCGACGACAAAGTGGATCGGCCGCATCATATCTTCCATCTTCACGTTGAAGCGGTCATGCGCCACCGCCCTCAGGATGTCAACCGTATGCACCACACCAACGAGGTCTTCCGCCTCGGCGTCAAACACGGGAATCCGGCTGTGCTTGCCAAGCGTATCCCCAGACGCTGCATCACGCGACGTGACCCGTGCGCCAAGCGTGAACACGACCGGACGAGGGGTCATGATTTCCTTGGCCGTTCGGCTTTCCATCGACAGTACATTCTCGATGACGCGAGCCTCGTGCTGCTTCAGCGCCCCAGAACGCAGACCCAACCCGACCAGCGTCAGCAGGTCTTCATCGGAAACCCCCTGTTCTTGGCGTCCCTTCAAGATCAGATGCGTCGCCATCTGGGTGAGCGCGATCAGCGGTCTGAACACGACGACAAGCAGATGGAGTGGCTGAGCAACAAATGCAGCCAGCTGACGAGAGTAGACCACCCCAATCGTCTTGGGCAGCACCTCGGACAGCAGCAGGATCGCCAGCGTGAAGGCGACCGAAAAATAGATGACGTTACCTTCCCCAAGGGCACTGGCCGCCAGCGCACCGGCCAAAGCGCCGCCGCCGGTGTTCGCGATCGTATTGAGCGAGAGGATCGCCGCGATCGGCCGGTCAACCTTCTGCCGCATCTCCTTCAGCCTCCGACCCGATGCCCGTCCAGACTGTGCCAAAATCTCGACATGCGTCGTCGGCACCGAGTAGAGAACCGCCTCAAACAGGGAGCAGGCTGCGGATGTCACCAGGACCAACCCCACGACGAGTTGTAACTCGACCATTGCCGTTATCGCCTCCGATTGAAAGAATACGAGATATAGGAGTCACGTGAGAGCTAATGAGACAGCAACGCTTTTTGTCCGACGTCGGGCGGTACTTCGATGAAGCCGCCGCCTTGAGCAACTATCCACCGGATCTTCTGGACCAGATCAAACGATGCAACAGCCTGTATCGCTTCGAATTTCACATTCGCCACGTGGACGGTCGGATCGACGTGATGCGGGCCTGGCGTGCCGAGCACAGCCACCACAAGCTCCCGGTCAAGGGCGGTATCAGATTCAGCCCAGAGGTCGATAAAGACGATGTCATGGCGCTGGCCTCACTCATGACCTATAAGTGCGCGATCGTCGACGTGCCGTTCGGCGGCGCCAAGGGCGCGGTCCAGGTCGACACGACTCGGTACAACGAGGACCAACTGGAGCGGATCACGCGCCGCTATGCCCACGAACTGCTCAAGAAGAACTTCCTGGGCCCCGCTGTCGACGTCCCCGCGCCAGATCTGGGAGCCAGCGCTCGTGAAATGGCGTGGATCGCCGACACCTATCAGGCGTTTCGAGGCGCTCAGATCAATGCGCTGGGCTGTGTCACCGGAAAACCTGTGACCGAGGGTGGAGTGCAGGGTCGCGAGGAAGCCACCGGCCGCGGGGCGTTCTACGCACTCCGTGAGGCGTGCTGCCAGGAAGACGACATGACCCGTTTGGGCTTGTCGACCGGACTAGATGGCAAACGGATAGCGATTCAGGGGATTGGAAACGCAACCTACTGGGCCGCGAAGTTCTGTCGGGAGGAGGGCGCGAAGATTGTGGGACTGTCTGACAGCCGGGCCACGATCGCCGACCCAGATTGTCTTAACGAGGACGCCGTCAGCACCTTCAAGCGTGAGCACGGCGGCGTCGCTGGCTTTCCCGGTGCCACGACTCACGACGATTCCAGGGCCGTGCTCGAACTCGAGTGTGACGTCTTGATTCCGGCGGCGGTCGAGTGCCAGTTGACCGAGGAGAACGCCGCACGTGCGACGGCCTCGATCATCGTGGAAGCGGCGAACGGCCCCACCACTCCCGAGGCCGACACGGTCTTTCGATCGCGGGGTCTGCTGGTCGTGCCCGACCTCTACGCGAATGCGGGAGGCGTCATCGTCTCGTGCTTCGAATGGCTCAAGAACCTCTCGCATGTGAAGTACGGTCGGCTTGAGCGTCGCTACAGGGCAGCAGCAGATGCGCGGATCCTCGAAGCGCTTGAAACCGCGACGGGAAGTCGACTGAGTGCAGCCGACCGGGCCGAAATCGTCCGCCCGGTGGATGAACTCACAGTCGTCAACTCAGGGCTGGAAGAGGCGCTGGTCGAAGCGTATCAGCAGCTGCGGAACACGGTACGTCGAGTCGACGGAGTGGATAGCCTTCGGGTTGCCGGCTTCCACCTCGCGATCGATCGGGTCGCGAGGTCGTATCTGGAACTTGGGGTGTTCCCATGACGGCCGGAGATCCGGCTGCCATCCCTGACACTCCTCTCGGCGCACCGCCCGCGCGGCGCGTCGTCATGAAGTTTGGCGGGACGTCGGTCCGTGATGCGGACGCGATCCGCCGTCTCTCGGAAATCGTGGGTCAAGAGGACCGGCGACGGCTGGTCGTCGTCTCAGCGTTGGCCGGTGTGACGGACCAACTCGTGGAACTGGCGGCGCAAGCGACAACGGGTGAGAACCTCGCGCTCGGTAAGACCATCGACGCGATCAGGACACGTCATCTCGAACTCGTAGCCGACCTTGTCTCTTCAGCAGCGCAACACGACGTCATCTCGGCGATCGACGACTCCTGTCTACAACTGAAGACAATGGTGCATGCCCTCGCCGTCCTCCGTGAGCTGTCGCCGCGCTCTACCGACGCGGTCACTAGTGTCGGCGAAACGATGAGTAGTCGACTCGTGGCGGCAAGCCTCGACTCGGAAGGCGTGGTGGCCGAGTGGGTCGATGCCAGACGGGTACTCGTCACCGACGGCTCCTACGGCCGCGCCCAGCCGGACATGGGTGCCACGACCGTGCGGGTGCGGAACACGGTTGGCCCGCTGCTCGACCGTGGCGTCACCCCAGTTCTGGGCGGCTTCGTCGGCGCGACACCTGAAGGAGTGGTGACCACGCTGGGCCGAGGTGGCTCTGACTACTCGGCCGCAATCTTTGGAGCGGTGCTAGACGCGAGCGAAATCCAGATCTGGACCGACGTTGACGGCATGCTCACGGCCGACCCTCGGATCGTCCCCGACGCCAGACTCGTGCCGAGCCTGACGTTTGGCGAGGCGTCTGAGCTGGCCTACTTCGGAGCGAAGGTGCTTCACCCAGCAGCGATACAGCCGGCCGTCATCAAGAACATCCCTGTCCGAATCGTCAACGCACGACGCCCGGACGGGCGCGGCACCCGAATCACGGCCCACTCCGAGCGCGAAGACTCTGCCATCGCCGCCATCGCGTCCAAGCGCAGTCTGACCGTGATCGAGATCTCCTCGGCACGAATGCTCATGGCCTACGGGTTCCTGAAGCGACTGTTCGAGGTCTTCGACCGTTTTGAAACTGCCGTCGACGTCGTCACGACATCCGAGGTCGATGTATCGGTAACGATCGATGACCCGAGGCATCTCGATGCGCTCGTGGCTGAACTGTCGGCGTTCGCTGACGTCTCGACCGAGCCCGAGATGGCGCTCCTCTGTGTCGTTGGGGAACGGCTGCACGACGACCCGACCCTCTTCGCCGAGATTGTCGGCGCGCTGGGGGGGACTGCGTGTCGGATGGTGTCACAATCGGCGTCGCGCCGGAATTTGACGTTCGTCCTTCGAGAACGTGAATTACCGCTCGCGATGAGCACACTGCACGATCACTTTTTTGGGCACGTCGAGGCATGAGACGCGCTCGAGGAGAAGCCTGATGTACGAGACGATTGGCTACGCGGTCGACGATCCGGTGGCTACGATCACGCTGAATCGACCTGCGTGGTTGAATGCCATCACCGGTCAGATGATCGCGGACCTCCAAGATGCGTTTGGCAGGACCGAGACTGACGAGCGCGTCGTCGGCATCGTCCGCACCAGTGCGGGTCGTGGATTCTGCGCTGGCGCTGACATTGAGCGCCGGCAGGGAGCGGTCGAGAGCGGGTCCGCTGCAGTGTGGGACCTGGGCGATGGCAAGCCATGGGCGATCGAGGAGATGGCCCCGGCTTTCAGCTCCGCCTACTCTACCGCATGGCCCTGCGCAAGCCGATCATCGCGGCCGTCAATGGCCCATGCGCGGGACTGGGGTTCGTGATCGCCATGATCTGCGACATGCGGTTTGCGTCTAACGACGCCCGCTTCACCACGGCATTCGCCAATCGAGGACTGATTGCCGAGCATGGCGCCAGCTGGATTCTGCCCCGCATGATCGGAACGGCTCATGCGCTGGACCTACCCATATTTTGTGAAGGTATTGCGTCATATGTCGAGGAGCGGTCCCCGAATGTCGCGCGTGTATCCACGCAGTAGCGTCTCAGACGGAGAGTGATGACGTGCGCACAATTCCGCATGGAGATGGTTGGGAAGACCGAGCCCTGCTCGAAGGTCCGCAGAGTCGGCGAAAGGACCTCGGCCTCGTGCTGGGTTCGGTGCGAGACTTCATCCGTGGCTTCCGCGCCTTGCATTTTGTCGGCCCCTGCGTCACGGTTTTCGGATCGGCCCGTTTCGACGAGGGGCACCAGTACTATCAGCTCGCTCGCGACGTCGGAAACGCGCTGAGTCACCTCGGCTTCACCGTTATGACCGGTGGCGGTCCCGGCCTGATGGAGGCCGCCAACCGCGGGGCACGCGAGGCCGGTGGTCGGTCGGTGTCCTGCAACATCAAGCTGGGCGCCGAGGAGCACCCAAACCCCTACCTCGACACCTCAGTCACTGTGCACCACTTCTTCGTGCGCAAGGTGTTGCTGTTCAAGTATTCCTATGGATTTATCGCGCTGCCGGGCGGTTTCGGAACGATGGACGAACTGTTCGAGGCGCTCACACTCGTGCAGACCCGAAAGATCGACAACTTCCCGATCGTGCTCATGGGTCGCGACTACTGGAAGCGACTGTTTCATCTCGTCCAGAACATGGTCGACGAAGGCGCCATCCGACCCGAAGAGATCGACTCCTGGCTGGCCACGGACGATATCGACGAGGCGATGGAACATATTCGCAAGTATGCGATCGAAGGGTTCGGACTCCGCTCGCGCCGGCGGCCGCGACCATTTCGCCTCCTGGGCGAGCCCAGACTGCCGGTCGGCTCCACGCTTCCGTAGCGCCGCCTTTCGTGGCGCCGAGACCACCTCCGCGGACAGCGAGGCGACGGGTCACGGCCCTCGACGACTCACCGTTGACCGTGGAGATCAAGGCAAACTAGCGTGTTCTCGTTTCGAATGTAGAGCCGCCCGTCGGCCAGTGCGGGATAGGCGCGCACAACCGAGGGAAGAACCTGAGCGGCTGCGACCACCGTCAAGGCCTCTGGTGACGCCTGGGCCACCACCAACTCTCCGTTTTCGCGAACGATGATCAGTCGGTCATCAGCCAGTGTTACGGTCCCTGCCCCGTAGCTGGGAATGTCCCACTTCACCTCACCGGTTCGGAGCTCGACGGCACGCAGGCTCGGGCTGTATTCCTGACGACCATGAAACCCGTACAGGTGGCCATCGTGATAGACACTTGTCGCGTAGTGGTTCGACATGACTTCGTCGGAGACCCAAATCTCATCCAGCTGAGCGCCGTTCACGCGAAACAGTCCAGCGCCCGCTCCGTACGTGGCCGACACAAAGATGAGATCGTCAACGACGAGCGGCGTCGCGGCATTGACCGAGGCTCTCAAGCGAGACCGCCACGGACGAGCAAATCGGATGGTACCATCAGCAGGATCGAGTCCGACCAGATTGCCTCGCGTGAAGAACACGGCGTGCCGAACGCCGCTAAAGGCCGCGCCAATGCCGGACGAATAGCTGGCCTCGTCGTCGAGGGCAGCCCACACCACGGCTCCAGTCTCCGCGTCAAAAGCGACGACGCCCGCGTCGGCGCCGCCGATGTTCGCAATCACGTGTCCACCCTCGACCAGGGGTGACCCTGCCGCGCCGAAGAATCCCTTGCGAAAGTCAAACTCGGTCTTCGTGTCGATGCTCCACCCGAGGTCGCCGGTCGCCAGACTCAAGGCATGGAGCTGTCCTTGGGCGCCGAAGGTGAATACTTGGCCATCCGCCACGACCGGTGCCGCGCGGGGACCTTCGTCGAACCCAAAATCGTCCCGATACGTAGTGAGGTAGTCGTAGCGCCAGAGCGCCTCGCCAGTCGACGCATCGAGCGCCTCGACAACCTCGCGATCGTCGACGCGATGAAACAGGATCACGCGTCCGTCGACGACGACAGGACCGGCGAAGCCGGCGCCGACCGCGCGTCGCCACACCTCGGGAGGACCGCCCGCGTCCCAGTCGACGTCCAGAGCGGGACCGGTGTAATGACCGTCGCGGTCTGGTCCGAGAAACTGTGGCCAGTCCTGGGCCAACATCACCCCGGTCGCCAACATCACTAGACTGAGGGTGACGTGTAAACGATTCATGATGCCTCCGCTAGCAGACGCCGCATCAGGTCGTCTGTAAACGCGGCGGTTGGCGTGTGACAGTAGGTGGTCACATACGGGGAGTCAGACTCTCCACTGACCACGAGATACGGCTTATTCGGCGGAGGGTCTTGACCGGCAGCCACGGCCCGGTCGTCCGGCCCGTCGAGAATCTCGACCGGAAGCGTGTCGCAGATGATCGTTTCGGGCGCGGTCAAGTAGCCCACGGCTAGGGTGTCGAACGGATTGAATCCGTCGACACCGTATCGTTCGTTCCATAGCGCGAGCCAGTCGCGTGCCGGACGGACCAGATACTGCGCGCTCACACCCGCGTGTTCCAGTCGGTCAAGCTCGGCCTCGCCGAGCCACACCTTCGACGAAATCTCCCAGGGCGCCAGCGTCAACGGGACGCTGGCGTCGAGTATGACGCGGAACGATTCGGTGTCCTTGTCGAAATTGCAGTCGCAGTGTGGACTGTCTGTCGTGCCACCGGTCACGAACCTCTGGCCGGGACGCCGGCCGGCCACTGCCACGACTTCGATGATCTGGCTGGCGAGTTCGGGGTGTTCGAGCAGGACCGTGCCAACGTTGGTCCCCGGTCCCAGAGCAAGGATCGTCAGCCGTTCCTGCCTCAACGCATCGGCTAGCGCCGTCGAGGCCTCGGTGGCTTCTCCAAGCTGCTCCCCACTCGCCGCGCCAACCCACACCTCGAGCCCTGGTGGCCCGTACTGTTCCACGATCGCCCGCCCGATCGGAATCTCGATATCCAGGGGGGCGTTGCCGAACACGAGACTGACTCCTCGAATCGTCAGCTCCGGTGAGTGGAACGCCTGGATCAGCGCAAACCCGTCGTCGACCTCATGCCCACCAGGTCGTATCGACGGGTCGGTGTCGATCCAAACGGCCCGTACCGCAGGCGCCGTCTCGTGCGTTCCAGGCTCGCTGGTCGCCGCGGACTGTTCTGTCCCGCCTGAACCGCCCGAGGGGCCGCACGAGACGAGTCCACAGGCCAGCATCACGATCAATCGCCGCATTGGATGGTTCCCCATGGTTCCCTCTCACAGACCAGCTGACGCGAACGCTCTAACCACAACTGCTTCTCCTTTAACGTGGCGGCCAGTGGAAGCTGCGCCACCCCGAGTAACCGGCGCATCATCTCGACGCCCGCAAACCGTGCGGCGAGATCGCCATCGAACCGTTCATCGCGCCGATACCTCTCGCTCACTCTCTGTCGGACCTGGGACGGCTGTCCGGCCAGGTAGAGATGCGCCAGGAAGACCCCCACGTCGAACTCGGGCGGACCAAGGAAACAGAACTCTGGATCAATGACACGGACGTCCTGACCAATTTTGACCCAGCTGCCTGGAAAAAAATCGCCGTGCAGCAGCGCTCGACCGTCGTCGAGATACACCCCACCAAGACCGGCCACCGCCTCGAAGTAGTCCAGATCCTGTTGCAACCGGTCGGCCTCAGCCTGAAGACCTGGCGTGAGACCATCCAGATCGACACCGGCACCGTCCGGTGAGAGCGGATACTCGAAGATGTGGTGGTGGTTCAACCGACGCATGTCACGATTGACGAATGCATCCGTGCGTTCGGTCCCGACATGCGCGGTGTGCAGCTCAGAGAGATACCGGACTAACGCATCGATATCCTCACCCTGGATCACGTCTCCCCGATACAGACACGTGTAGTCAGAGGTCGGACCGAGATCGGCGAGCATCATCATGCGCGACGACCGGCTGACTCCCAGGAGACGAGGCATCATGCCGGCCACGGACGGATGAGCAGCAACCACTTCATAGAAGGCCACCTCCTGCAGGACCCGATCAAGTGGCGCGGCGATATCCGGGTACTTCTCGACCCATGGGCGTGACTGTTTCAAGATGAACGTTCGGGCCCGTGTCGTCACCCGCAGGGTGCAGTTCATGTTGCCCTCGCCGGCCGGCGCGAGATCACGAACAGCGTCGGTCGAATCGATCCACGCCTGCGCGTGAAGAAACCGTGTCAGCCCCTCGCGGTCGGACTCGTCGAGGAAGTATCCACCCGGTGCGGCCAGCGCAAACGTCGCGCGTCGCGTCACGCCCTGCGTCCCGTGTCCGGCGGTGTCGTGTTCGACAATCGCTGCAACGCGGCGGGCCAATCTCGGGCGAGCATCGCGTAGACGACGTGGTCCACGAAGTGGTCGTAGAGCCACTCAGTCTCCCGTAACAGCCCTTCTTCCCGGAAGCCGAGCCGCAGAGGAATCGCGCGACTCTTGTCGTTGCCGGTCGCACAGCGGATCTCGACACGATTGAGCTGGGCCTGATCGAAAGCGTGGCTGACCAGCGCTCGGGTCGCGGCCGTCGCCAGCCCTCGCGCTTGAAATTCCTCGCCAACCCAGTACCCCAACGACGTCAGGCGATTCCGCCAATCTATCTGGTGGTGCCCCACGATGCCGGCGATCCGACCGTTCAGCCGGAGCGCGAGCTGGGTCCCGTTGTTTTGCGACCCCTTCGCCTGGGCGGCTCGAATGAAGGCCCGGGTATCCTCCGGGCGAGTGATGTTGTCGAGCCATGGCAGCCAGCGGCGCAGGTGGGCACGGTTCCGGTCGGTCAGCTCGAACAATTCGTCAGCGTCGCGGAGCTCGAGCACCACGATCGCGAATTGGTCCGACACCACAATGGGCTGCATGATCAGAGGGCTCGCCGCATCAGGACCGCCGACGACGGACAGAGCGTCGAGAACTGCTCCGTGCACTGAATCGGGAGCGGTGCCGCGTCGCGGGGTGCGATGCGGAATCCAAGCCGCTCAAAGAACCCCCGCGCCGTCGTCGTCAGAAGAAAAAGCTCAGCCGGCCCCTGGGCTGCGGCTCGCTGGAGCATGGCCCGCACGATCTCACTCCCTCGCCAGCCGCTCCGGCGGTCGGGTTGAACGACGACGGACCGCAACAGGCCGACCGTGCCAGACACCTCGAGACGAGCGACCGCCACGACCGTTCCACCGACTTCTCCAACGAGAACGTCGGGGAGCCCATCCGCCACACCGTCCGCTGGGAGGGCGGCCCTCTCGAGCATCTCTCGAATCTTGCCCGCATCGACCGGTGTCGCCGGTCGCACGCTGAGTAACGAGCGCGATACCGCTGCCCGCGAGACAATCATGACGATGCCAGCGATTATACTCGCGCACCCGTCGACTTCCCGGACGCACCCGTGTCTCGAGTTCGACAACGGCTCGACCTCAGGGCCTATAATCGGAGACGTTCGTCGAAATGCAGGAAGGTGCGACTGCCGAGCACGATGATGTTGACTAGACAACGACTCGCCGTGACAGCCACCGGCGCCGCCATGGTGCTGGCTGTGGCCGGTGTGCTGCCAAGCCACGCTCAGAGCTCCGACATCTACATGGTACCAGTCGAGGGTGAAGGCGCCGGCTACTGGCCTCGATGGCGAGGCCCGTCAGGCCAGGGTGTTGTCGAGGACGCCGCGTACCCCGACGTCTGGTCAGACTCCGAGAACGTGACATGGCGAACTGCAGTTCCCGGACGAGGAAACTCATCACCGATCGTCTGGAACGATCAGATCTTTCTGACCACGGCGCAGGAAGGCGGACGCCGGCTCTCAATCCTAAGCTACCGCCGAACGGACGGACAGCTCCTGTGGCAAACGGACGTGCCGGAAGGACCAGCCGAATCCATCCACCCGAAGAACACGCAGGCATCCGCAACGCCGTCCACCGACGGGGACCGCGTCTACGCATCGTTCGGAAGTCGCGGGCTGGTGGCGGTCGACCTGGACGGTCGTGTCGTCTGGCACACCGACGTCGGACCGATCGACAACTATCACGGGACCGCGGGCTCTCCCCTGCTGTACGACGATCTCCTCATCACATTCCAGGACCAGCGGCGTGGAGCCTTCGTCGCCGCGTTCGACAAGCGAACCGGCGAGTTGGCCTGGCAGACCGACCGCAGCGGCAGCGTCGGATGGGGCTCACCAATCGCCGTCCGAGTCGGTGACCACGACGAGATCATCGTGAGCAGCCAGCGGATGGTGACCGCGTACGACCCATCGGACGGCTCCGAGCTGTGGCACTGCAACGGAAACATGTTCGAGGTGATTCCGACGCCGGCCGTCGGTCATGGGCTCGTGTTCTGTGCGTCCGGACGGGCCGGCCCCACACTCGCCATCCGACCCGGCGGGAGTGGCGACGTCACCGACACCCACGTCGCGTGGGGCACGTCACGTGGATCGCCGTTCGTGCCATCGCCCCTGGCCTACGGTGACTATCTCTACACCGTCAACGACATGGCCAGCATCGTGACCTGTTTTGAGGCCGCGACCGGTGCCGTCATGTGGCAGGAGCGACTTGGACGACCGAGTAGGGAAGGCTTCTCGGCGTCACCGGTCGGCATCGATGGCAAGGTGTTCTTCACGAACGACGAAGGACGGACGTTTGTCCTGAAGGCCGGACCGGAGTTCGAGCTCCTCCATACCAACGACATCGGTGCGCGAACCCTAGCGTCCCCGGCCCTGGTCGACGGGCGCTGGTATGTCCGGACGGAGCGGGCGCTGGTGGCGATCGGAGAATGACGACGCGGCCCACGTCCCACCTCGTCAGAAGATCGCAAGCGGGTTGAGTGGCGACCCTGTGCCGCCTTCAACGGCGAGCGGCGCCGCGACGAGCATGAACTCCCAACGATTTTGCCGCGCCGCCTCAACGGCCACGGCCTCGAGGTCGAGGTTGTCAAACAAGGGCATCCCCATGGCGACGATCGTCAGCTGGTGTACCGGCTGTGTGACACCGTCCACACCCGAGGGACGGACGTCATTCGTGTCGTCACTGCCAAGCATCGCGACACCCCGCGCGCGCAGCCACGGCATCACCGATGCGTGCAGACCGGCCGCCTCTTCGCCGGTTGCCCATGGCCCGCGCGCGGCTCGACGTGCCCAACGCCCGCTGCGAACGAACAGGATGTCACCGCTCTCCACTCTCACACCCGCGTCACGCTCCCAGGCCTCGAGATCCTCGACGTAAATCGGCGTCCCAGGCTCGAGATACTCCGCCCCTTTGAGGCGAGCGATATCCATGAGGATGCCTCGGGTCACGATGCCCTGTTTGAAGTTGGTGATGTCCAACCGGTTGCAGCCAGTCGCTGTAACTTCGTCGTCACGGACGAATCCGTTGTACATCCGCCCCTCGTGCATCATGTGACAGAGTGAATCCATATGTGAGTGCGCGAATCCGTGATAGGCGATCGTGTACCGGTCGCTGCGAAAGGGGCCGGGCGAGTCGACCCGAAGCATCTCGTGCGCAAACGGAGACGTCGCGTCCGCCGCCTGCTGCTTGAGATAGTTGTGCGACAGCGAAACTGACGTTCCGGTGCGAGCGAGACCCACCGCCTGGCGCCGCTTGTCCGGCGTGATCAGATTCAGCGTCCCGAGCTGGTCGCCATCGCCCCATCGCCCCCAGTTCGACAGATCGGTCATCCAGGTCGCCACCATCTCGGCAGTGACGTCCCGGGACGACTGGGCTCTGATGACATGAGCCGTGGCGGACAGACTGCACACCAGGAAAGCCGCCAGCGCAATGGGGAGGAACATGGACTTCGGGTGGGATCTCATTGGGTCGCTCCATCGGTAATCCGGTACAGCTTCGACGCTGTCCGGATGAAGACACGCCCGTGCGCGATCGCCGGGGTGGCCATTGTGAGCTCGTCAAGCGAGTTTCGGTCGACCACTTCGAAGGTCGGACCGGCGCGAACGACATAGGTGTCGCCGTTCTCGCTCAGCGCGAAGATCTTGCCATCATCGGCCCACGGCGACGAGGTAAAGGCGTGACGTCCAAACGCCGTTCGGACACCTGAATAGATATACGCGGCAGTTGGTGAAGGGGTCATCAGTTCGGCGACGCCGGTGCCAGGCTCACCGCAACAGTCTACAGCCCGAGCAGATTTCGCTGGAGCTTTTCCAGACCCGCCTCGTCGGCCCACAAGTCCAGTTCGACTGACGCCAATTCATCGACCGTCGGCACCGCCAGGCCGTCCTCTCGGAGGTCGATCGCCTTGAGATACGTGTGGCACACTCGACACTCCTCGACCCGTACGTGCGGCCAGACGTCCGTCACGTGGTACACAAGTTTGTCTGTCTCGGTCGAGTGGCAGTGGGGGCAGGTGGCTCGAGCGAAGACCCACTCGGTTGAACAGAGCGCACAAAGCAACAGCCGCTCACCTCTGACCTCCAAGCGATCTCGCAGCAGCGAGAGCTGCGGGGGCCACCCGCATCGCGGGCATGACGCCGATGTCGAGTCGTGGTACGTATCGGACCCACTCGGAACGAACGCACCCTCCCCGTCGGGGATCCTGGCCGCCAGCGCCTCCGCCAAAGGCTGGATGAACGCCCGCGGAAAGAACTCGACCGCCAACGGCGGATGGCCGAGCCCCGCCGCGAGTTCGTCGAGCGGACGTCGCGACGCAAAGGCCCGCAGCACGCCGGTCGCCGTCGAACTGGACGCACCGAGACGCTCGGCGACCGCCGCGAGCACGTCGGTCGAGACTGCACCGACATCATGGACGAACTGCAGGAACGGTGGCGTGCAGCGGTCGAAGGGCAACCGGTCAAGAGACAACAGCGTGCCACTCGACTCAGGATTCAACCAGTCGAACTGGTCGGTTGCGCCAAAGACAGACTCCTGGAGCGCGAGCACCCGGTCATAGAAGGTCAGGAGCTCTGCGGCAGGCTGATGTTCGGCGCTGAGCTTGGCGAGGCGAGCCCGACGCCGTGGCCACGTCGGCGGAGTCACAGTCGAGACTGGTCTTCGTCCCAGCGGGGATGATGCATCGCAGCCCACCGCCGCGTGACCTTCCCGTCGATCATCCCGCGGGCTGTCCCCGGGTAGGCGACCGTGCCGAGATATACGTGGACGATCAGCAGTAAGCCGCCTCCCAGCGCCGCGGCGTAGTGCAGCAGGCGAGAGATGGAGAGCAGGCTCGAGCTAAATCGATCTGGCATCCACAGGAAGACTCCGGTCGCCACGAACACGATGGCCAGAAGTCCCTGGGCCCAGAAGAACACCTTCTGTCCTGCGTTGTACTTGCCGGCCGGTGGAACTTCGTCGTGACGATGGGCCGCGTAGTCCCGAACTGCACCCAACCATCGCCAGTCTTGATCGTCGAGAAACATGTCGCGAATCCACAACGCAAGCATGAAAACGATACCGACCCCGAATACCACGCCGATCCACGGATGGAGAACACGCGCTGCCGCCCCACCGCCCACCAGCGCGGTGAGCCAGAACAGCGACGGGTACGAGAACGCCGCCCCTGTGAGCAGCAGGATGACGAACGTGACACCGACAAGCCAGTGCACCAGGCGCTCGAGGTAGGTGAACCGGTTGAGCAACTGGGTCACCGCTCTTCGTCCACCGTTTGCTGGCCGAACGCCAGAAAGTGCGCCAGGGTACCCACGATGCTCAGTCCGAACACGTAGGCACCCACGCGTTTGAGGAACCTGAGCCCGGTCATCGGCGCCGGGCTCGCCGTCGGGTCCGCGGGAAGTTGGTAGTCGTCGAGTCGATCGCCATAGGGAACGACGTACATCATGTGAGTACCACCCACGCCGGCGGGGTTGTAGACGGCCGCCTGCTCGTATCCGCGCGACCTCAACGTCTCAATCTTCGCGTCGGCGAGCGCCAGCATGTCGTCCTTGGTCCCCCAGGCAATGGCGTTCGTTGGGCAGGTCTTCACGCAGGCGGGCTCGAGGCCGGCATCGACCCTGTCGATGCACATGTTGCACTTCGACACCTTTTTGGTCGACGAGTCGAATCGAGGCACGTCAAAGGGACAGCCAGTGACACAATACTGACACCCGATGCAGTTGTCTTGATTGAAGTCGACGATCCCGTTCGTGTATTGCACGATGGCGCCCGGAGCGGGACACGCAAACAGGCATCCCGGCTCCTCGCAGTGCAAACAGGCGTCTTTCTTGATCAGCCACTGGACGTTGCCGTCGATCTCGACCTCGTTAAACCGCATCAAGAGCCAGGTGTTGGAGCTGAGATCCTGGTGGCTCTGATAGCTTCCAAAATTCGCGGTCGGCTCGACCTTGAGGTCGTTCCATTCCTTGCAGGCGACCTCACAACCCTTGCAGCCGATACATCGCGAGATGTCCACCAGCTTGGAGTACACCGGCGCATTCGACCGCAACGCGTCCAAGGGGATAAACGCGCTCGGCGTCGCAGACATTCGCTTGATAGTAAGATTTTCTGACATCACTCCTCTCGGATCACGCCCTCTCCAGATTCACCAAGAAACTCTTAAATTCTGGACACCCAGTATTGGCATCACCGACGAACGGCGTCAACAGATTCGCCATCGAGCCCTCAGTCAGGCCGACGAATCCCCAATGCACCGGAATGCCGACTGTCCACACGGTCTGTCCGTTCACGCGCAGTGGCTGGATCCGCTTGGTGACGATCGCCGTGCCGGTCACTGACCCGCGCTTCGACCAGACCCTGACGCGGCTCGCGTTGGCGATCCCCTTCTCCTCGGCCAGTCCCTCAGGCACCTCCACGAAGAAGTCAGGCATCGCCTCGACCAGATACGGCACGTTGCTCGTCACGAAGTGCTCGCGCTCGACCACGCGATAGACGGTGCAGGCGTAGGGGAACTCACTGCCGCCAGACGGGGCCAGCGTCTCTCGCACCCCGTCGTACCACTGGATGACCGGGTTGACCGGCACCGCTTCGTGTAGGACATTCGTGGTCGGACTCTCGACCGGCTCGTAGTGCTCAGAGAACGGCCCGTCGTTCAGGTGCGAACTGAACAGCCGCGCCACGCCTTCCTCGTTCATGATGAACGCGCCCGCCG
>Ga0310123_10001874_pt1 | contig 17144 bp, 11 predicted proteins | sample CB6_AW_1057_MG_FD_203505 | JGI IMG/M metagenome (GOLD analysis project Ga0310123, IMG submission 203505) | Marine microbial communities from Western Arctic Ocean, Canada - CB6_AW_1057 | ecosystem: Environmental > Aquatic > Marine > Oceanic | place: Canada: Western Arctic Ocean | collected... | reverse complement strand
AGGAAAAAATTCTCGCACCAGTGTGAGGGCGAACATCATTCCGCCGACCAGGATGACCAACATTAGCATGTTGACTAGCACTGGGTTCTTAACGCTGAAGTGCGGGAGCGACATGGTGGCTCGCAAATCTTCGAGTTGTGTGACATTCATCGGGCACTGCAGTTTCTCACAGCTGGAAAGGACTTGCAATAATCATCGATTATCTTCGCATCGGGCTTTGTATTGATTATGATGCGTGGTATTCAGTCAACAAGTCGTTACGAATTGTATGACGTTCCATATCGGCGGTCACTAACAATGGCGAAATGTGACGAAGGCTATTTGTGCGAAGTATGTGGTGAACCGGTGGCTGAGATTACTGATAGTGACCTTTATCTGCGATACATCATCGGCGAAGTTGACGCAGACCAACTACTACGGGCTCCGGAGCGGCACATTCGCTGCAATCCGGTGCAGGCTCAGTTTATTGTCGACGAGACGTTCCAGCCGATTGGCGTTGACGGGCCGTTTGACAAACATCAACTCAATCCCGACGAAGTAAGCCAAAAGGAAACGCTAATCACTCGTGGCTGGCGGCGGCTTCAGGAAGTCCAAGATCTGGGGATTTCGATCAGCGAATACCCCTTGTAGGAAACGGGAGGGAAGAACGCCTTGCGCAGCGGTCAAGGAACATGGTAATTGGTCCGGTCGGTGATATGAGAACTGTTGCGTAACGAATGTCAAAAACACAGTTTGTAGTCACCGGCTCTTGATCGTCGAGAAGCGTTGCCTCATGGAGCCCGATTCAGACGAAATTCGACAATTGCTCAAAATCGTTGGACATGCCGATCATGGTGCCATCAATTGATTAATGGAGTGGCATCGGCGGTCGTTACGACAGATGGTGCAAACGCGATTGGATCGGGCCGTCGCACAGCATATTGACGCTAGCAATGTAGTGTAGGACGTGTTATTGGAAGCCTCACAGCGTATGGATGACTACGTCTGCAACGCGGAGCCGCCGTTCCATTTTTGACTGAGACAATTGGCTAAGGACGGAGTGATTGATATGCATTGTCGGCATCGAGGCGTCTAACGACACAGCGTGAATTGCGAACGACCACTAGCGTCTGAGTTCGCTGATAGGTTGTCGTTTGACTTGGCCGCACAACTGAAAGACGGATAATTGACCGTCGTCACCAGCATTCAGCATGAGTTGGAACACCGATTCCTAACGGCACTCGATCAACTGTCGAAAAAAGACCGCGATGTGATTCTGATAAGTCTAAACTAAATGTGTCCGCGCTGTTGATGTGCTTGGTTACCATCCGTGAGGAAGTCCCTGTCACGATTGTCGTTGCGGAACTCTTTCGGCTTCTTCAGCTTGACGATCTTGCAGCATTCGCAGAACAGTCGGAAAGGCGTCTTGGGACGAGATCTTGTCAGGTGCGTCGACGTGGCGCCATTTGATTTCGACGTTTCCATCTTTCAACCCTTTCACGCCGACAACCACTCTAAGCGGAATTCCTATCAAGTCGCTGTCTTTGAATTTAACACCTGGACGAGCGGGTCGGTCGTCGATTAGTACGTCGATGTTCGCCTTCAACAGCGAGTCATACAGCTGCTCGGCCACCTGAAGCACCTGCTGGTCGTCCATGTTAAGCGGTATAACCAAAACCTGGTACGGCGCGATGGACAGCGGCCAGATCAAGCCATTTTCATCATGCGACGTTTCACATATAGCGGCCACAATGCGGTTCACACCGATGCCGTAGCAACCCATGATCATCGGGTGACGTTGTTCGTTGTCGTCCAGAAAGTTAGCTCCGAGTACTTCGGAGTACTTCGAGCCGAGCTTGAAGACATGGCCAACTTCGATGCCGTGAACTAGTTGAAGTGTTCCATCGCACTTGGGACATGCGTCGTCGCTAACTGCCATCCGCAAGTCGTAACTGGTTTGTAATTTGTAGTCGCGATCGACGTTAACGCCGGTGTAGTGCGAGTCCGCTTGATTCGCTCCTGTGATGGCATTGACAATTGCTGGGACGTCGTGATCCGCAATCACCTCACATTTGATCTTGACCGGTCCGGCAAAGCCGACGGGAGCCCCAGTCACCCGCTCGATCGTTGCTTCGTTGGCCAGTTCGACATTGCAAACGCCCAAGGCTCGGCGAATTTTTGCTTCGTTCGCCTCGTGGTCGCCGCGGATTAGGACGGCTAGTGGCTTGTCGTCGACGTTGTAAATCAACGTCTTAATCATTTGTTCGGGCCGACAACTCAACAGCTTGCTGACTTGTGCGATGCTGGTGGCCTGAGGCGTACTCTTGATATTCAACGCGGCCATGTTTTCCATCGGTTCAATGGTCGGCGTTGCGCGACCGGTTTCGGCACGTTCCAGATTCGCTGCATAAGCGCATGTCGAGCATTGCACGATACGGTCTTCACCGTTCGCCGCGGGGACCATGAATTCGTGTGATCCCTCGCCACCGATCGGACCGCTTTCGGCCTCGACCGCGCAGAAATCCAGACCGCTGCGCGAGAAGATGCGGCAATAGGCGTGATACATGTGTCGGTAGGATTCGTCCAGTTGTTCCAAATTCATGCCGAAACTATAAGCGTCTTTCATAATGAATTCACTGGTACGCAGTACGCCGAATCGTGGACGCTCTTCGTTTCGGAATTTTGTCTGAATTTGGAAGATGGTAATCGGCAATTGGCGGTAGCTGTTGATGTGCTGAGCTATTAACTCGGTCACGACTTCTTCGTGTGTCGGTCCTAGGGCCAAATGAATTTTCCGATCCGCACGCTTTACGTGAAAGTTGATCAGCGTGTCTCCGAAGTCGTCCTTTCGCCCAGTTCGTTCAAATAATTCGATCGGTTGAAGTGCCGGCATGAACAATTCGATTGCTCCCGCGGCTTCCATTTCCTCTCGAATAATCGTTTCGGCCTTACGGACTGCTCGCCAGCCAAGCGGCAGATACGTGTAGGCGCCGGCCATCAATTGCCTGATCAGTCCCGCTCGCAGCATCAATTGATGGCTGGCAATCTCCGCGTCCGCGGGAACTTCTTTCATTGTGGGAATGAATGATTTGGACCAGCGCACGATTTCGGACCTTGAAAAAAACGTTTCGTTTTTTCAATGAAAGGCGGCATTCTAGCAGATCGTCCGAACCGTCAATAGGTTTGGTTGACGGAGTGTGGTGCAAGAGCCAGTATGGTCTCTTGTGGGCCTCTTGCCATCCACTCCCTTGTTGACTCTGACATGCCTGTCTAGAATCGTAATCGCTCGAGCCAAAACCATTACGCCGTAGGAAAGTCACGGCAATGACGCGACAATTTATTGAAGACTTGAAACATGGTGACTCTGTCGAGGAAGTCTACTTACTGTCAGACAAACAGTTACGTGCCAACCGCAACGCGGATCTTTATCTGCTAACCGCACTCAGCGATCGCACGGGAACAATTAGCGGTCTGATGTGGAATGTCACTGAAGAATCGGTCGCCGATGTCGATTCAGGGACCTTTGTCAGAGTCAAAGGCAAGGTGCAAATATACCAAGGAGCCTTACAAATCATCCTGACGCTCATCAAGCCCGTTCCGTCGAGCGAACTCGACGCATCCGATTTCGAGCTTCAGCCAGATCAAAATGTCGAGCGGTTAATGATTCGGTTGCGCGAGATCTTGTTGTCAATCGAGGAGCCACGGCTGAGAGGGTTGATGAAGTGTTTCCTGGTCGACGAGGAGTTGATGAGGGAATTATGCCAAGCCGCTGCTGGTGTCAAGGCGCATCATGCTTATCGTGGCGGTCTGATTGAACACATTGTCAATATGTTGGAAACGGCCCTGCGAATCGAAGACCTGTATTCGGAAATTGACATAAATCTTTTGCTATCTGGCATCTTTCTGCATGATTTGGGTAAGGTTCGTGAAATGAGTTTTGAGAACAACTTCGTCTACACTGACGAGGGTCAGTTGCTGGGCCACATGGTCATTGTTATCGAAATGCTGAACCAGAAGATCGTACAATTGAGTGAATTGACGGGCGAGCCGTTCCCGGCCGAAACCGAGTTGCGCTTGAAACACATGATTGTCAGTCATCACGGCTCGTACGAATTCGGCAGCTCTAAACTGCCGATGACCCCCGAAGCGATTGCCCTACATCATTTGGACAATTTGGATGCTAAGGTGCACGAATTCAGCCGCATGATTCACGCCGATCCGAATGCCGATTCGCATTGGACGCCGTATATCAGCCGTATTGAACGGAAGCTGTTCAAGGGAGTGGGAACACGCGACAGCGTGTGACTAGCAGCGGTGATTAGAGTCGTGACTAAATTGGAAAGAAAAATTCTCGATTATCTGAATCGTCCAGCCTACAAGCCACTCAAAGAAAAATCGCTTTCGAAGAAACTCGCTGTTACCAAAAAGACACAGACTCAGTTTCGCGCTGCGCTCTATCGCTTGCTTGATTCAGACCGAATTCGCGAAGGCTCTAATGGGTTGCTGCGTGTTCCTGCGGCAACTGGATTTGTCGAGGGGATCATTAAACGAACGTCTAGGGGGACCGGCTATTGCATTCCACATGGCCCGGCACCCACGGAACCTCGCGAAGGCGTTGCTCCGGTGGTCCAGGATGTTTATATCGTCGCGAAGGACATGCGCGACGCACACACTGGCGATGAAGTGTTGGTGCGATTATTGAAACGACGCCGGAGCGGTGGGCAACGGTGCGGTCGGATCGAGGAAGTCCTCCAGCGTGCCACACACACGTTCGTCGGCACTTACTTCGAATACAGCGGGCAGGGTCACGTGCAGGTCGACGGCCCCACGTTTAACAAACCAATTTTGGTAGGCGATTCCGGTGTCAAAAATGCACAGCCGGACGACAAAGTCGTCATCGAGATGTTTCGTTTTCCTAGCCATTGCCGGATGGGCGAAGGGGTGCTGACACGAGTTCTAGGGCGTCGCGGCGACTCAGGGGTGGACATACAGTCGATCATCTGCGAGTTCGATCTGCCCGATGAGTTTCCTGACGACGTGATCGAGGAAGCAAGATTTCAGGCCAGCCGGTTCCATGAAAGCAATTTAGACGGACGGCTGGACTTGACCAACGAAATCATTGTCACCATCGATCCAAAGGGCGCTCGCGATTTTGACGACGCAATTTCTCTGACACGTACCGATCAGGGAAACTGGCGGTTGGGTGTCCATATTGCGGATGTTTCGCATTTCGTACCGTCGGATAGCGTGCTGGATCGGGAGGCGCTAAAGCGTGGCAACAGTGTCTATCTGCCGGGTCACGTATTGCCAATGCTGCCGGAACTCATTTCTAACGGAGTTGCCAGCCTGCAGCAGGAAAAAGTCCGTTACACGAAGTCAGTATTCATCGAATTCACCACGGACGGGGTTCCCGTTGACACTACGTTTGCAAATTCGGCGATCAAAGTGACACGACGGTTCGTTTATGAGCAGGTCCTGCCGATCATTCGCGATCCGGATCGTTCTGGAAAACGAGTCAGTGTCGCTGTACGAGCATTGTTAGCCGACATGCACCAGTTGGCAATGGTTCTTCGCAAGCGGCGGTTTGAAGCGGGTGCACTAGAGTTGAATCTACCGGAGGTGACAATCGAATTCGACAAGGACGGACGTGTTGCCGGAGCACATCAAGTCGAACATGGTGAGAGTCATCAGATGGTCGAAGAGTTCATGCTGGCAGCCAATATTGCCGTGGCGACAGAGTTGGATGATTGTGGGATGCCGTTCCTGCAGCGTGTTCACGACAGGCCCACCCTGTCGAAGCTACGGGCGTTCGCCGAATTCGTCTCGGTCCTAGGTTGTCGGCTGAAGCGAATTCAGAGCCGGCACAGTTTGCAAGAATTATTGAATCACGCCAAAGGTGAGGTTTTCGAGCAAGCCGTCAATTACGCACTGTTAAGAAGCATGAAACAGGCTCAATACACTGGTATGAACATCGGACATTATGCACTTGCCGTTGAGCATTATTGTCATTTTACGAGTCCGATTCGCCGTTACCCAGACCTGACCGTCCACCGGCTGATCGATCAAATCATCATGCGGCGCCGGCGACTTTGCGGACCGAGCCAGGCGGAATTGACCAAGTTGGGATCTCACTGTTTGAGTACCGAACGTCGCGCTGACGCGGCCGAGCGCGAATTGACCAAGATTAAACTACTGACGTTTATGATTGATTCGGTTGGTGAGGAGTTGGAGGCAACTATTACGGGCGTCGAACGGTTTGGGATTTTCTGCCTGGGTATTAAGATTCCGATTGAAGGGCTGGTTCACATTAGTTGGCTTTCCGAAGATGACAACTTTTACTACGAAGCGTCGACGATTAGCTTAATTGGTCAGCGCAGCGGACGGCGGTACCGATTGGGAGACCGGGTGCGTGTCAAGGTTGCTCGGGTAGATGTCGATCGCCGCATACTCGATTTCCGCATTGTTTCGAACAGCTGGCCCCGCACGTCAGAAAATCCAAAACGAACAAAGACGACTGTTCAGCAGAAGCAGTCTCGACTGCGCCGTTCGGCGCCCGGATCTCGTAAACGCTCCAAGCGGAAAACTGCAGAAAAGACGGGCCGTCAGTAGTGCAGGAAATGTCGACGACGTTCGAAGGTGTAACTTTTGTGATCCGACCTGCAAATTACCAATGACCGTTGCCAGTGCGTCCAATTAGTATTGCCGGAGTCGAGCTGACGGAACGGCGGAGGAGAATGCAAGTTCTCAACGCAGAAGGAGCGGATCATGCAGGCCTCACTGTTAAGAACTGTCTGTCACGATTGGCATGTCGCTCACGGTGGGCGAATGGTTGAGTTTGCCGGTTGGACAATGCCCGTACAGTATTCGACCATTACCAAGGAGCACAACGCCGTCCGTGACGCGGCCGGCTTGTTTGATATCGCTCACATGGGACGCTTGCGTTTCACTGGACCCGACGCCTGTCGCTTCCTCGATATCATTGTGACAAATGATGTCACCAATCTACAAGTCGGTCAAATCCGTTACGCATTGGTGACAAACTCGGACGGTGGGATTCTTGACGACGTGTTGGTTTACCGGTTCGACGGTTTCTACTTTCTTGTCGTCAATGCATCGAATCGACAGAAGATCGTCAGCTGGATTGATCAACACCGCCACTCGTTCGATGTTGATGTCGAAGATCTGACGTTCGAGCAATTCATGCTGGCACTGCAAGGTCCACATGCGGTCGCAATCCTGAAGTCCTTGGTCGATTGTGAGATCGATGCCCTACGCTACTACCACAGTGTTCAGTCGTCCTTCTTGGATGCGCCAGCGTTGGTGAGTCGTAACGGATACACTGGCGAAATCGGATTCGAAGTTATCGTTTCCGTCGAAATAGCGCAGCAGTTTTGGGAAACATTGATCGATCGCGGGCGATCGTACGGTCTGCTGCCAGCAGGTTTAGGATGTCGAGACACATTACGGCTGGATGCCGCCATGCCGCTGTATGGTCACGAATTGAACGAGAGCATCGACCCTTTTACGGCCGGATTGTCCTTTGCCGTCAAACTGGATGCTGGCGACTTCATCGGCAAAGAAGCACTCATCGTCGCGAGGGAGAACAAGAATCGCCAACGACGTATTGGTCTAAAACTGTCTGGTCGCCGTATTGCCCGTGAAGGAGCTATACTTTTTGTTGGCGACCAGCAAGTCGGTGAAGTGACGTCTGGAACGTTTTCGCCCACATTCGAAAGACCGATTGCCATGGCCTACGTCAAGCCGGCGTTCACTGAACCGGGAACTATGCTTCAGGTCGATATCCGCGGTAAACGCGAACAGGCCATCGTCGTGAAGTTGCCGTTTTACAGACGGCAGTGAACCAAGCGTAAGTCGATCGCGCAGTCTTCCCTGATCATTGGTACCATTGCCAGTCCGTCCTACAATGTGTTCACCGCACATATAGACAGGGACACGCTCGCAGATTGAGACTTCAGTATCATGCTGGACAACCGCGAAGTTGCGAAGGCCAGTTTGTTGATGGCGGTGGTGCTGGCCGTATGCCGGTTCGCGTCTTTGGGGAAGGAGTTGTATGTCGCATCGATTTTTGGAGCAGGAGTGGTTGTCGATGCGTATGCACTAGCGCTGATGATTCCAGCTTTGGGCGTTTCGTTTTATGTGAACGCCGTTCGGCGTGCGTTTCTCGCTCAGTATCCCAAACATGAAGCGGTTGGTGCCGAGGCCGCCTCGCACTTTGCAAACCAGTTTCTGATTAGTTTGTTAGCCGTTTCAGTTTTCCTTGCCGTTGCGATTTCATTCGGCCTGCGGTCGATCTTGCCTCGATTGGTTTTCGACACGAATCCCAAGGTTATCGCAGGATTTATGGAGTTGACGATTCCCGCGGCATGGATGATCGTCCCGATGTCGTTGGTTTCGGGATTCATCGCAATATTGAATGTGCGACATCGGTTTTCGTCGCCGCAGTGGACCCACGTCATTCCGACTGCCGGAGTGATTGTGGCACTTTTATTTCTGGGACGCGGTTCGGGTGCGCGGGGGTTATTGTATGGGCTGTTGGCCGGCAGCACGTTGCAATGTGGAGTCCTGTGGTGGATGGCGAGCCGCAGCGGACATCGGACCACTTGGCGAATCAACTGGCGGATCAGTGCGTTCACGGCGCTATGGATGCTAAGTTTTCCATTTATTGTGCTCGACGCCCTGGGGCAGGGAAACGTCTACATCGATCGCGCGATGGCCACCACGCTCGACCAAGGTAAGGTGAGCGTGCTGTACTGGAGCGCTTTAATGAAGGACTTCATTTCAGGGACATGGATCGCTTCGATATTGTGGGTCCTGATGCCGCATTTCTCCGAGCAGGTTCAACGCGGAGAAACTCACGAACTACGACGGTCGTGCGCATTGATCCTGCGATATTCGGCAGTGTTGCTGTTCCCTATCTCGGCACTTCTGGTGGTATGCGGACCGCCGTTGTTGTCTCACTTTCAACTCGGTCAATTCGATGCAGACGCGGCTCGGTGGCTGGTCTGGTGCGTTGCCGCGTATGGTTTAGGGCTGTATGCGGAACTAGCCAGCCCCGCGCTCGCTCAGGCGATGTTGGTGTTAGGGCGAATTCGGACCTTGGTTCTCATTGGCATATTTGGCTCCTTCCTACCGAATATTGTGTTAAACCTGCTACTGATTCGTCCGTTGGGCGTGGTTGGACTTGCCTTGTCGACCTCGCTGGTTGCGTGGCTGACCCTGATATGTCACTATCTCACGCTCCGACGCTCGCTTGGAATTGACAACGAGCGACGCTGTGTGCGAACGGTCATGGGAAGTCTGATGGCTGCCGTCGTCATGGGCGTTGTTGGGTTTGCATTTTACACAGGTGTCGTCCAATTTTGGCCCGATCGGAGTTGGAGCGAGTTGGTAGGTGGTGTAGCAGCGGCTGCAGTGGGACTGGCTGTGTACTTTGCGCTGATGCTGATTTATCCCGGAAATGACGATGCTCGCGCGGGGTTCAAAATTCTCAGAGAGAAAGTCCGAATGTAGAACCCGGATATCATTTATAGTCATATTATTTTGAGCCATTACGCTCTGTGTTCCAAATAAGTCGTTAGGCAGAGCCTGAGCGATGCTCTCCAGTCAAGTCAGGAAAATCCTGACTTGGCCTTCGGTTTCATGGAGAAGTTGCGTCGCGTTTTCACGCAACGCATCCCTTTGGGATGCCATTGTGTTTGGCCAAAGAGACCTCTACGGACCGATTCCTAATCCCTGATGTTGATTCTTTCAGTGTGGAGTCAAAAGATCTCTAAGCCTTATACCCTTTTCATCGTTACAGATGGCGATTAGAGTATTCTCGTTCGTTGGTCATGCTGCAACAAAGGTAGGCTTGATCGCTAGCTCCATATTTGTTTTTCGTATGCTGTTCGGGATGATTCCAGGTGGACCTTCGTCCCGGCGGACCTAAGTTCGAACTGATGATCGTTAGTTGGGATTGGTTAAAACAGTACGTTCAGCTCGAAATGCCGCTCGAAGAATTGACCGAGCGGTTGACGATGACGGGCTTGAACCTAGACGGCGTCGCTGATGTCGATGGAGACATTGCGATCGACCTGGAAGTGACCAGCAATCGGCCGGATTGTCTGGGCCACATTGGTGTTGCTCGTGAAATCAGCGTGCTTTTCCATCGCGAACTCAAAATTCCGCTGGCTCATCCCCAGTCGATTGGTCAGGCAACGTCGGATGTCACATCAGTCCAGATTGAATGCGAAGACTTGTGTCCGCGGTATTTTGCGCGTGTCATTCGTGGTGCGAAGATTGGCCCCAGTCCCGATTGGATGCAACGGCGACTCAAGACGCTTGGCATTGGGGCTATCAACAACATTGTTGACATAACTAACTATGTGCTGTTCGAGTGCGGCCAGCCACTGCACGCATTCGACCTCGACAAATTGAACGATCAGCGCATTGTCGTTCGACGACCGCGGGACGGCGAGACATTAGTTGCCATTAATCATACGAGATACCAGTTGCCGAGAGAGATATGCGTCATCGCTGACGCCGGCCGTGCGGTTGCGATTGGCGGCATCATGGGGGGGCTGGATACCGAAATTAGTGACCGGACCACAAATGTGCTTATCGAAGCGGCTGACTTTTCTCCAGTGGCAATCCGTAGTACGGCCCGGAAGCTGAATCTGAATAGTCCTTCGTCGCATCGATTCGAACGCGGAATAGATGCGTGTTGGCTGGACTGGTCGAGCCGACGATGTTGTGAATTGATCTTGGAACTAGCTGGTGGCGAACTCCTCGATGAGGCCGCATTTTCTGGAACATTGCCTGCAGATTCACGTGTTCCGGTCACCCTCAGATTCAATCAGATTCCGCGAATTCTGGGCATTGATATCACGCCGTCGGATACAATCGACATACTGACCAACTTGGGGCTGAAGCAGGACGGCGAGCCAGAGAACGGTGCGTGCCGATTTGAGCCCCCGTCGTGGCGTCGTGATCTAATGCGCGAGTCCGATTTGATCGAAGAAGTTGCCCGCATTCACGGTTACGAAAAGATTCCCGAGGACGTCAACGTGCCACTGCAACTCAGCGAGAAGACTCACCACGATCGAGTGGTTGAACGTGTTCGCGACGCGTTGATCGGCGCAGGTATCTTTGAAGCTATCACACTATCGTTCATCAGTGAGGACGAGTTCGAGCTGTTTACACCGCGGCACGATTTCCCAATGCTGCGGGTCGATCATTCATCACGCCGACACGAGAACATTGTGCGGCAAAGTTTGATCCCCAGTCTTCTGAAGTGCCGGCGTGAAAACGAACGGCGTGGTTCGTTTGACGCTCAACTGTTCGAGATCAGTAATGTATTCTTGGCCACCGAACCAGGGAATAGCCATGCCGAACCTACGATGATCGGCATCATCAGCGGAAATTCATTTGGTGATATAAAAGGTGTTATCGAAACTCTGGCCTACAGTGTTAACCATTCGGTGTCTCTCACCGTTCGTCCGTGTGGAATTCCTCAATTTGTTCCCGGGCGCGGCGCCGAAGTTTTTCTAGACGGAATCTGTTGGGGCTGGTTGGGTGAAATTAGCCGCGACGTTTCGGACAAATTGGACTTGCGTGATGCCGTTGTCGTAGCCGAATTGGACTTGTCCGTGCTCAAGGCCGTCGCGAACCTGACACCGACCTATTCCGAACGCCCCAGATTTCCTGCGGTTGCCCGCGACCTGAACTTCCTACTGGATGAAGACGTGACATGGCAACAACTGGAATCGGTTGTCCATGACGTAGCCGGTCCGTTACTAGAGTCGGTTTCCTTTGGTGGGCAATTTCGGGGCAAACAGATCGGATCCCACAAGAAATCGTACGTGATCACCATTAACTACCGTTCGCGGGAGCGAACGCTCACGAACGAAGAAGTTGAGCAATCCCAAAAAAGCGTGATCCAGGCTTGCGAGAACAAATTGGGGGCGAGCTTGCACTAGACTCTAAACCAGTCAACAAGGGTCCGGACATTAGGATTCGTATGCCCTTGCACTATCAGCTTCTGATCGTATTTATTGCCGGTGCTTTAATTGGGTTGTTCATCAATTCAGGCAACATCGATTTGGTGCCAGCACGTGTCGAACTGACTCGGTCGGCTTGCTGCTCGGTATGACAACCAACATGGACGACATGGTACGTTACGAAACAGTTGCCGTGTTGTTTTTCGCAGTCGTATTATGGGCATGTGCCGATTGAGTCGAAAATTCTTGTGGTGTTCATTGCTTTACTCGCCAGCGATGGCGTCGTTGAGATTCCTTTTGTTGGTTTAGTAACCATGGCCATCGTGTTGCAGGCGGCCGGTCTGTCAATCGACGCGCAGGGTCTGATCATCGTCATGGACTGCGAGTCGGATACATTGGCTTTCGTCGAGTAGCAACGTATCGTTTCCACAACTCGCTGGATGCGATGGGAACTGTTGGTTTCAAAGAATTGCGACTCAGGATGAGGCAGCAGTCGAAGGAAGCAACCGATAACCACTCAGGCCACTAGTATACCGGCACAAACAGTGAGAGTTGGTGGGGTTCGCAATTGTCCAGTTAATCCCAATCCACCGGGCCAGTCGCACTTTTGGAAGGGCGACTGTTCCAATTCCCAGACCATCGGCCTAGGGTTCTGGACACGATCAGTTTTCGCTAAAGTTTAAACGACGCAGCGCCTCGCGACCGAGTGGATCTCTGATGAATTTTTCGAGACAATCCGGACAAAGATCGAAGCGGAAGTTCTTTGTATTGCACATTTGGAGGTCACTTTTCCCGGTTGCTTCCATTTCTTCGATCAGACTGGCGATTTCTTGAAGATGGTCTGCCTCTAAATCCGCTTCGTCGAGTTCTTCTGGATCGAATGCGGGATACACTTCCATCTTAGCAACAAACCGTCGATTGCCTAATTGTTGTCCACAAAGGTCGCACGAAAAGTGCAGCATGGGAACTGAATCCTTACTCCGACTAGGACGGCGATACTGATGACTTCAAACTAGAGGACAACTGAATTGTAAGCACAAATCGCAGATCGTTGAAAGGCACTTTTCAGAGTTTTTTTTTCGCTTACTTGGCTGACAGACGCACTACGCCATCCCAATCCGGCGGCGCAATCCGATTGTTCTGGGCGATCAACATCGTCAGGAAGTCTTGCGCGCGATCGTACGGCGGCATATTGTGCAAATGGTGGTAGGCATCTTCCCAATGGCCATCAATAAAGTGTTTGACGCCCAGTTCGTATTGTTCCAAATGAGCATCGGTCAATTCAGGCCACTCCGATTCGGGCGGCAACAACTCACTTACAATTGTCGGCGTCTCGATCCCAATTGGCAGAACTTTGGCCAAACGGCGCGTACGTCCTTCGCGACGGTCTAGTTTGTGGCGAACAATTTCTGCTGTTGCCTCATCCAGCAGAATCGGCACCCGCAGTTGACTGGTCATGCTTTCCAACCGGCTGGCCAGATTCACAACCGGGCCGAACACAGTCACTTTGACCTGATCCACTGTACCAATTTTTCCGGCGACGGCATTGCCATGAGCGATGCCAATTCCCATCTGAAAATTGGCCAATGCATGTCCTGCTGTCTGGATAGCCCGAGCAAATTCTGCTCGAATGCCCAGTGCCGCACGGCATGCATTCAGTGGTGCTTCGTCCGAAGCGAACGGCCAACCCCAAAACCCTAATGCCGCGTCCCCCTGAAAATCTCCCGTGACCCCTCCATGTGCTAGAATATGGTGAGTCATTACGCCCAATGCATTGCTGACTCGGTTCAACAGACCGATCAAGTCGTCAGCCAATATTTCGGCCTGTTGACTAAAACCGCGCAAGTCGCAAAACATGACGGTAACGTCGCATTCACGAGGCTCAAGCAAATCCGTGTTCAACTCGTCACCAAGTGCGGAAAGAATTGTCGGTGCGAAGAACTGCCTTAACCCTGCCTGCTGACGCTCTAATTTGTTCAGCCGTCTAACGGAGCTGATAATTTCGGATACGAGTTCCGTGAACTTCACGTCGCCTTGTAAGGATACGCTGTCTGTATCCGTCGACGGTTCTTTGACAAATGGGCGGTCCAGCCGGCCAGCCACATAAAGGCCCCACGAATCGCCCACGGGTTCAGAAACCGGAGTGCAGAAAGCCCAATCGAATTCCGCCATGGCGGTGTATTCCGCATTCGGTTGCTCCTGCGATTCCCAAATGTGTAGAACACTGCTGCCACGTTTCTTGATTGCTTCGGCGACAAGTCGTTCGCTCGGTCGAAACTTGCCGGCCGTTTCGTGACGCCGGTCCCAGTGTAGAACACGCATCAGATTGTCGTCATCCAGCTTGACAATTGCCACTGCTTCCGCATGAGCGACGCCGGCCAGCAACAAATTGACTAATCGGTGGTACAATTCGAAATCCGTACGCGAGCCCCAAATGACTTCAGGTAGATGTGTCAGCACGTCAATCTGTTTGTCAGCGTCATGAAATCGAATTTTTTGCAACTGCTGTCTGCTGAACGTGAGTTTTTCTACCAGCGCAGCGTCCTGTGGCAGCGGCGGTTGTCGGGACAAGACGACGCGAAACAGCGTTGAACCCAAGACGAATTGCTGATCGTCATGCACACGACAGCTATTGACTTGTTGACCATCAAAAAAAATCAGGTTTGTTGCTCCTGACAGCTTCTCGATGTCAATGCAATTCGCCGATGTCGTCAGACGCGCGTGCCAGCGTGAAATGTGCGGATCCCAGGGTACAGACAGATCAGCCTCTTCGGTGCGACCTAATGTATATGATCCATCGCCAGAAAGAGCATTTTTCCAATACTGACGAGGTTCAGGTCCTTCAGCAATAAGTTCGAACACAGTCTCGCCCTTTAAAGCGCGTGACAAATCCAAGTAGTAGGAATTTTCCGAGTTCCGTTAGGGGACGGCGTACCGCATGAGGCTGCTCCAATCCACCCTCAAGGTTGGCCAAGTACCGTGGAGTCGTCTGGACGATGGCCTGCACGATTTTTCGTCCAGAGCCGCAAACTAGGGTCGTTTAGTGCTTTCAAAACCAAATACCAAAGCGTGCCGATCAACAAACAGCTGACGACCAACGCCCACCAAGCATAGCGCTTCAGCTCTTCTTGCAGTTGCTCGATCGGTTTTAATGCTTCTTTCTTACGCTCTTGGACAACAGCTGTCCAATCCGTTTTTCCTACTGGGCAGAATGCAGCCAGCCAAGGCCCACCGTATTCTTTGGGAGAAATTTGTGTGGAACCAACAGGATCCTCGTAAGCAGCGTACCGATCCACTCGATCGATGTTTTGGTTGTCACTCGGGCTGTGCAATCGTCTTAGCCGCTCAAGTTGCTGACCTTTCAACGTCAACGCTTCGTACCGTTGGTTCGGCAAACTCTCGAGGTGTTTCTTCATCCAGGGATGAGCCAGCAAGTTTCCGTTCCGGTTGTCGACTAGGGCGATGATACGACTCAATTCCTCGCCGCGCCGGCCACGGATGCGCGGTTCGTGTTCGGTCAACAGGTCTCCCAAGTGTGTCGTTCGACCAAGTACACCGATAACGGTTTCGTTATCCACGTCCCACACAGGCACCGAAATTGCCACCATGAAGCGATTTGTCGCACGGCTGCGAAAAGGCAATGAAATATGCGGCCCATGAATTGGTTCGATGTCATCCGGAACCTGCTTTGAAGGATATTCGCGGTCTCGGCCGTGAAAATAGTCGCGAAAGTTCCAGCATTTGTTGATGGTGTTCGGATCATGGGGTTGACGCCACCGCTGGTAGCCTTTGGAGTCGGTGAGAAACCAACTTGTGTCTGTTTGTCGTCCCTGCTGTTCGCGAGCCTTGTCGATTTTTTCCTTCCAACGACGAAAAATTTCAATGAACTGTTTTCGTACCGACCACGAAGTTACCTCAGATGACTGGATCGCTGCACGCAACGGCAGATCGGCAGCGATGTCGACCGTTTCCAGCAGTCGGTCTTCCAACATACTTTCAATACTGCTGGCAAGAATCTCAACGGTGACTGCGGCGCCCTGTAGAGCACGCTGGGTCATTTTGTCCCTGGCTGCCTGCCGGTAGGTCTGCATACCGTCCAGAGCAAATAGGAACATGGCTACAAGCAGCAATGCGGGGCCGACACCTCCTAGGACAATTAGCGGTCGACGTGATCGTTGCCGGTCTCGTAGTTCCAGCGTGTCCAGTACGGCCTGTGCATTGGGATATCGTTTTTGGGGATCGACGTGCAGGCAGCGATCGACGATGTCAGCCAATCGCTTGTCGATTCCAGAAATGACGCGGTGACGATTTGGCTTCGGATATTGTTTGACAATTCGGCGATAGATGCCAAGCCGTTCTTCCAAAGTTCCGGCTGAATGAATCAGTTGCTCATTCTCCTTGGTCCGATACGGTGGCTCACCGCAGAGTAAATGGTACAGCAGTGCTCCCAACGCGTAGACGTCCCAGCGAGCATCCGGGACGGTTTTTAGATCGGCCTGTTCGGGAGCCATGTAGAACAACGTCCCCAGCGCCGGGTCTTGTTCGTAGGACAATCGCGACTGGCCGAAGTCACACAGACGCGGTTCCAGGTCTTTATCCAAAAGCACATTGGCCGGCTTTAAATCGCAGTGCAGAATGCCGCTGCCATGTGCATGGACCAGTGCGTGCAGTATGGACTTCACAATTCTGACCGATTCGTGCTGTGCAAGCGGACCGTCGGCCACGTGCGCAGCCAACGATCCATTTTCCATATATTCCATGACGTAGTAAGGAGGATCACTGTCCCAGCCAACATCAAGCAGACTGATGATATTGCGTGATGTATACAATACCGCTAACTTTTCGACTTCCCGGTTTAACAGCGACCAATCCAAACCGCGGCGGTGAGTGTAGAATTTTATGGCAACTTTCTTTCCCGTGTTATCTTCACGTGCCAGCCAAACCGAACCATACGCGCCTTCGCCGAGACACCTGAGCACGCTGTAACCTGGGACTTGTGCCACCGGTTGTCTTGGTCTGCGGCTTAATCGCTCGGCCCGCGCAACGGCTTCGGCGTCTTGTTGCAAAGTTTTCGGTTCATTCACAACCGATTCATTCTGACCGCTTCGTACTGCGTGTTCCGTATCGGGATCGGCTGACATCGATCTCTCCCGGGAAAATGTAGCA
>Ga0310123_10001873_pt1 | contig 17145 bp, 11 predicted proteins | sample CB6_AW_1057_MG_FD_203505 | JGI IMG/M metagenome (GOLD analysis project Ga0310123, IMG submission 203505) | Marine microbial communities from Western Arctic Ocean, Canada - CB6_AW_1057 | ecosystem: Environmental > Aquatic > Marine > Oceanic | place: Canada: Western Arctic Ocean | collected... | reverse complement strand
TCCCCGACTACGACACCGAGCCGGTCCTGACGTACGCGAAATCCTGAACGCTCGCGGCAGGGGAGGTCTGTTCCGCCGCCAGGCATCCGGCCGTGTCGCCATGCCCTCCGGGCGGGTCGGGGCGGCCTCCGACCCGTCCGGAGGGCACCACGACGTTCGTCTTGACCCATCCACCCCGCTTCAGCTACCGGTTCCCCCATGAAAGCGCTCCTTCTCAGGCCGGGCCCAGCGGGCGAGTGCTCATGCCTCAGGAAAAACGATTTCCTATCAATCATAGCACCAAACGTTCGCTGACGAAAGCCGTAGATGTCGTGTACCTGGCACATCCAATACTGTCCACAGCGGCAATATCGGCATTTGTGACAAGGTACGATCTGTTCCGACACGGCCGTATCCCCTAATTTCAGGCCATGTTGCTGCTCGGCTCCTTCGCCGAGGGCAACGACCTTACCGACGAATTCGTGTCCGGGAATGACCGGTGCTTGGCAGTAGCCTTCTCGATTTGCTTCGCCCCAGAACATCGCCGCGCCAAGATAACATTTGAGATCACTGGCGCAGATACCCACCGAAGCAACTTCCACGATGATCTCCCCCGGTCCAGCCTTGGGCACCGGCCACTGTTCGAGCCGGTAATCCTGGGGCCCATGACAGATCACGGCCGGCATTGAACCGGACAACTCAACGTCATTGAGATTCGTCATTGCTAGTGTGGAGCGTGTTTCATGGCCAGGGTCGCATCGGATGCGAAAACGGATACATGTACTTGGTTAAGCGTGTATTGCCACCACCTTTGGGCATCGCAACTTGGATCGTTCGGCCAAGTCGTAATCATAAGCCGGGCAGGCGAAGGTCTACATACCCGTGCCCTCGAGCCGTGTGGCCCGGTCGGCCGATCGGTTCCTTCGGGTTATTGACGGTATCACGGGTATATTAGAATCCATACCGTTGCCCCATGAGGATCAATCGCTTCGGCAACAGCCAGTTGCGCGTTGCTCGTCATCTGCGCGGCGCCATTTCACGAGTTCGCATGAACTCTGCCCGGGGGTTGGACGCCATAAGTGGCAAGGAGATACGCTAAGAGTGTACTCCTTTTAGGCATTCGGGCACATCAGATTCTCGACCGCAACCGGCCGTCAGGTGAGGCCACTCGGATTGCGAACTTGTTGATACTGGTTCCTGACCGGCATCGATGGAACATTCGATGGTCGTTGAAAGAGCAAGCACAGGCCTGGTCGAATAAAGACACGTTGTGGGGCGGCAGCAAGTCCCCCCGTTCCTAGAGCATCGATGCGTAAACAACGTTCCGGTTAGCAATTTGCCGGGATGAAGACGGACGATATCGACCGCGAGTTGGCCCAGAATCACGCTTGGTTCAAGAGCAAAAGGACCGATAGGATCATGAAGTCGAACCGGGATGCAATCTCTCGATGGCGTAAAAAAAGGACCACTGAAGTCGGTCAAATCGGCGCGGCGTAGCATTGCGACGATATTTTTGGTACATAAATTGCGACCACTTATACAATATGTATTCAATCCAACCCATGATTCGAGCCGCATTTCTTTCCGCCGCATGCGTCATTCCTATGGTTTGCGGTGCATGCAGCCTTTTGAAACAGGGTGTGGAAAAGAATCCGGACCGGCAACTAGAGGCTGTGCGCACTGCGGTTCCGGTCGTGATTGACGGGAAACTGGACGATCCTGTGTGGAAGGTGGCTCCGTGGTATCGGTTGGGGTATTCCAAGGACCGCCAAGCCAAAGGGGAAGTTGTTAAAGATGGTGGTCGGATTCGGCTGAGTTGGGACGCTGAGTTTCTTTATTTAGCCGCCGACTTTGTTGACCACGATGTCATTGCCACATGCAACGAAGACGAAGTTCACCACTACCAGACCGGAGACGTTTGCGAGTTGTTTCTCAGACCCCAAACTGCAGAACACTACTGGGAGATGTACGTCACGCCCGACGGCCGAAAAACGACTTTTTATTTGCCCAAGTTCACGGAGATTGCCCCCCGCGACACGTACACGTCCGGTCTGCGCGTTGCCGCGCAGGTTGCCGGAACCCTTAACGATCGTAGTGACCGGGATTGTGGATGGACCGGCGAGATGGCAGTGCCCATCAATGACTTAACGGTGCATGGCGATCCGTTCGGCCCCGACGCCCGGTGGCGAATATTCATCGGTCGGTACAACTACAACCTCCAACACGCCGACAGCAAACCCGAACTTTCGATGACTCCACCGTTATCGAAGACCTCTTACCACCTGATCAATGAATATCCCGCCCTCAAACTTGTCGAATAGTCCGCTATACAGATGACAACCTGGTCCCTGTTTATGCCCGGTTGCGTGGGGGTCGGGACCGCCCTGCGTCAAGTCGGTCGATTGTCAGGCCAATCGGCATAAGGGGCGTAAGGGGATCGAGTCGTTGCAAATGCCAGATACAGCTACCGGGTCGATCAAGACAATCCTCGGTCAGTGGATTTTTGAGTTAGGTGATTTCTTGCTCTAACGCCTTGATTTGCACCGGTGACGAAGCGGTAACCCGTGACGGCGGAAAGCTCGTCGGAATGCCTACGAGCCTGCTCGGGCAGGAGCGATTCTTCCATCTCTCGGTGCACGCGGGGAAAACGCATGTCACGCTTTCCGCGGCAAAGGCCGGGATCTATTCGGCTGTTGACTGAAGTCGCTAGCGTTTCGTGAGAGCATTGAACCGGTGAATCGTCTTGGTTTAGGTGTGTTGACAGGCGGGTAGCCTTCCGATCAATGATGAGGATCCACTTCAGCAGGATGCTCTGGGAGGCCCAGTACCGAAGCGCACGCACATGGCACCGGGCAGGCCCCCCACGGGCAAGCCCGTGGGGGGCGGGACATCTGCAAATTCAAAGGTCTCAGTGTAGTGCGAAGTTTATTGTTTTTTGCGTAGTTAGGGTAAAGTGCTGCGCGACAAAAGCGGAGTATCATGCCAACGGCGAATCCGCCTTCGGCGGGAACGCTACGCTACGGTCGATGGAGACTGGGGTTTACGACAAGATTCTCGACCGGCCTTCGCCAAACGGCGGCTACGGCGAGGCTAGCAAGGGGATTCGATGAGGTTTACGACAGAGTTTCGGCCAAGGGCCGGAAGGCTTCGGCTGGAACGCTATGTGGCGCCGTCGGCGATGGCGTTTTGGTGTGGCCGGTGTCGGCGATGGGTGTACGTTCACGCCGTTAACTTTCTTCCTAAGCTTGCCTTTTCTGCAGGACTTCCGGCAAGATCTTCGCCATGAACTCTCTCAGAAATCGTCGTTTGGCGACTCGGCCTGCAAGCTTCGCCTTGGTGGGTCTCTGTATGCTTGTTTCAGCGGGGAAATGCGCCTCCGGCGAGCCGGAACGCGCAACCCGCGAACTGACGGTCTATTGGGTGGATGAACCTCCCGTGATCGACGGTGACCTGTCCGACCCGCTGTGGCAGCGTCTGCCGCGCGTCACCGGTCTGGCCGACATAACGTTTCGCAATGCGTATGTGCTCGACCAGACTCTTTTCACGGTGGCGTATGACAGCGAGAACATCTATTTCGCTGTGGATTGCCGGGATCGCTTCCCCAACAGGATCAAGGCCACCGTGACCGAGCGAGACGGCAACTTCAGGGGCGTAGGGGACGAGACCGTCCAGATTTTCATGGATCCTTTTCCTACCGGGAGGAGGTACATCTGGCTTAAGGTCAATCCGCTCGGCACGTCATGGGACTCCCGCAAAGGTCACACGGATGCCTTGCGTACGGCGTGGGATGGTGAGTGGGACACGGCGGCGAAGCGCACCACCACGGGCTGGACGGCCGAGATCGCATTTCCTCTGGCCAACATGCCCATGGAAACGCCTGCGGCGGGCTTTCGGCTCAAAGCGAACCTTTTCCGGGAGCACTCGAGCAACAAGACGGACGGCTACTCTTCGTGGTCGTGGATAACGAGCGGTTACCACAGCCGGCACGGCTTCGGTGAGTGGATCTTTGCCGGACCGGAGCGGAAGGGTTCACGAGCCGATGAAATGAGGATCAACCAGGATTTCGTCAGGGCTGAGCGCCGCCGGCTCGAATCCCTTTCGGTGCAGACCGGCCGCGAGTCCGCACGGATCAACCAGCTCCCCTCGCCAACACGGACGGCAGCGCTGAACAAACTCATCGAACAGGGCGCGGCGACTGCAGCTACCTTGAGTGGTCATACAGCAAGCGCCCCGACACTCGATGCTCTCTTTGAAGCACGGGATGTCGGCCATGAGCTTGCTACGGCACTTGAGCGGGTGAGCGTGCAGTCAAGCCGGAGCGGCCTTGCAGGAGCAATCGATGGCTTGAACGTAACGGATCACGGCATCAAACGCCACGGCAAGTACTGGGTACTGTCCGGCGAACGTGGGGTTTACGCAATTGCAGGCGAAAGCGGTACATTGGCCGGAGTTTGGGATCGCAAAGCAAGTCGCCATGTCATCGCAGCCAGCTATGACCTGTATGCCATGGAAACCATGGATGATGAAGCTCGCTCCGACGAGCGTTTTGACGTCGTCGAAACGGTCGAGCAAGAGGGCGCCGTGCTCAACTTCTCCTGTCGCAACCCTCATCTCGCCGGGCTCAGAATCAACAAACGCTATGAGTTACACGACGGCGGAAAGATGCTGTCGAAGCGCGTTGCCGTGTCTGCCGACGTCGAGGAGATGACGCTTCTCGGGATTTCCTCACAGACGATCTTTGATCCCGACTTTCGCGCAGAATCGCTCTACAATCGAATGATGTCGGCCGGCGCCAACATCGGTTCCGATCGCCGGCCGACCATTCCCGCCGAACAGATCACCGGCAAGATCGTTCAGCGCGCCGGCAACCGGAAAGCCGCTGGATGGGCGCAGTTCGTGCTGGCCAACACCGGAACCCACACCGGTGTTGCCCAGTACCTCTACAAGATGAACGACCAATACGTGTGGTTCCCGTACGGTATGACAAGCTCATACTGGGACCCGCACGGCTGGGAGATCTCGGTGTTGGGCACGTTCCTGGAACGTGAGCCGTTCAGCGCCGAGGTGCGCTACCATCTGTTCGACGGCGACCAGATCGAGTTCTATCACGAGTACCTGGAACTGCCGGAAGTCGTGGCGGCGCGGGCCGAACTGCCGGTGAGCCCGCACATCGCCGGTTTGCGGTATGGCGGAGCCGGGGGCATGGCGAGGAGCGCTTTCGGCAACCACTATCCCGACGGGGTGAATCCGCTCTTCAGCGTGCCACACGGCCGTTTACGAAGCGACGAGATCAGTATGGGATTCGGCATCCCCCGCCACGACATCTACAGCCTGTTTCCCTCCACCGATGAGGAAGACATCGTCTGGGTCGATCCGCATACAGAAGAGGTCACGCGCGTAGACGCCGGTGAAGTGCGCGAGGCCGTGCGGCTTGTCAAAGAGCGCTTCCCGAGACACACGTTGAGTGCGTACTGGGTTCACACCGACCTGCACCCGGACACGGAGGCATTCAAGGATCATCCGGAATTCGCCATTCAGTTGAAGAATGGCAACCTCGCGCTATCCGAGCATCCCTATTGGGCCTACGAAGCGGACATGTTGAAGGAGTTTACGGATTACGTGGTGCCTCGCTACGCAGGCATGGTCGACCACCTGGGCCTGGATTATCTCTACTTCGATTTCTTTGGCGGCTCATCGTTTCCCGACTGGGGCCAAGGCCGCGTGCAGCAAACGACCGACTACATGTATTTTGACAGATCCATCCGCGAGATGCTGGAGGAGCGTGACCTGTTTCTGTTCTTCAACGGCAACCCAGGCCATCTCTATGTGGACATCAACTACGCCGAGTTGCAGCGGAGTAACAAGCGAATGCTCGCGACGGGCAAAGACTGGTGGCGGTGGCATCGTGAGCGGCTGATGCACTACAAGCTCATGGAACGGGAAAACATGGCCACGATCCTGATATTTTGGATACGAGAGGCAAATGACCGTGATTACACGAACGCCATCCTGGCCCTGGGTCTGCGTCCCCACTCCTGCCAATTCCAGTACGACGAGGAACTGAAGCGCGAGGACGGCACGATCGACTACTCAAGGCGGTACAACTACGAAGAGCCGTACCATCAAGTCTCGCTCGAGATGCACAATGCACACATTGCCAACGTGGGCTTAGCACCGCGTTATTGGACCGATCCGGATTCAACAATGGAGGCCTACGTGCTCCGCAAGGGCCCGGCCTACTTCTTTACCGTGATCAACCACGGGAAAGAGACCTCTGATCTGACCGCTTCCGCCGAGGTGACTCGGCTCGGCTTCCAGTCCGGCAGGCGCCTGTTTCGCTGGGACTATGTGCGGCGGGATGACACGAAAGTGAGTCCCTTGATTGGACCTGAGACCCCCGGCTGGGATAGGCTGTTCACAAGCATCACCTGCTCGAGTTCGATCCTGGGCGATGATTCCAGAATTCACGTCACGTTCCCCGATGCGGAGGTCAACTACACCTATCTGGCAACGCTGACCCAGGTGCCCGGCGTCTTCGTGTCCGTGGAAGAACAGGAATTGCAGCTGAGGATCCCCCATGTGCTGCGCTGTTCCCTTGACGGCGAAGTAGACGAGGCCGGCAAACGCGTGATGCTTCGAGCCCACGCCGGCAAGCCCGGCGTGGTGGCCGTCTGGTGGCCGGATTCGTGGGGCATACCACAGCTGGAGGTGAACGGACGCCGCGTGGATTCGCCCAGGCCTGTACGCTACGGCCATGAACAGTTCGTCCTTGCGCCGGTTGAAAAGGGCGATTCTCAGCTAGAGTTATCCGTTGAGTAAAAATACGCTATCATTTTTGATTTGGAGTCACAGTCATCCCATTGAACCGAACCACGGAGGCCACGGAGATACGGAGGTGTGGCGGAGTAGAGATAGAGAATCAAGAATCACTCAGCAATTCGGGCACATGTAGTGACCCATTTCGTGCGATGAACTTCTCCGTACCTCCGTGTTCTCCGTGGTTATAAAGAATCCCGATTTTGGAATGGGACTCCAAATCATTAGGATTCCCTGCCGATTAGGGGCCGACTTGATGGACTATGGGATGACTGTGATTTGGAGTAGCTGCGCGAAGCGCCTTCAATTTTGTTTCGTTAAATCAAAAATCAGCAATCAAAAATCCGGTAAGGGGTGCCAGAATGGTGAGTCTAACAAAGTGCTCGGTGGCAAAAGTGACGGTCACGGTTTCGTGCCTGCTATTGGTGCAGGCTTCCTCCCTGTCCGAAGAGGGCGCTGCGAAAGCCGACGAACCGCTTCCCATCGTACGGTTGGAGGCTGCCCCTGAAATTGACGGAAACCTCAGCGACGATGCCTGGATCGGCGCGCCATGGTTCGGAGGAATGCGCACTCGTGGAGCGACGGATCTTTTCACCGCCGACCAGGCGTTCTTCTCCTTTGGCTGGACGGAGAACGAGTTCTTTGTCCGCGGATTCTGCCTGAGACAGGATCCACAGGCCATCCGGGCCATCGCACGTGGGATCGACGACAATAGGGTATTCCATGACGACTCCGTTGAGATCTTCATGGCGGTAGAAGATTCGAAGGTCCAATTTTCCCAGATGGCCATCAGTTGCAGCGGAGCCGTGTGGGATATGCGCCGCCTTACCGGAATGACGGATAAAGGGACGGAATTGAAAGGAGGGTGGAACAGCGGCATGCGCGCGGCCACCGCGCGGCTTGAGGACGGCTGGGCCTTTGAGGCGGCCATCCCATTGAAGTCCCTGGAGCTGCGGCCGGAAGTGGGCCGGCGGGTGAGGATGAATGTGGGCCGCAATATTTCTTCTGCCGCCGAAGGGGAGGATGTCGTCAACACCTGTACCTCCTGGTGCAAGATAAACGCGCTTTATGCTGAGTTGGAATCGTTTCAACCGCTCATCCTTTCACCCGGTTCCAAGGGAGAGGCATGGGCCGGATCGCTGGACCAAGAAATCCACCGGTCTTTCTTGGCTGAAGCCAGAGCCAACCAGAGCCTGGTCCTGTCGTCCCTGGCTGAGATAGAAGAACTGTGCGCACTGCCGGGCCTCAGTCGCAAGACGCGGAAAAGAGCCGAAGAAGTACAGACAGAGGCAAGGGCGGCTTTCCTGCCCGAGGAACCCGACCTTTTGCAGGCCGCCCGGGCTCGTATGAAATTCTTGCGATTGAGCGAACAGATCCTCGCCTTGCGGAACATTCTTCAAACGCACCGCATGCAGGTTGTGCTGAAGGAAGGCCTCGGGGCGGTCAAAGAGGGGGTCACTAAAGACGATGACGTCTGGTTTCTCCGTTCAGACAAGATGGTGGCCGCAGTGGACGCGAATACGGGCGGACTCATCGGCATCTGGGATCGAGAAAGTGAATCGCAGCTTCTCGCTTCGAACCCTTTTGCATACCGGCTCCAGACCAGAGAGGGTGAGCATAGCGCGAGCGAGTCAGGTGATCGGGTCGTCGAAACGGAACGCGGCCCCGACTCTCTCACACTTACCTGCGCCGGCGCGGTGTTTGAGGGGCTTCTCATTGAGAAGACCTATTCCTTCAAAGGCGATCGGATGCTTGCCCTTCGCCTCTCCTATTCGGGCGTCAAAGATCCCGATCATCTCGTTCACATCAGCTGCCGAACGATGCTTGGAGAGCCCTTCGTCGAGAAAGCCGTCTTCCAGGTGCCGCTGGATGCCACCGTGCCCGAGAATGTGCTTGTTGATCCGGGAACTATTGAAAACACGGGAGGCTTGTCGTTAAACCACCAAGATTTGAAGCTCCTCGCCTTTCGCAAGGACGCCGACCTGGGAATCGCCCAGTACCTGTACCGGATGCGTGAGCGTCCGGTATTCGCCGTCGGCGTTCGGAAGACAAGACTTTATGCCAACGGATGGCAGGTGCATCCGGCGTCTTTCTTTTTGAAGGAGACGCCGTTTTCCTTTGAATTGCGCTATCATCTGTTCAGCGGCAGCAGGATGAGATTTCACCGGGAGTATCTGGCGCTTCCCGAAATCGAGCGGATCAGGGCCGGGATCCGCCCCGATCCTCGCATCAGGTTCGTCCGCTTCTATGGCTCCGGCCCCGGAAACCACTCGTGGCCGGGCGATGAGATGAAGAGTCCGAATCGGTTTTTTCGTAACAATCTGAGAAGCTACGAGTATTCCTTCGCGCTCAATTTCAATCACCAGTTCTGCGTGCACTTTCCCGTGGGAGACGATGCGCGTATTCCTCTTGGATACAAAGGGGAGCAATTTGAATTGGGCAGAGATCGCAGAACGCGCTACGAGAACTTCAAACGCTATATGCCAAACTGCCTCTTCAGTTCCTATCACAACCCTCATGAGATCTTTCCCGATATGCCGGAGTTCGAGCAGCATCCGGAATTCATCGTGCGACAGCGGGATGGAAACTACATGAGAGGGGCGTATGGTGAAGCTCACTATGGCTTCCGCACGCAATTTTCCGAAGCGTTCCAGGACTGGGCCGTGAGCAATTTTGTGGCGGAGGTCGAATATTACGGGACTTCCGGACTCTATCTGGATGGCCCCTGGCCGCGTCCCACTATCGATTGGGGAGCAAACCGATTTGTAGGGCAGGATGCCGTCATGGTCGAATTCACGCGTCGCCTCTTTGAGGCCATGCATGAGATCGGGGCCATATTCTTCCATAACGGTGTGGTCGAGGACTTTTACTCGGATATTAACCTCTTCGAAGGAGGCTCGCGTTTCGCGCCATGGCGGCAGGCCATGGAGGCGCTGTACTTGAAGAAACTCTACCAGGTACCGGGGCAAATGCCTGTAATGTGGGATAATCAACATGGTCCGGCATATCAGCGCCGCACGATCAACGATGCGCTGGCGCTCGGTCTGTCCTTTAAGGCATCCGTGGAGGAGAAATTCTTCACCCTGCCTGAGGGTGGTCGCGATTATGACAGGTTTCAAAGGCCCTTTTTTGCACATCACACCTTGGCCTATGAATTGCGAGATACGACGCCGGCGGACATAGATTACAGCCCCTGCTGGTTCAAAGAGGATACCGCGAATCAGTGTGTCAACGTTCTCGAGAAACCCGCGGGCACGCTCCTGGTAACCACGCTTCAGCACGAAAAGCAGACAGCTCCCATCGAAGCCTCCATCAAGGCTTCTGAGATGAACCTGGGCAGCAGCCCCTGGTTTGTGGTGAAGCACCTGGGAAGGCCCATCTTTACCAGTACCGACCCCGCCGCCGCCTATACGGAACTGGCGCCGAATTGGAGAAGCGCCTTCCACTCCATTGTGGCCGAACGCGCGGCTGCCGGGGAAGATGGAAGACTCGCCCTGCGCTTTGAGGACATTGCCCCCGACGTTTTGAATGTCGCGGTGGTAACCGATGTGCCGGCTCTGGTCTACTCTATTGAAGGAGAGCGGACGCAACTGAGAATGCCGGAGCAGCCCGGCGCGACGGTTTCGGGATCGGTGGACACCAAGGAGCGCCGAGTGGAGCTCGACGTGGATGCCCTGGCCGACGCAGAAATCCTGGTGTGGTATCCTGAGGACTGGGGCCTGCCCGCCTACGAACTGGAACATCGTGAGGCGCTGGCCGCCGGTGACGAAGCGGTAACCCGTGACGGCGGCATGCTCGTCGGGACGCCCGTTACCCTGCTCGGGCAAGAGCGATTCTTCCATCTTCCGGTTCACGCCGGAAAAACGCATGTTACGCTTTCCACGCCGGTGCGGGTTGCCGAGGCAAAGGCCGGGAACTTTTCGGCTGTTGACTGAAGTCGCTATCGTTTCGTGAGAGTATTGAACCGCTGATTCGTCTTGGTTTAGGTGTATTGACAGGCGGGTAGCCTTCCGATCAATGATGAGGATCCAGTTCAGCAGGATGCTCTGGGAGGCCCAGTACCGAAGCGCACGCGCATCGCACCGGGCAGGCCCCCCACGGGCTTGCCCGTGGGAGCCAAAGTTCAACAGCTAAGCCAACGCAAAAACCCGATCCCAGAGCGATGAAAGAGCAAAGCACATTCCTCGCTCAAACCGGGCGCGGGGTTGGGGGCGGAGCGAGTAGCTTGTGAACTTTCGCTCCCACGGGCAAGCCCGTGGGGGGCGGGACATCTGCAAATTCAATGGTCTCTGTGTAGTGCGAATTAAGTTCTCGCCCCTCGGCTGAACTTTCTCTTCTTTTTCTTTCTCCCGCATCGGTATTCCTGGCGACTTCCGCTACTTTTTCTTGATCTTTGTCTTTCGGGCCGTTACTGCGCGGATTTCGGTGAAAGTGGACAGTCGTTCCGGTCCAAAGTGGACAGCACTCGGAGCGAAGCGACGCAGGATGTTTAGTTCATCGTAAAGTGTCCATTTTGAGTCAAGTTGTCGTTGCCTGGTTCTGAGCCGTTCGGAGCGCAGCGACGCCCTCGTCGTTCTCTTCCCCCCTGTAAAGGGGATCCCTACTTACTTCATCTTTGCACCTTTCTGGTGGTTCGTACGGAGAACGGTGGTCAGCGTTCATTTGTCGTCTGGTTTTTTGCGGCGCATGGACCCGCCGTTGAGTTCGATACGGTGGGCGCTGTGCACGAGCCGGTCGAGGATGGCGTCGGCGACGGTGGGGTCGGAGATCAGCTCGTGCCACTTGCTCACGGGGAACTGGGTGGTGACCAGGGTGGAGCCTGAGCCCTGGCGATCCTCGAGGATCTCGAGGAGTTGTCGGTGCTGGGTGTCGTGGACTTTGCTGATGCCCCAGTCATCGATCAGCAGCAGATCGATGCGGGCGATTTTCTTGAGCAGTTTGACCAGGCTTCCGTCGGCCTGGGCGATCTGCAGTTGCCGCAGCAGCTTCGGTTCGTAGAAGTAGAGGCTCCGGTAGCCTTCCCGACAGGCTTTCTGGGCCAGGGCACAGCCGATGAATGACTTCCCGACGCCGGTGGGTCCGGTGATGATGCAGTTCTGATGATAGCGGACCCATTCGCAGCGGGCGAGCTGCTCGATCTGGGCGCGCTTGATGCCCCGGGCGCTGCGGTAATCGATGTCCTCGATACAGGCCGGCTGCTTGAGTCCGGAGTAATTGAGCCGGGTCCTCAACGCGCGATCCTCTTTGTCGATCCACTGGCGCTCAACCAGCAGGGTGAAGCGGTCCTCGAAGCTCAGTTCACTGAACTGGGGTTGCTGGAGCTGTTCTTCGAACCCCTGAGCCATGCCAAAGAGTTTCATGGCGTTGAGTTTCTGCATCGTCGGTTCATGTAGCATCGTGTTCTCCTTTTGGTTTGCGGGGACACCGCAGGCACCCCAACGGGTGAGTTTTGCGTGATGGCGAAAGATCCGGCCCCCACAGTTGCCCGAGGATTGGTTTTCCCGGCGCGGTGCATATCAAAGTACCTCTCGATCTACGGCGGATTCTGCTCATGAGCCTTCCCGGTGGTAATAGGACTGGCCACGCAGATTGGCGTGATCGACCGGCTCCGCGGCGGGCGCAGCGGCCTCATCGGGAAGGGGCTGTTCGTCGAGTTTGTTCTCGAGGATCGATCGAATGCTCCGATAGCTGCATACCCCCAGTGCCAGCGCCCGCCGGCAAGCGGCCTCGACCCGGCCGGGGCCATAGCCTTTGGCCAGACGAATCAAACCCAGGCAGGAGCGGTATCCCTGTTCGGGGTGTGGCTTGTCATTGATGATGAACGCCGCGGCCCGGGCGCAGTGTTCGCCGACTTCGTTCTCGGCCCACTGCAGGATCCGCCCCGGGGTCCACTGCAGATACTTCTGGTGAGACTTGGGCCGATGTTCGGGCAGCGTGGTGGCTTTGCCGCGAAGATAACTTCTCTGATGGCAGGCCACGCGCTTGTTTCGGTACAGGATTTCCACGGTTTGTGATGTGATCCGGGTATCGACCCGGCAGCCGACCAGATGGTGCGGGACGCTGTAAAAGTGATAATCGATCTGCACGTGATAATCGATGTTCACCCCCGCGGTGCCCCAGTGGGCGAGTTGGTAAGGCCGCTGGGGCAGCGGCTTGAGCGCCGGCCGATCGAGCTGCTCGAAGAGTTCGCGCCGTTAGCCGTCCATCTTCTGAAACCGACGATCGTTCAACTCTTCCAGCAACCCGGCGATGGCCTGGTTCAGTTCCCCGAGGCTGAAAAACTGCTGATCCCGGAGCCGGGCCAGGATCCAGCGTTCGGCGAAAAGTACTGAGGCCTCGACCTTCGCTTTGTCCCTGGGCTTTCGTACCCGCGCGGGGACCACCGCGGTCTGATAATGTTCGGCCATCTCCTGGTAGGTGGGATTGAGATCGGGCTCGTACCGGCAGGGGCGCTTGACGCCGGCTTTGAGGTTGTCGGGAATGGTGAGTTCCGCGACCCCTCCCATAAACTCGTAGCAGTGCACGTGGGCGCTGATCCAGTTCTCCAGCCGCTCGTCGCCGAACGCTTCGGCGTAGGTGTAGTTGCTCGCTCCCAGCGTGGCCACGAACAGCGAGACCTCCGTGCCCGGACCGCCGTCGGGGTCGAGCAGTTCGACTTTCTCGCCCGCCCAGTCCACGAAGGGCTTCTCTCCGGCCCGGTAACTTTGCCGCAAAGATGGATCGAGTTTCTTTCTCCACCGCGCGTAGTACTCGCAGAACTGGGTGTAGCTGTAGCCCTCGGGATACTCGGCCCGGTACTCCTCCCACAGCAACTTGAGCGTCACCCCTTTGGTCCGCTTCAGTTCCCGGTGCAGGTACTGCATCGAGGGCAGCGGACGTTTCGGTTGATCGCTCGGCTCGGTTTCCGGATACCGCCGCCGCTCAAGATCCTCCTCCCCTAGTCCCTCCGGCAGCGGCCAACTCAAGCCGGCTGCCTTCGCCCGTTCCAGGCAATTGCTCACCGTCGTCGCCGAAACCTGCAGACTCCGGCCAATTTCCCGGACCCCCAGCCCGGAGACGTGCCGCAGCCGAAGCACTTCCTTACTCTTACGCATAGATAACCTCTTGTTGGCCATCGCACCTCCTTTTCCCAACAAGAAAAGAAGGCACTCGGGCCGGGTTATCCAGCGTCGCTTCAGCTACTAGGGACGATTCCGGATCAAAATGGACACCAATCCGGACTTTCCGCAAAAACTGTCCACGTTCAGACCGGACTCACTGTCCACGTTGCTCCGAAATCCGCAACTTTCTCTGCTTTTTCTTTCCCCCTATCGGAATTCCCGGCGATTTCCGCTACTTTCTCCTGATCTTGGTGTATGAGGCTCTCTTTCATCCGCATCGGAAGTTTCGGCGACTTCCGCTACTTTTATTCTTGAACTTTGCCGTCGGGCCGGTAACGTACAACGTGTCAGGTAGTTGGTGCGCCATCAATCATCGGCATTCGCATCGAAATTCCAAAAACCGTGGTCGGGCTGTCGAGCCCGCCCGCCATTCTGAATTGGGAGATAAGTATGCTTAAACCAGACCGAATTTTATGCGGGTCAGGAGTGGCAGCGGGCCTCTCGGGCCTCCTCATTATCGGACCGATCACTGCCCTTGGGCAAACCACCGTGATCAAGGATTTCGAAAGTTACAGTGCTTCACCGCTTGCCGATCCCACGACGGTGGGAGGAAGCGGTTGGTCGCGCGAGGGAATCGGAGTCCCTGACTGGGAAGTCGTCTGCTGCGATGCAACCTTTGACAGTGTCGACAGGACGTTTGATGGTTCGCAACAGTTCCTGGCGCTGCGCCGGTCCAATGGGAATCCGCCCGCGGCCTCGGATGAGAACACCGATTTTGCAATCCCGACGCTTGTCCAGGGATCCGTGAGCCTTGAAATGAATCCCGCTTCTCCGAGCGGTGCCGGCTTTCGCATGTCGCTGCACGACTCCGGGTCCGGCATCAACGCGATGGAGATCATTCATACTGGATCGGGATGGCCCATCATTAACTCCGGGGACTTCAGGGTCCGTAATGAATTCGGACAAGTCCTGGCGGAAGGCACGATCCCGAACGACCCGAATGGCGAGAACGAGGTGAATCGCTGGTTTCGCATTCTTGTCACGCTCCACGGCGACGGCACCTACGATGTCAACATTTTCGACATCGGTCCCGCGTTCCACAGTCGAGGCGCGATTCTCCCCCTCGGCGATCCTGCCAGAGGGCTGGTCTTGACCCTCACCGGCGCGAACCTGCCCGTGGCGAGCGTCGACACATTCCGCCTGACTCCCGGTTCGGGGAACGGCGGTGGAAATCAGCCGACTATGATCGATAACATTATTGCCAGGGACTTCTTCGGGACCGTAGACGTCGACGAGATCAAAACGGGCGCGGAAATCAGCTTTCCCACCCAGGCCGGCCGGGTGTACCAGCCGCAGTTCTCCGATGATGGAAGTACCTGGTCCGATTTGGGTGCGTTGGTGCTGGGAGACGGCACGACGCAATCCGTGGTTGCCTCCACGACGGGGGCGCCGGCGAATCGAACCTATCGTGTTTTGGAATTTTAGATTTTTGATTGTGGATTTTTGATTGGAACGGGAAAGGAATTCTTAGAATGAAAAAATTTAGGTGCTTAGATAGTACTGCAGCGGTCCTTTCGATGCTCTGCTTCTTCGGGATCACGATCGCAAGTGGCCAATCCAACGTCGTCGAAGACTTCGAGAGCTATACGGTTCTCAACCAGACGTGGCTGGATCCGACGACGGTACCCGACAGCGGGTGGACGCGGTCGGGTGTTGGCGATGCGGATTGGGAGGTTCGCTGCTGCAGTGGGTCCTTGATTTACACATCCGGCAGTTCACAGGAGGATGACGCGTTTGATACGAACTCGGTGAAATTTCTCGTGCTGAGACGGTCGAACGTCAATGTGCCTTATCGCTCGGACGAAGACACTGAATTCACCTTTCCCGTCCTGGTGGAAGGGACGCTTCGATTCCAGCTCAACCCGGCGGGTACATCTTCCGATCCCTTCAAGCTGGCGTTGCGCGACTCCGGGTCCGACAAGAACGTGATGCAGATGGTATACACCGAGGACAGGTGGCCGATGATCAACTCCGGGGACTTTCGGGTACAGGACAGCGTGGGGAATCTCCTGATTTCGGACGTTCAACTGGACGGCCAACCCGATTCTTACGACCGCTGGTACGATATCATCTTCACCATGCACAAGGGCGGGGTTTTCGATCTGGAGATTATCGACATCGGCCCAACGGAGCCAACGTCTAAAACCAGCAACGACATGGCAAGGGGCGTTCTCGCCAGCGTCTCCAATCAAACGGCAGGCGTCCTGGGGATCGATACGTTTCGTCTGGAATCCGGCGCCGGCGGCGGCGGCGGTGAGCAGCCCACCATGATCGATAACCTCACCATCACTCGCGTCGAAGGCGCAACTGTCGCCGGGACGGAAACCGGAACGGGACTGGAGTTGCCGTACTCGACGCAATCGCTGTCGATCTATCAGCCCCAGGTCACTGAGGATCTCACGACCGGAATCTGGACCGCCCAAAGATCCCCGATCCTCGGCGACGGCACCACCAAATCCGCCCTCGTACCGACTTCAGGGGCAGATTTCCGGGCGATTCGAATCGTAGTGTTTTAAAGCCGCTCGATCTCTCGAACTCTTACTCGCGGATCCTACTCGACGACGCTTTTTCGAGTAGGATTGTCGAGTAAGATGGAAGAGACGCAAAAGGTGACCTGGCAAGTAAATCCTACTCGCGGATCCTACTCGACGACCGAGTGGCGATTACGAGTACGATTGGGATTGGGGAGCGGGAGGCGGGGCGAGTCCATAGACTTACGTTCAATTCGATATCGTTTCGTTATATTGAATCAAGATAGGCTCCATCGCGCGCTCCGTCCCGCCTTCGACCTTCGTGGTTTCGTCGAACATCCCGCGGACCTACTTCGGTCCACCGGTAAGAAACAACTCGTCGCCCGGCTGACGTGCTCGTTGGCCGGCGACCATCATGCCGGGGCGGCCGTGGCTCTGGCCTTCTACCTGCCGGTTTTCGGGGTTTCGGTACCCGACGCGGACCAGGCGACGATCCTTGTCCGTGGTATTGATATACGAGCCGTGGATCTCGAAGATGTTGAAGCAGACGACATCTCCGCGTTTGGCGGGAACGGCTACTGTCTCGGCCAGATTATACTCATCCGTGGGCAGGTGCGGCGTGCAGACTTCGCCATCCGCGGTCTTCATTACATGATCGATCCAGCCCCGCTTGAATGAACCATCCAGGAACCGGATTTCCCCGTTCTCGTGCCGCGTGT
>Ga0310123_10001870_pt1 | contig 17165 bp, 12 predicted proteins | sample CB6_AW_1057_MG_FD_203505 | JGI IMG/M metagenome (GOLD analysis project Ga0310123, IMG submission 203505) | Marine microbial communities from Western Arctic Ocean, Canada - CB6_AW_1057 | ecosystem: Environmental > Aquatic > Marine > Oceanic | place: Canada: Western Arctic Ocean | collected... | reverse complement strand
GCGCCGAGCCACGTCGATCGGGATGCTGACCGAATTGAACATGTCTTAGAGCCAGAATTACTAAATGAACTAGAGGAGTTGCTGATTCAGCGATTCCCTGAACTGAAAATTCTTCCCAGCCCACACCCGCTGTAACAGCAACCCAGTGCTGTCGTACTAAAACCGACCATGCCTTCTGAAATCCAACAAATACTGTCCCGTTGGGATCCAAGTGACACATGGATCGTGATCACGGCCGCGTTAGCGGCGATGGCTTGTGCGCTACCCGGCACGTATCTCGTGCTGCGCCGGCAGAGCATGGTGGGAGATGCCTTGACACACACCGTCCTACCCGGAATTGTAGCGGCTTTCTTGTTCGCTCACTGGCTCAAATCCTCAGGTTGGATCGAATCGCACAAAAATCACGCGACTCATACGAACGCATTCGATTCGACCAGTTATGCACTGATGTTCGTCGGCGCAATTGTTACCGGTATCCTGACCTCGCTGCTGACCGAATGGGTGCAAAAGCTAGGTCGAGTCGAAAGCTCCGCAGCAATAGGAGTCGTCTACACGACCCTATTCGCAATCGGACTATTGATGATTCGCATCGCGGCTGACAGCGTGCATATTGATCCAGATTGCGTTCTTTACGGTAATATTGAAACCGTGTTTGTCTTCACCGTTCCGGACACCCTCGCTGAGTCATCGCTAATCTATCGCTACCTTGGTGATATACAGAGTGTGCACGACATCCCGCGACCTGCTCTGGTCAGTGGTTTATGTTTAACGGTAAATGGCATATTGTTGGTTCTCTTTTTCAAGGAGCTGCGAATCAGTGCGTTTGATCCGAGTTTGGCAACGACGTTGGGCATCAATTCACACGTGATGCACTATGCTCTTATGGCTGTCACAGCAGCGACGGCTGTCGCTTCCTTCGAAAGTGTGGGCAACATCCTGGTGCTCGCCATGTTGATCGTGCCGCCTGCCACCGCTTACCTGATGACAGACAAATTGACGAGATTGATCCTTATCGCTCTGATTGTGGCAGCAATGAGTGCCGTGTTGGGTCACGTGTCCGCTTTGACACTACCGCCATTGGTTTTCGGCCGGTTGGGATTCGATACGGTCGACGACGCCAGCACCTCTGGTATGATGGCAGTCGCCAGCGGGCTGTTGTTCTTACTCGCACTTTTATTCGGACCACAGCATGGCATTGTTAGCAAGCTTGCCCAGAACAACCTGCTTAGTTTACGAATCGCTTGTGAAGATATTCTCGGGATGCTGTACCGACTTGAAGAACAAGACGTCACGGTCGGCAAGATCTCAGCCCACAAACTCGCGAAAGGCTCTCGAGGCGCTACACTGATTTGGGCGACGTTTGCCGTTTGCTGGCTGCGTCTGAATCGCAAAGTGGACATCGTTGATTCATCTTATTGTCTCACCGAACTTGGACGCGAATCCGCCAAACGATTAGTCCGCTCACACCGCCTCTGGGAAAGTTTCCTCGCAAAACACTTCACCCTTCCCAACGACCATTTACACGGATCGGCCGAGCGCGTCGAACACTTCCTCGATGCCGATGTCATGGACCAATTGGCCGCGGAGTTGGACACGCCCGACTACGATCCCCATGGCCGAACTATCCCAACGCAAAACGAAGCCAATCCAGATTATTCATGACTCCGTGCTGCTGGAACGAGCAAACGCTACCTCTTCCAGAACTACGGTCGCTTTCCCTTGGTCACTCCGCAGATAAAACGCGACGTCGAGCGTCTGTGTTTGCCCTGTTCCAGCAGCACGTTGCGAGATCTTGTTCCGACTTCCGCGAATAATCTGGGCTCGGCCGATCCTTCTAGAGCAACCAGTCTTGCGGCCTACAAAGCGTCGCTGGTCGAACATCGCGATATCTGGAATCCTGCAATGAACTCTCAAGTAATCTTTAGCTGCCAAAATTTTATTTTCGATTCAAAAACAGTCGAATCCAATAAAGAAATACTCAGCGCCAATACGAAAACCTATGGCAGGCGACGGATTTCTCGAACACGAATGGTGTACATCTACTTTTTAAAGTGGCCTAGAGAAATGTAGAGGAGCCACATGGACGTAAAGCAATCTCGTATAGCAACATATAGTTTTCTGGTTTTAACGGCGACTAATTGGAGTGGAGCAGGCATTAGTTCGACTAATCTCTATGCAGATCCCCCAGTTTCACATACATGGACCGAGCCTACAATCAAATCGCGGGATCATTCTACCCCTGAAGAATCCCCGTGGGTCCAATGCCAAAGCTGCCGCGAATCGCCGGGAACCTTGTTTCAGTGGAATTACGATACGAGCTTTTCAGGCGGCCCTAATCTGGACGAATCACTGGTCACAGACCGTCCGGATTTTACCGAAGCCGGTACGACTGTTGGATGCGGCGTGGCACAGCTTGAATTTGGCTATACCTACATCCTTGACGACGAACCAGGCACGACGCTAACGGGCCACTCGATAGGCGAGCCACTGCTGCGATTCGGAGTTCTTGCTAACTGGCTCGAGTTTCGAATTGGGTTGTTCCCGACCTATGAACAGGTGGAAATTGGCGGTGTGACAACAACCCGTTCGGGCGTAGAAGATTTATACGTGGGATTCAAGATCGGTTTGACTCCGCAAGAATGTATCTTGCCCGAAATGAGTTTGATTCCGCAAATGACCGTCCCGACGGGCAGCAGTGAATTCAGTAATGACGAAGTTCTACCCGGAGTCAATTGGATTTACTCTTGGGATGTGACCGAAGTGGTGTCGGTCGCAGGAAGCACGCAAGGCAATTGGACGTTGGACGAAGTCACCGGCAAGGCATACCTAGCAATCGCTCAATCGGCAACAGCGGCCTTTGGCCTGACCAATGAGCTAGGAATGTATACTGAGTGGTTTGCATATTTTCCAAGTGGATCAGATACTGCTCAGACTGAGCATTATTTCAACGGTGGATTCACATATCTGGTCAGCAATGATGTTCAATTTGACATTCGGGCCGGATTGGGTTTGAACCGCGCTGCTGATGATTTCTTCGCTGGAGCGGGACTATCGATTCGGTTCCGCTAAGCCAAAGTCGATTCATCGTCCATCCTTGGCCACGCCAGTCGAAATCGGCAGCCCTGGTTCGGGGCGCTCTGAACAGTAATCGCACCACCATGCTCGCCAATGATTTTCTGACTGACCGCCAGACCAATTCCGGTACCACGGGCTCCCTTGGTTGATTCAAATATCTCGAAGACAACGGAAAGTTTGTCCTTTGGAATTCCCGGTCCGTTATCGCCAACTTCAACAAACAGTTCGTTCACCAGTGAATCGAATCCAGTTTGAACTTGAATGGACGCGTTTTCCATTCCTTCGACCGCATCGATTGCATTGAGCACAATGTTCAATACAGCTCTGTAAATTCCTTCTGGATCGAACATCGTCCGAGGGATGTCAGACGCTGGTCGCCAGTCGAACTGGACCTGATATTCGTCAGCGCGAGACTGCATCAGCTCACATACATCCTGAACCGTTTCGTTTAATGATGCTAACTCCAAGGCCGGCTGGCGCTGGGTAGCGAACGAGAGCATGTCCATAACCAGATCGTAAATCCTATTTTGATTCTTATCGACGATTTTCCAGCCTTTGTCGATCAACTCTTCGTTATGATCTTTCAGTCCCCTGTCGATCAAGAAACTGCCTCCTCGCACTCCCTGCAGGATGTTCTTGATGTGATGGCTGAGGGTCGTGATCGTTTGTCCGATAGCCGCCAACCGTTCCGCCTTGACAAAGGCCTGTTGATAGCGGTTGTTTTCAATGGCCAATGCTGCCTGGCGACCAATGGCGACCAATAGTCGCAGTTTGTCCTCGTTGAACGTGTTGATATTGCCGCCAGCCAGGATTACCTCGTCCTGCGTCCTCGTCGTATCAACATAGATGACTCCCATAAATTCGTATCGACCTTGTATAGGCACGCACATCGCCTCTCGAATACCCGATTGAAGAATACTCTGAGCCGTTTCAAATCGGCGATCGCGGCGTGCGTCTGACGTGCGAACGCCCTGACCATTCTTCAGGACGTAATCGACGATTGTGCGTGAAACCGGCATCTTGTCCTTTGGGTCTACGCGGTGATGATGACTTATCACCTGAGGCAAGACTTCTCCGGTCTGTGCGTCAGCCAGCAATATGCAACCGCGGTCCGCGCTGACGACCTCAATCGTCATTTCCAGAATGCTTTTCAGTAACTGGTCCAAACTAATCGACGGACTAACGGCTGCTTCGGACATTCGGTACAGTGCCCGCAAATTGGCCAACATTTGGGCCATCCGAGATTGATCGACTGCGACGGACGGCTTGAGTAACTCTGCGTCAGCATCCCGCTCGACTTCATCCACAATATGGGAAGGATCCTGCCGCCCCAGCAGATCAACCTTCTCGGCCACAAACTTTTGCACATCGTCGGTCGTTTTAAAAAACAACACGATGCTGTGGCCTAATTGAATTTGATCGCCGTTCGTCAATTCGCGTGAACTAACTGCGGCTCCATTGACGAATGTCCCGTTCGAACTGTTCTGATCAGTAATGATGAACGAGCCATGCGCGTAGTGAACGGTGGCGTGCATCCGCGAAACCTCCGTGTCAAGAACACGGATTTTGCTTTGAATCCCGCGACCAATCGTGACCGTTTCTTCGTCGATCTGAAAACGGGCACCCTGATTGACACCTTGGATGACCAACAACATCGCTTCGGTCACGACTTTTTCTTCTCCGCGTGACTGCAATCAATAGACGCACTTTCGAGTCACCGGTGCAGGACTCGTGTGGAAAATATTATCATAGCAATCCAATGGTGTTGCGCCACCGCGCAGCATAGGAAAACCGAGAAAGATCAATCATCTCACAGATTGCTCTGGTCAAGCAGTCGCTCGATCGCTCGAATTAGCTCGCCGTATTGGAAGGGCTTTTGCAAGTATTGATCGGCGGACGACTGATCGAATCGAGTTGACGAATGACATTGGGCGGAACCGATGACCACGCGAGGAGCGCTGCTCCAATGCTGCAATTGATCGCGATCCTGTCGGTCCGTGTCAGCGTCGATCACGACGACGTTTGGAGATTTGTGGTCCTGATTTTTTTCGGTAAATGCCGTTCCACGGATCCGATTAACTTGCAAGCCTTGCGGCTCGAAGATGGCTTTCAGGACTTCTTCCGTCTCTGACAGTCCACCGATGACGAGGACGCTTTGTCCGTCCGACACGCTGCCTTCCTTCCCTGATCGAAAAACATGACCGATCAGACTACAACGTTGTGCTAAAGCTTCGCTGTGTGGCGTCTAACACGTCAGTCGCGTCATTAAGAGGGCAGGACAATAGCGAGATTCTCAAATCGTGTCAAAACCAGTTTTCGGACATCAATTGTCAAGACGTTGCAGTTTCAAAAACTCGCCAGTGACGATTTGTTCGCTAAAGAGATGACGATGCAATGTGCCGTTGAAACCGGTCGGAGTGCAGTAGTCTGGAACAATACACCCTAATGTCACAAGGGAACTCAGTATAAACAGAAGCATCTTTACTGATATCGGTTTCACCGGTGGCCTCCCTGCCATACCGTAAGACTACGTTCAGCGTGCCAATTTCAAGAGACGTAACAACCTTTGAACCGTCTGACAAAACAAAAAGCGGGACTACGAACAGAGTTTCGGTGGCAACACGGCACAAAAACTGTATCCGTACAACTCTTCCAGCCGAATACAACCGATACACATGGGAGTTTTTTTTAGTTTTCTTCGAACTTCGATTTAATTGGCAGTGCAGGTCAATCTTTCCGTGCACGAACGCAAATCAACGAGAATTTTTCGCAGTTTCTTGATACTGGCACTCGGGCTTTGTTCCTGTGGATGCGTCAAATCCACCCGTACGTGCATTCACAGTTCTCTCGCGACACCTTTGCTCGAAGAGTCAGTGGATGTCGAACCAGTTCGCGATGTGCTGTCAAACTGTGTTCAACTGGAGGTGATCCGCGAAATCACGGACTCCAAACAGGTTGTAACAACTTCGGCCGAGGAGGAAGAATTGGCTACGGACCAACCGGCCGCGCCAAGCAAGCTCGCGGCATTTAAAAATGGTATCACGGCCACTCAGTCCACGCAGGAATTATGTCTAGAAGACTTAGAGCAGATCGCACTGACCAACAATCCAACGTTGCAGCAATCCGAAGCCGTGGTCCAGCAGGCCCGCGGCCGACGTGTGCATGCCGGCCGTATTCCGAATCCGGTGATTGGTTATGTGGGTGGAGAAATCGGCGCCGAAGGAACCGCTGGACAGCAAGGCGGGTTTATCAGCCAAGAGATTGTCACAGCCAACAAACTACGGCTGAATCGGGACGTGGTCGATCAGGAGATCGATCAAGCATTATGGGAGTTGCAGGCCCAGCGACTTCGAATTCTTAACGATATCCGCGCACTTTACTACGACGTAATCAGCGCGCAGGAAGCGGTCGAATTGGCCAAGCAGTTGCAGCGCATCGCGCAGCAAGGCGTCACAGTCGTTCAAGATCTGTTGAAGTTGAAGCAAAGATCTCTTCCTGATGTCCGCCAAGCTGAAATCGAGCTTAACGAAGTCGGCATTCTGCTAGATACGTCACAGAACCGGTACGCTGCGGCATGGAGGCGGTTAACCAGCGTCCTTGGTCAAGCCGACATGCAACCGATCCCACTGCAGGGCCATCTTGATGAAAAACGAGCGAAACTAATCTGGGAGGAGACGTTGGAATGTCTACTTACCGAAAGCCCAGAGCTGCAAGCTGCGCAATCAAATGTGCGCCGAGCCGCTAGTCAGCTTCGTCGAGAATGTGTCGATCCGATTCCCAATCTGAATTTGCAAGTCGGAGTCCAACAAGACCATGGGACACAAGACACGATTGCCAATGTCCAACTGGCAATGGTCCTACCGGTTTTTTATCGAAATAAAGGAGCAATCGATGCAGCCTGGGCTGACTTACGTCGAGCACAACAGGAAGTTTTCCGGTTGGAACTTGTCTTGCGAAACCGGCTGGCCACATCGTTTCTCCGTTACGAAAACGCCCACAAACGAATTCATCGGTATCGTGAGAAAATTCTTCCCAAATCGCAAGAAAATCTAGACTTGACAACCGAAGGCTATCAGAAGTTTTCAGAATTCAGTTTCATTCAAGTGTTGACCGCCCGACGCACATATTTCCAAACCCACCTGAAATACATTCAGTCACTCACCGAACTGCGTAAGGCAGAGTCGGAGATTGCCGGTCTGTTGCTTACCGGCGCTCTAGAAAATGTGCCCTTACGATGAGTCTGACGATCGCGCAAAGACGATGCACTGTGGCACTCTCGTAGTAAACTGGACCGCTTGTTGTCTTCAAACTGATGTCTGGTCGGGTTCACACGTCGATAGGATTCGAGTATCCTGAGCGTGTAGACTTCTCGGACAAACTCGTTCGCCTTTGTGTGCTGGCGAACCTTGGAGTGACTGTGTGTGACGGTCCAGCCAGGTCGAATCAAATCCAAAAATCCTCGGTCGGCGACACGGTGGTTCGTGCTGCTGATCGTGGTTAGTGTGCTGACGGCATTGCCAATTGTCGGCATTTTATGGTGGCAGGATCGACCGCTGAATCAAGCCCGGCAAGCTTTGGTACAGGGTGAAACCCAGCGAGCACTTGAACTCGTGGATTGTTACTTGCAAGTACACCCGCAGTCTAATCGGGCGCACGCATTGAAGGCTCGTGTCCTCGTTGATTTGGGTCAGAGTGCCGATGCCATTCGCTTGTTCGAAAAAGTCGGTTATTCTGACAATGATGAGTTGCACGCCTACGCACAGGCCATGCTCCGTCAACAACAGTGGGCTCAAGCTTTGCCTATCTTGGAACAACTGCTACAGAAAGATTCGAAGAACGTTGACCTGTTGTACGAGATCGCGGTATGCCGAGCGAGTTTGGGGTTCATTAATGCGGCTCTTGAGACCGCAAAGGAATTGACCAAGCTTCCTGATTCCGAAGCACGTGGTAATCTGCTGGTCGGAATGCTGCAACGAGATCTAGATGACAACGAATCGGCTGTCGAAGCTTGGGAAATTTTATTGCGCCACAATCCCAACGCCGAGGAGCTGCAGCTGTCTGCAGACAAATTTTTTTTTCAGTATGGCTGTGCGTTAATGGAGATTGGTCGTCCCAAGCAGGCGCTCGAGCAACTTCGTCGCAGCATTGCTCTACGAGAGACCGCTCTAGCACACACTGTCATAGGCGAAGCTCGTTTTCAACTTGGGGAACCTGATTTGGCAATTACAGCTTGGCAAGCAGCCGTCACACGAGATCCGACAAATCGTGGATCACGCGTGGCGTTGGCTCGCGAGGCATTGGCACACGGGAAACCCCGCGACGCGCTTAATTGGCTTGAGCCAATTAAATCCAGCAAGAATCTTCAATGTAGCACAGCGTACCTGTTACAACGAGCCTATACACTTTTGGACGACCTAACCAGTGCCGCAGAATGGCGACAGCGCGCCGAAACTCTGAGAAAAAAAGAGCAACTGAAGGTTTCAATCCAACGGTGGACGAAGCAGTCACCGAATTCGTTTTGGTCGCGAGTCATTCGGGCTCATCAATTTGCACAAAACGGCAACTGGCAACAGGCCGAACATTTGGTGAACGCCTTGATACAAAAGAATTCCGAAGAACTGTTTGTGCGGGACCTGGCTGAAGCGATTAGAAGACGCGGTTCACTGCCTTCATTGGAAAGACTGCCGTTCAAGCTGTTTTGACCGTTTTGGTGGACGCCGATATAATCAAGTGTGCGCGGCACCAATTGATGCCGGTTTCACCCTTTCAGAAATCCGACTCTCATTTTCGTATTATCCAGCATGGTTCGACGGTTCCACCTTTTCTTAATGATAGCCGCTGTGCTGGTTATGCTCGCAACCGCAGCGTGGACGTTTCGCCAACAACTCTCGTTCGGGATCTCGCTCACTCAGCCTCAGAATAGCGTGCAGAGTGAGACAACTCCCTTGAACGATCCGGGAATTAAAGGCGACGGTCCAGAACGAACTTCATCGCATCCGCCAATCTACTTTAGCGAAGCATTACAAGGCTCTGGGATCGATTTCCAACATCAGAGTGGAACCTCGTCGGAAAAACCATTTCCGGTGGCAAACGGCAGTGGCGTGGCGGTTGTCGATTTCGATCTTGATGGTCGCTATGACATCTACTTTCTTACGGGAACCCCCTTCCCAAACGACCCAAATCGACAAAGGCCGGTGAATCGCCTATATCGGAACATTGGGGACTGCAAATTTGAAGACGTAACGGATCCAAGCGGGTTGGGACACAACGGCTACAGCACGGGCGTTGCTGTCGCGGACTACGACGCGGACGGATTTTCCGACGTGTATATCACCTGTTATGGTTCAAATCGACTGTATCGCAACCAGGGGGATGGGACGTTTGACGAAATCGGCCAAACGGTCGGGGTTGGCGACGACAAATGGGCCACCAGTGCCGCGTTTCTCGACTTCGATACCGATGGGTTATTGGATTTGTATATCTGCATCTATGGAAAATGGAGTTTTGAGACCAATGAATATTGTGGTGACCCGGTTCGCGAAATTCGGACTTTCTGTGGTCCCTGGACACTGCCGCCAGAAAAAGATGTCTTTTTCCGAAACCAGGGGAACGGTACGTTCAAAGACGTCACAGACGATGTCGGTCTGGGTCTGTCTTCGCGTGTTGCAAGAGCTCAAGGAGTCATTGCTGCCGATTTCAATGATGACGGCCTGATTGACCTGTACCTGGCCAACGACGTACATGCGAATTCCTTGTTTTTGAATGACGGTGGAATACGCTTCGATGACGCGACAGAAATCTCAGGCGCTGCATACGACCATCTTGGTCGTATGCAGGGGGGCATGGGAATTGATGCTGGCGATCTGAATGGCGACGGTCGTACGGATTTGTTCGTAACCAATTTTGAACAAGAGTACAACGCATACTACGAGGGTTCCGGAGGAGGATTCTTTCAGGATGTGAGTTACAATCGAGGCCTCGCCACCGGCAGTCTGCCCTGGATCGGCTGGGGCACGGCCTTTGTCGACTTGGACATGGACGGTTGGCGAGACGTCGTAGTTACCAACGGTCATATCGATGACAATCTTCACAAATTGGGACGTGATGTGCCGTACGCTGAGCCGCCGTTGGTGTGGCGGAATGTGGAGGGGCAATTCACCCTACTTGGACCTTCGGCGGGTTCATATTTCTCCCGATCACATGTCGGACGCGGACTCGCCATTGCGGATCTGGACAACGATGGTGACATGGATGTCGTTGTGACCCATATCGATGCGGCTCCAGCCCTGTTGCGAAATGAGTGTTTCTCAGCAACGAACAAACGCTCATGGATTCGACTGCAACTCGTCGGAACGCTCAGCAACCGCGATGCTGTCGGCAGCCGAATCACATTACAGACCGGTACGCGAACAGTGGTCCATCAGATCAAGGGAGGCGGCAGTTACCAATCGGCACACGAGTTACGACAGGTGTTTGCCATCAAGCCTGGCGACGTTGATGTCCGGGTTGAAATTCGATGGCCCAATAGATGCCAGTCCATCGTGACCGGAATTCAACCTCAGGCGACATATTGGATCATCGAGCCGGTTAATCCATCCGATCCTCCACAGGTCGTGAAGCAAGCTACACCTGTTGTAATCCAGGCACAACGAAGCTGATCGACAACCCTGTCAATTTTTGCGATTGATTCTCGCGAGCAACCGGGCGAATACAGACTGCCGCAAAGACACTTACGCAGCGGCCTTCATTTGTGGAAGCATTCCGCGACCAGCCGTTTGACTTCCGCGTACAGGCGGTCCATCGTCAACTGTACCAATTGCGTATAACGTTTCAATTCCCGGCAAGACGTGTTGGCCGGAACACAGATCGGTTTCGCCCATAGTCCAATAGATTTTGCGAATGTCGTCTCCCTCGTCGGAAACGGCAGTCCAAACGCTGGCCAACTCGGCGTTGATCCGTTCGAGCGAAGCGGTCAATTGTCGCGTTCGAGAATCCGCAAGCCGATATTCAAAGTCAAAGTTACCAATAAATAGGCATGACATTTCCAAGGCTCAATTGAACTTGAGGCAAAGTTTCGGACCGAAATGGCATTGGTGCACGTCGCATTTACAATCATTACGACCGGTAAATTATTCCAAGTTTCACACAATCACGGAATCGATCCCTCCGCCAGAAAGTTTGCAGGCCGAAGCATGCCAGCTTTGATCGGTTGAGGATCGGCGGAACATTTTGACGATCTTAACAAATGTAATGGGTGCAGGACTGGAGCCTGTTGCAATGCTTTTGACGGATGCTATTCATTGCACGGACCGATACGAGCTATGCGTAGATGCCTTGCGGCCATGCGATTGTTTATATCAGTTTTTCTTATCCTCATCTCCGGCTGCTCGCACAATGTCAACCCTCCGAGGATCACGCTAGACAATCCGAGTCCTCGAGATAATGAAATTGTCGTCCCGGCGGATCAGGATTGGGTTGATACTGGAATAGATGTTGCGTTAGGCGAGATATTGACGGTCGTCGGTCGTGGAAAAATTGTCGTTCGGCATTTGAATCGGCTGAAGCGTCGCAAACAAATTGAAGTTGGCGCGATCGGCACTTATTTCTTCGATGATGATGTCGTCGGTCGGGAATTTCCGTTGCCTAGTGCGGGCCGAGGGCCGGCTCCCTGTTACTGTCTGATCGGCCGCATTGGTGATGGTCCGCTCTTTTATGTCGGACGACAGCGAAGTTGGGAAGCCGAGCAGGCCGGCAGGCTGAAATTAGGCATCAACGACTTTGACTTCGCCGACAACAATGGCCAGTTCTTTGCTCAGGTAACAAAGCCACAAAGACTGCAGCCGGTGGGTTTTGAAGAACTCATTCCACCAACGGCGACTGATGGCCAACCGAAAGATTCTTGTACGGTAGTTGTCTTTTACGTCGATGGCCTGCGCCCGGACATCATTCGAGAAATGTCTGCAATGGGTCATTTGCCGACGATCAGTAAAGTCTTTCTGGAGGACGGAGTCCGGCTGAGCAATACATTTACGGCGTTTCCATCCGACACAATCACGTCCAACGGAACGATGTGGACGGGTTGTTTTTCCGATCGTCACGGTTTGAAGGAACACATCCGCTTCAGCAGGCGCCGTCTTGTATCGGAATCATATCTGGAGTCACTAGGACCGAATCGCTGCGCTCGGCTGCTCAGCCCGCAAGGAGTCGACAACTTCGTGCAAACGGCACAGGCCGTTTCACTGAAATTGGTCCGCGGTGATAATGCCAGCCGTCGTTGGTGGAACGCCAAGACGACCGGTATTCCTCCGATTTACGAGCATCTCCGGGCTCACGGTTTGGATTGGGCGACTGGGGTACTGCCGATGATGACCGAGTTGCCTCCGTTACTGTGGACTCGCAGCATGACGCGGCAGATGCCATACTTTCATGTTCACCAGGTTTGGCGTTATATCGATGACGCCAATGCGCTGTATGCGGTCCGTCATTCACTGGACCGTGCTTGTCCGGTGACGGTCATCTGGCTGCCAGAAACCGATTCAGTCAGCCATAAGCACTGCCGCGGCCAATTCGGAATGACGCGCCGCACAATTGCACAGGCCGATGTGCTGATCAAGCAAATCATTGCTGAACTGGAAGCTGTAGGCCGGTTGAACAAGACGTACTTGATCTTGGTCAGCGACCACGGTCACCACGGCGGTCGAACGACTCACTTGTCCCATTTCGACGTCGCCAATGAGGTATTTTTCAAAGCTCGCGAAGTTTCTATAGATGGGCGCTGGAACGGAGGCGGATTGGGACTGTCGGTCAGGCAACACCGATTTCACAACCGTCATAAGGGAGATTCCCGGAGAGATTTCGTCTTTATCGACGCAGATACCGACGGCGTGGCCCGGATTTTCCTACCACGAAAATCTTACCGCTCCAAAGATTGGAGCGGTCCCAATCGGCCGGGTGACTTGTTGGCCTATCGAGTTTCCGATGATTTGTCACCCGTCGATTTAGTCGGAACATTGGCTGTGACCAGAGCCATACACGGTAATGGTGAGATCCAGTACCCCGTTGATCTAGTGCTGATGAAACTTTCCGATCGTTCGATACTCATCACTACTGCCAATCGGGGACAAGCCGTCGTCGAACGTAGACGGGACCAATCGAACCGTTGGATCTATCGATATGCACCGGTCACGGCCGTCCGGCCAACTTCTGGTGGCGGTGTCACCTTTCAATTCATCGATAATCCAGCCATCGACCCGTTGAATCTGTTGGAATGCTGTGATCGGAAATTCTTCAATCAGTACCACGACGAACAAACGTGGCTGCGTGTGACGGCAGAAACCGCATATCCAGACAGCGTAGTAGCACTGACGCGTCACATGTTGTGGCAAAAAAATTTGGAAGTCCGCGAATTCGAATACGCGCCCGATTTAGTCATTACTGCCAATCCCGGTTGGTATTTCGGAAACAAAGGTACGCCAGGCACAATGCACGGGTACCCATTTTCAGATAGCATGCGTGCTACCTGGTTCGTTTCCGGGCCGAATATTCGTCGTGGTGCCCGAATTGACGTCCCGTGCCGATTGGTCGATTTGACGCCGACCATTCTGGACATGGTCGGCGTTTCTGTTGATCCCGATCAGTTCGATGGGACGGCTTTGCGGACGATTTACGATTCAGACAATCCAGGGGCCGCTGCGGCGGCATTTCCGGTCTATTGGCGTGACGTCGACCTTCGGGCATGGCAATCGCTTCAGTATTCGCCGCTTGAACGGTATGAACATTTGCCACTGACCGTCAACCACCCTTCCAGTCCCTTCGATTTAAATAACATCGCATTCAACATTCTGACCATCAGTGAATTGAGCGTCTTCCGATTATTCGACGATATTTTGTCGCCGCTATCGATGGGCGAGGATCGGTTGACACGTGCGATCGAACAGGTGGATCAACGCATTCGTCACGTCGATCACAACTGGGTCGTAGAAGGAGCACAAGCGATAGATTTTCCGGACATAGCCCTTTCCGATTACAGCATCACATCATTAGGAAATTTAAAGCGAGTCGACGGCATCATCGACTGGATCCAAAAGCGAAGTCTCTATTTGGATAAGCGTCTATCGAAGCCGATTGGTCGTTGTAGGCTTCCGGGCTCACAACACGTGCATCAAACAATCGACACTGCTCAATTAGGTTTTTGGGAGTTATATCGCTTTACCCAGCGGCTTCTGATCGAGTTCTTGGACGAAATGCTTTTGAATGGTTTCGAAGATCACACCGACCGCGTCATGAACTCGTTTCGAGCATTGCCGTCCGAAGTGATTGTCAATAATAAAGAGGAAAACCAACGGGAGCGATAACTGTAGATCCGAATTGGCCGGATGTGCTCCAATGCCGGCTCGATGACTCATCCGTGCGAGCGCACGAAAAAACCCACCCAACAAATGACTCGGTTGCGTGCTTGTCGCAGGCCACTCGTCTTACTGAGCGACAGTCCAGTCGTACTTGTTCAACTCGAGCGCCAGAAAAACGCAGCCGGCGATCAGAGAGGAAACCGCGACGAACAATAAAGCGACGTAAACATCCGGCTCGGGGTTGGAATCAGATTTTCGTGGTGACATTATCGCCTCGCTCAATTACACCGTTCTTGGCCCGCAAGACCACAGCCCCAACCGATCTGTCGGAAGTGACGTAGAGAAGCCGAATGTCGCCCAGGTACTTGGGAGCTCGACCAGTTGTTTGTCCGGTACGGTAAACGGACAGTGTATGGCCTTTGCTCAGTCCGTCATCGCTACCAATGGAAATCTCGACGAGATCGGACCCACTTCGATCGCCTTCCTTGGTCTCCAAGACCAGTCCGGCCACCAGGGGTGGAGGAGTTGCTTGCTTTGCTAACTCTTTCGGGTCGGCGTCAAAGCCATGGGCCCGCGCCGACATTTGCAGTGCCCTCAATTGGTCCAGAAGCCTGTCGTGTTTGACGAGCATCGTTTTTCTCTCGATATCGAAGTTGAAGTTCTCGTCTTCGAGGCCCCCAGCCTTAGTGATCAAGTTGTTCAATTCTTTGTGTAGATTTTCGTTCACCAAACGCTGAGCAATCGCTTCGTTACGGCGTTCACTAGCTTCTGTGCCGGCAATGATGGCTAGTTGACGTTGGGTGTCCCGTTCAGTCTTTATGGTTATGATCTCCGTATTCTGCACCGCGGTTTTCTGTGTCAAGATCCGCGCATTGGCCTCAGCTGCATCCGCTCGGTTCCGCTCGTTCTCAAGCACGATATTGATGTCGTCCTTGAATTGCTTGAACTCTTCTTCGTCGTCTTTCTTCGCTATTTTTAAATCACTGAGATTTTGCTCTAAACCTTTTGCTTCGTGTTTCCAGTTTGCTTGCACGGTGAATACTGCACCGGCAAACGCCATGAAACAAACGCTCAAGGCCATTAGAATGACCACGAGCAATTTACCAACGAATGTCATCGAATCGCTCCTGTCATCAAGCGAGCCATTGCTAAAGTGATGAAGCAGGCCGAACCGGCCGAGCCCACTTCGACTTCCCACCGGCAGGCACGTTAGTGTCTTTCTAATTCGACTGTCAAACTTTCCAAGATACAGGATGGCATTGCCCACAAAACCGCAAGATACTGTGGGCAACACCCGCCTGCGTGAAGTGAGATAGTCGCATTATTCGCTATTAATGTTGGCTCCGGCGGCCTCTAACTGTTTTTTTCGGCGTTTCAGTTGTTCGACTGAGCCATTTATTTGATACAACAAATCGTACAGTCTTTTTTTCTGCTCCAGGATTTGAAACAGATCGGTCTGAATTTCATCTAGTTGAATCCTCAAACGAAACACGTCTTCGCGGCGTCTTTCGGCTTCCTCACGGATTTTGTTAGCCTTGATTGTTTTTTCAATTCCCTGCTTCGCAAGCGCGTCGATCGTGCTCCTTAACTGTTCAAGATCTTTTTCCAAATCGTCCTCACGCTTCGCCATCGCGTCAAAGTCGATTCTGATGAACTCCTGGACCTGCTTCAGCCGGTCTTGGGCCTTGGGAATTGCGTCCGTCAACGTAGTATTTTCGGCATTTGCTGTGTCGATCATGTCCTTTCGTGCCGCGATAATCGCTTGGGCAAGTATCGGAGTCTCAGCTCCGACCGACTTTCCGGTGCGGCGGGTCTTGACTGAATACGTGATGTCTTGGCCTTTTGTTGCCGTTTCCATAATCTCGTAACCGACCAAAGCTTTACGCTCTTTTAGCCAGTTAATGCCGCCAGTAGCGTTCACTGCGGCAAAACCCATAAATGTTAGACTGGCAAACACCACAAAAACCACCAAGATCTTACCGAAATTCGTCATACTCGCGATTTCACAAAAAAAGGTCTTACGACGAAGACGCTAGTTCGGGAACTAGTCTTCACCAAATGTGGACAAAAACCGAAAATGCGTACACGTCGAATGTGGTTCAAATTACTACAGATAACGTGTAAAATTGGGAAAGTAACCTCGAAAGAACGACCCCGACTAAGAATTATAAGACGGTAGAAAATGCAGTGTCAATCAGAAACCTGAGACGTCAACGAAATGTAAACATTGTATTCAGATGTCTTATCGACCGAATTCTCATCGTTGCCCATAGGCGCCACTGCCTTCGACAGTGGTTTTCTAATCGAGTGTTCATAGCTGTTCGGGTTCTGTCGGTCATCCCGATTTTCACGGACCTGCCGAAGCCACAACTTGCACCCACGAATCGCCGGGAAAATCTTGAGTCGAGGACGGTGGATCCAGTGTAATTTCAGTCAGGAAGCTGGCCCGATCCGGAAACCGTGCGGCGAGAAATTTCAGTTGCTCTAGGTCGCGCAATCTGAATGGACGCGCTCACTGTCCGAGCAAACGGTTCTCATTGATGCCGGTCCGTAATTTCGAGTACGATTCAAAGTATGATCCTAGGCATCGTTTCTAACTGCTGGCGCTGGCAACTAGGGAATGGCGAGTCCTTGGACTCATTGATTGCTGAAGCCGTTCGACGGGATCTCAGGACCGTCGAGCTTCGGCAGAACTGTCTGGGACACTATGAATCCGCCGACCACTACCTGCCAGATGCTGAT
>Ga0310123_10001869_pt1 | contig 17168 bp, 13 predicted proteins | sample CB6_AW_1057_MG_FD_203505 | JGI IMG/M metagenome (GOLD analysis project Ga0310123, IMG submission 203505) | Marine microbial communities from Western Arctic Ocean, Canada - CB6_AW_1057 | ecosystem: Environmental > Aquatic > Marine > Oceanic | place: Canada: Western Arctic Ocean | collected... | reverse complement strand
TCGCCGGCCCCGCACATTCCCATTCCCAGAAGACGGGTCGAGTCCGGATCAAATATCAGCTTGGTCACGCCATCCGGACGATCGATACAGGTGGCGCGCCCGGATGCGCCCCAAGGGAATTTTGATATCTGAATGCTGCGGCCGTCTCGTGCGGCCTCCGTCTCGGTGAGACCGCACCAGGCGATCTCCGGATCCGTAAAAACCACGGCCGGTATGGCGTGTGGTTCAAAGGCGACTTTTTCGCCGGCGATGACCTCGGCGGCGACCATGCCCTCATGCGAGCCCTTATGAGCGAGCATCGGTTCTCCGGCCACGTCGCCGATAGCGAAGATGTTCGGTTCGCCGGTGCGCTGCTGTTCGTCCGTCGTGATGATACCGCTCTTGTCGATGTCCACGTTCGTATTCTCGAGTCCGAGCCCCTCGGAGTTCGGACGGCGGCCGACAGCGATCAGCACAGAATCGAATTTTTGCCGGCGCCTATCGATCTCCTTGCCCTCGAGCGTGACGCGGATGCCTTCGGGCGCCTCCTTCAACGATGTTACCTTGGTGTTGAGAAGAATATTCCTGAATGACCCGCGCAGCCGCTTTCCCAGTATGCCGACCAAGTCCCGATCGACACCGGGCAGGAGGCCCGCGGTCATTTCGACAACCGTGACGTTAGTACCGAGACTGGCGTAAACGGAGCCCATCTCGAGCCCGATATAACCGCCGCCGATGACCAGCAGGCTCTTCGGGATCTTCGGCAGATCCAGGGCCGACGTCGAGTCCAGGACGCGCGGGCTTTCGATGGATAGTCCCGGTATCCGCGTGGGCTGCGAACCGGTCGCCAGAATAATGTGCCCGGCGGTGAGCTTCCGGCCGCTACCGCCGTTCGCCTGGATGACCAATTTCTGATTGTCCGCCAAGCGCGCGCGACCCCTGATATAATTGAGTCCCCGATGCTTTACCAATTGCCCTAAGCCGCCCGTCATTTTATCGACGACGCCCTCCTTCCAGCGGCGCAATTTGGTCAATTGGATGGTCGGTTTCGCGAAGCGGACACCCCAGTCCGCCGCGTGGTCAGCCTCCTGGATGAGACGAGCGACGTGGAGGAGCGCTTTCGACGGAATACAGCCGCGATAGAGACAGACGCCGCCCGGGTTTTCTTCATTATCAATAAGGGTAACGTCCATGCCGAGATCAGCGGCGCGAAAGGCGGCCGCATAACCGCTCGGGCCACCACCGATAACAGCCACGTCGGTTGTTTTTTTATCTTTACTCATCAGGGCTCCATGAACTTAGAAATTCGAAGCTTGAACGCAGACAATCGAATGGATCGCGGGGGCAAAGGTCTTGTTCGATAGCGTACCATTGAACGCCGGCTGCCCGGCATGCCGGTAGAATGTGGTCCCAGTCCATCACGCCTTCCCCGATCGCGGCCATGATGGGATCTGCATCGGAGACCACCTCCTTGTCTTTCAAATGAATGACCGGCACCCTGCCGGGGCAACGTTCGAAAATGCGTTCGGGATTGACTCCCGCGTGAATGGCCCAGTACACGTCGACTTCCAGCGTCAGATCCGGGCCGCCCTCCTCTATGAGAATATCGTAGAAGGTCCGCCGGCTCGCGCCGATACGCTGAAACTCGTGGGTATGATTATGAAAGCCGAAGGTGAGGCCAGCGGCCTTGAGTTTTTCTATGACCGGCGCCGCATCGGTGATAAACGATGTGTATCCTTCGGCGCTTGTCCGGTCATACGGTTGCGGCAGCCCGCCAATGGCGACGTAGCTGCAATTCAGTTCACCGTGGAAATCGATTTCGAACGCGGTCTCCTGCGAGAGACTATCCCAGGAACGGTGGGTGGCGATGCACTGCAAGCCGTTGGCGTCAAGCATCCCGCGTGCCTCGGCGGCGGTCACCTGTGGGCGTTCGCCGGCCATGGCGCCGACAGCCGACAACTGTACCGCGGGATAGCCGATTGCGCTTATCTTTCGGAGGCTGTCCGCGAGCCCGGCCTTGTCCTTGATGAATTCAAAAATCGTGTAAGTCTGTACGGAAAGCTGTTCAGTCATGGCATTCCAACTCCGGTCTCTATAAATTTATAGGTATGCCTCGTGGAAAATTTAGGATACCCGCATGATCCGAAAAAACAATTTGGCCCGGAATTTTTAATCGCTCCGCTTGATATTCCCAACGACTCAGCCTATCGGTAATCATCGGAGCATCGGGCCTTTGCCGGGCGCAATCTTTCTTCCGCGTTGTGTCCGCAGTCCCGTCGATCCCCGCGATTCATAGTGGGGATCGACGGGAGTTCCATCGGTACAACCGTTTTAGCGGTGTAACCGAAATCTAATGCCGATTCCCGTGTTGCACCCGTAAACCGTTGAAGCCGGTTCTATATGCTTCGGCCGCTTCGTCTAATGACATCCGTGACACCAACAGTTGCTATGGGCGCGGTCATAGGGCGGAGAATTTTCAAACGTAGGGCTCGCGCAAAAAATAATTTCATCCCACCGTATGGTAGGACCGTCCGTTTGGCGTTAGTCCGTCAGCTGACGGATTGCTGATGCGAGTGAGAGAGGCCACAGTCGTACCGAGGTACGTCGCGGATCTCGCGAGCGGGAATGGGAAATAATTTTTACGCGAGTCCTTAATCCGCAATTTTTGTTCATAACTCATGAGTTCGGAACCCATCCCATTGCTCGGCGGTAAGTCCGTGTATTGTATCAATGAGAGCCAGTTGAAGGAGGCCTTTCATCTGGCTGAGGAGGATCCCGAGGCGTCACCCCGTATCAAGGCGCGCCTCGAGGAACTCGAAGCGGGCATGTCGCGAAACGAACGCGCGGCCTTGGCCTTTGTCATCATCGACCGACTCTTGAAGACCAGGGAATAGACCATGCCGGACGTGCCGAATATGCCCGCAGAGGTCCAGCGGCATCCAAGTTCTTCCGGCCGTACTACACCATGACTAAAGTACCCATCGAAATTAATCTGGAGTTCACCCCGAATCCCAATACCTTGAAGTACGAGCTCAACCGGCGCCTTCTAGTTACCGGCACGGAAAACTTCACGACCCGCGAAGAGGCGGCGGAATTCTCACCGCTTGCCACCCGGCTGTTTGATCTCGAGGACGTAGCCGGTGTCATGATCGGTCCGACGTTTATTACGATCACCCTGACATCCCAGGACACCCTGCGCGAATTAAACCGCGACGTCATGCACACCATCAAGGATCATCTCGAATCGGGCGAGATCATTGTGACGCCGCGCCCGGAAGCTGAGCACCCCGCCTCCGAGAGTGAAACGGCACGCCGCATACGGGAAATTATCGATAGCGAAATCCGTCCGGCTGTTGCCATGGACGGCGGCGACATCACTTTTGAGAGCTATCGCGACGGTGTCGTGTATCTCTCTATGATGGGGGCATGTTCGGGGTGCCCCAGTTCTCAGATGACGCTCAAAATGGGTATCGAAACTCGATTGCGTCAGGAGCTCCCGGAAGTCCAGGAAGTCGTGCCGGTATAAAAATTCGTGCGTACGCGAATTTTTTCTATGGCCGCTGTAAAGATAGCAAATATTGTCGGGGCCCGTCCCCAATTCATCAAAGCCGCGGTTGTCTCACGGGCACTGGCCGGCGAGTCGACGACTCAGGAGACGATCATACATACGGGACAACATTACGACGACAATATGTCCCGTGTCTTTTTCGATGAGCTCGATATCCCGAAACCCGACTTCGATCTGGGCGTCGGATCCGGCTCTCATGGCGTGCAGACCGCGCGGATGCTGCAGGCCATCGAACCTGCGCTTCAGGAGATCGAGCCTACGTGGGTTGTGGTGTATGGGGATACGAACTCGACTTTGGCCGGTGCCCTGGCGGCTGCCAAATTATCCATTGGGGTCGCTCACGTTGAAGCAGGTCTGCGATCCTTCAATCGGGAAATGCCCGAGGAGATCAATCGTGTGTTGACCGATCATACCGCAGATCTCCTCTTTGCACCCACCGAGGCGGCCGTTTCCAATCTTCGCAAGGAAGGTATTCCCGATTCGCGGATTCACCGCGTCGGCGACGTCATGTACGACGCCGCACTCCAATACGCCGCCGGGGGCGCGGATTACAATGACACGCCGCCGCCGGCGAAGCCCTATGTGCTGGCGACCGTCCACCGCGCGGCGAACACCGATGTAGCGGTCCGGCTGCGCTGCATTCTGGACGCACTCAGCGATGTCGCGCGGCGATTGGATGTCGTCGTGCCGCTGCATCCGCGTACACGGCAGCGGCTGATAGCCGGCGGCGACCTGGAGAGGTACGCCGCAACCCTGCGTCTCATTGAACCCGTGGGCTACCGAGAAATGCTGGCGCTCGAACGCCACGCGGCGGTCATCGCCACCGATTCGGGCGGCATGCAGAAGGAGGCGTACTTCGTCGGTGTGCCGTGTGTAACGCTACGTGAAGAGACGGAATGGACGGAACTGGTTGACCTCGGGTGGAATCGCTTGGCGCCGCCTACGAACCCGGGTGCGGTCTCGGCGTCAATCATAAGTGCCCTGGAGACGCCGCGTACGGACCTGCCGACAGCGCAACTCTATGGCGACGGCAAGGCCGGCGAACGCATCGCGCAGATACTCGCAGCTGCTGACGCGGCGTGAATGGCGGCCATTCGCATCACGGCAGATTGGTCTCGTTCAGGTCGGTGTCAACCGGATCGCACGTCGCCTGTCCCCGCGTGTACAACATGTCACGGTCGTCATCCATCCAGCCGAAAACCGGCATGGCGCCGACGGCGCCGGTCGAAAAATTGATGAAATTCGGTTGCGGTGATTGTTTCCTTTTTATTTAGGATATAGGTTATTCTCACAATCAAATGAAAATTATCGGAGCGCGGGATAATGCAACGCGACTTGACAGACCAAATCTGCGGTGAAGTCAGGCAATGTTTGTACGAGTACATTGAACGGGAATTGGAAAACGGGCAACTCAGAGACTTTGACGATCATGTTGCGAACTGTCCGCGTTGCGAGAATCTGCTTACCAGCTATCGCAATGCCAATGAGACCGTCCAGCAGCATATTCTGAAAGAAGTTAACATACCCGGGGATCTCAGGTATCAGATTATCCAGTCCTTGAACATGGATTAGCCCGCCAGTACTCACTCTTCTGCCTGCCCGGGACAATCCCATAGCGGTTTAGGATCGGCTGAACAAGCGTGTGGCGGTGTCCGCCGCCGGTGCCAGCCGTACGCTCTCAATGTTCATGGTTCATGCCTTTCCGATCCCATCATCGCCCGGTCTCGGCGTAAACATTCAGTGAACCAGTCTGCGTTGAGCCGTCAATGTCGACAGTCACGTGAATCCCTCTGATTACCATCCCCCCTTTGCCGTTCTTGATTTTCGCCTCGATCCCCACGACCGGAACCCCGTTTTCTTCCGCGACATTGAAGAGCTCATCACCGCCACCCGCATCGAGGATGTCCGTGACTGCTTGAATCGGGTCCAGTGCGCTGTCCGCAACGGTTTCCATGCCGCTGGCTTCATCAGCTACGAAGCCGCGCCGGCCCTCGATCCGGCAATGATTACCCGGCCGCGCCTCGAGGACCTGCCCTACGTCTGGTTTGCGCTCTGCCGGCAACCCGAAGCCGTTGAGCCGGGTGACCTGCCGACCGTTGACCTCGGGGATGCGCGTCGGCAGAACAGCGCCGGCAAATACCGATTTGATCCATGGACCCCCGTGCTCTCGCCGTCGGACTATGGGCACTGCTTTGAACGTGTGATGCAGCATCTGTGTGCAGGCGATACCTACCAGATCAACTTTACATTTCCCCTCCGTTCCAGGTTGAGCGGTTGCCTGACCTCTCTGTACCGCGACATCGAACAGGCGCAGGCGGGAAACTACTGCGCCTGGCTTCATGGCGGCGGGTGGGATGTTATTTCCACGTCACCGGAGCTGTTCTTTTCCATCCACGACGGAACAATCACGGCACGGCCGATGAAAGGGACCCGGCCTCGCGGCCGGACGACGGCGGCCGATCGCGAGGTCCGCGCGGACTTGCACACCAGTCGCAAAGACCGGGCGGAGAATGTGATGATTGTGGACATGTTGCGGAACGACATCGGGCGTATCGCGGAATTGGGCACGGTCACCGTATCCAACGTGTTCACCACCGAGAAATATCCCACCGTGTGGCAGATGACATCGACCGTTCGTGCGACGCTCAAGCCGGCAACGGATCTTGTGGACATCATGGCGGCAATGTTTCCCTGCGGCTCGGTAACGGGCGCTCCGAAGATCAAGTCGATGGCGATCATCAACGGGCTCGAGGCGTGGCCGCGCGGCGTCTATTGCGGCGCCGTTGGGTATCTTAAACCGGGCGGCGAAGCGGTATTCAACGTCGCCATCCGCACGCTGACCATCAGGCCCGGCGGCGAAGTCGAGTATCCGGTCGGCAGCGGCCTGGTCGCAGATTCGGTGAGTGGCGGCGAATACGAAGAGTGCCTGGTCAAGGCGCGTGCTGTGACGACCGCATGGGACCCGGATTTTCGCCTGTTCGAGACCCTGGCGTACCGGCCAGGGTCCGGTTTCCTTCTGTTGGATCGGCATCTGAATCGGCTTCAGGATTCAGCCGAGTACTTTGACTTCACCTGCCGCACTGATGCGGTCACGGCCGCGCTTCACGCAGCCGCGGCAGAGTGGACGAAACCCATGCGTGCACGCCTGCTGCTCACCCGTGAGGGGACTGCGGAAGTGGAAGCCGCGCCGTTGCACGAGCGCGGCTTCAGAACGCCGCGCCGTGTCACGCTCGCCGGCGAGCCGATCGACCGCGATGATGTCTTTCATTATCATAAGACGACGCGGCGCGTGACGTATCAGAGAGCTCTTGCCGCCGGCGCCGGCGCTGACGACGTTATCCTCTACAATGCCGCCGGCGAGGTGACCGAGTCGACCATGGCCAACCTGGCAGTGACCATTGACGGATGCTGGGTGACGCCGCCGGTGGAGTGTGGTTTATTGCCCGGCACCATGCGTGCGGAACTGCTCGATACCGGCGTTGTTTCCGAGCGCGTCATCACCGTTGACGAGTTGCGCACCGCCGAACAGCTGAAGCTGTTCAACTCCGTTCGCGGTGAGTACACGGCCGTGCTCCTTCCGAGTTAATTTATTTTTGTATATTCACAAAAATAAAATCCTAAGATTTCCTTCCCCCGTGCATTTTACCCAATAGAAGGACATGATCATATGGGTAGGACAGCCGCGGACGAATCCGATTAGCTTTGTCGGGTTCTGTCGGATTACGAGGGCCCTCTGCTCCGCTACGCCCAGAATTTGCACGGTGACCGCGAACAGGCTCGGAACGCCGTTCAGGACACCTTTGCGCGCCTTTGCCCGGCGGAACACGCAGCAGATAGATAGTCATGTCGCTGCAAGGCTGTTCACGGCCTGCCGTAACCGTCTGCTCGGGGTAATGCGCGGGGAATGCCGGCAGGATGCGGGTGGCGGGGACGGGATCGACACAGCCGAGGGCCCGGGACCGGATCCTGCCGCGATGACCGAACGTGCGGACTCAGCGTTGTACATCCAGCGCATGATCGCTGAACTGCCGGTGAAGCAGCGCGAGGTTGTAAGGCTCAAGTTTCAGAATAGATTGAGCTACCGTGAAATAAGCAGAATAACCGGGATCAGCGAGTCCAACATCGGCTATCTCCTGCACGTCGCAATCCGGCCTCTGCGCCGCAGGGGGCGCAGAAAATCCCCGGTGAAACCGGCCATGTTCAATCGCCGTCACCTGTCGGATGTTCCTGTATCCCTCATTCTCTCTTTCTCCTGCACTTCTTCATCGCGCGCATTTCCTTGATTTCCCTTGCCGTTTCGACTATCATCTTTCCTGCCGTGCGTGTACGGCAAAAAATCGAGCAGGCCATGAACCTTGGCAACGAGTTGAAGAAAATTATTGCGCCGGACCGGGTTCTGACGCGACCGATCGATCTGATTGCCTATGCGAGCGACGCCAGTGTTTACCGGCTCATACCGAAGGCAGTGGTGCAGCCGTCCACGGTGCAGGAGATCCGTGAGCTCTTCGCGCTCAGTTCCCGGGCCCGAGTCCCTGTGACCTTTCGCGCCGCCGGCACAAGCCTCTCAGGTCAGGCTGTCACCGACGGGATTCTGGTCGACATATCGAAGTACTGGCGGCGGATTTCGGTCGACGACGACGGCAGCCGCGTGCGCCTGCAGCCGGGCACTATCGGCGGCGTGGTTAACAATATCCTGCGGCCGTACGGCGCTAAACTGGGGCCGGATCCGGCGTCAATCAATGCCTGTATGATGGGCGGCATTCTTGCCAATAACGCCAGCGGTATGTGTTGCGGCGTCAGCCAGAATTCCTATCACACCCTGGAATCGCTAACCTTTGTTCTCCCCAACGGCAATGTTACCGATACGGCTGCTGCCGCGGCAGCGGAATCGTTCCGGACCGCAAACCCCGACATTGCTCAGGGCCTGCAGGGATTGCGACGGCAGATTACGGACAATGGTCGGCTAAGTGAACGGATCCGCGATAAGTACCGACGCAAAAACACGACCGGGTATTCGCTGAACGCGTTCCTCGACTATTCGGAGTCGGTGGACATCATGCGGCACCTGCTCATCGGCTCGGAAGGGACACTGGGGTACATCGCCGAGGCGGTCATGCGCACCGTGCCGGATCTACCGCTGAAATACACGGGACTGCTGTTCTTTCCCGATATCCAGGCGGCCGGCTCCGCGATTGTGCCGCTGCGTAACTCCGGCGCCGCGGCGCTCGAACTCATGGACCGCGCCGCGCTGCGATCGGTGGCAGATCAGTCCGGCGCGCTTGCCGAAATGAAAGATTTGCCGGACAGCGCCGCAGCCATACTTGTCGAGTATCAGTGCGACGCGATTGATGATCTGCAATCCTTTAAGGCATGCGCCGCCGGGGTGTTCAAGGATCTGTCGCTGGTTCATCCACCGGACTTCACGGAGGAACCCAAGCAGCAGGCGGCGCTGTGGCAGATACGCAAAGGACTGTTCCCCTCGGTCGGCGCTGTTCGCGAGTTGGGAACGTCCGTCATCATCGAGGATGTGGTCTTTCCTGTCGAGCGGCTGGACAGCGCCGTCACGGACCTGCAGGCGTTGTTCGAGAAGCATGGATACGCGAAGGCAATTATTTTCGGCCATGCCAGGGACGGCAATATACATTTCGTCATTACCCAGTCGTTCCATGAGCCGGCGGCGGTGAACCAATACGACATGTTCATCCGCGATGTCGTATCGCTGGTGGTAGACAAATATGACGGAGCAATAAAGGCGGAGCATGGGACCGGACGCAACATGGCACCGTTCGTGGAAACCGAATGGGGAGCGGATGCGTACGCGATCATGAAATCATTGAAATCGTTGATCGATCCGGACAACCTGCTCAACCCTGACGTCATCGTCAACAGCGATCCCAATGCCCACATCAAGAACCTGAAGTCGCTGCCGACGGTTGATCCGGAGTCCGACACCTGCATCGAATGCGGGTTCTGCGAACCCAAGTGCCCGAGCCGGGATCTGACGTTGACGCCGCGGCAGCGGATCGTCGTGCGGCGCGAGATTGCCCGGCTTCGCGCCGGGAACGGCGACGACGCCCGCCTCCGGTCGCTTATGGACGACTACGCCTATGACGGTGTTGAAACGTGCGCGGCGGACGGCCTCTGCGCTACGGCGTGTCCGGTGCGTATCGACACGGGGCTGCTCGTCAAGCGCCTGCGCAAGGAGGCGATTTCCGACGCCGCGCAACGGCGGGCCGTGAGAATCGCCGGCCGGCTCGGCCTTTGGGAGCGCCTGGCCCGCGCCGGCCTGCGCCTCGGTCATCTCACCAACAGATTCCTCGGGGCGCGGGGTGTCAATGCTGGCTTGAAACTGTTGGGTGCTGTCACGGGAACGCGCTTGCCGCAGTGGTCCGAGGCGATGCCGACAGCGGCGCCGGGCAGGATCCCGTCGACGTCATACGAAGGCGCCGCCGCCGTATATTTTCCCAGTTGCGTCGCGCGCGTCATGGGCAAGCTGCCGGGTGAAGCCGCCGCGCAACCGCTGGCCGATACCCTGGTGACATTGGGCGAGCGTGCCGGTAAACCGTTGTGGATCCCGCCGGCGTGTGCCGGCCACTGCTGCGGGGTCCCGTTTTCTTCGAAAGGCTATCGGGCCGCGTACGAACAGACTGTCAATGACATGATCGCCGCACTCTGGGAATGGTCCGACAGCGGGCGAATGCCGGTTGTCATTGACACCAGCCCCTGTACATATACCTTGAATAGCTGCCGGGACGACCTGACGCCGGCGAACCAAAAACTGCACGACGCGCTGGAAATAACTGACAGTGTGGCGTTTGTTCACGACCATCTACTCGGCAGCCTGCAGGTGACGTCGGTCGACGCCGATGTCGTCCTGCATCCGGTCTGTTCCCTGGTCAAGATGGACCTGACGGAGAAGCTTCTCGCGGTTGCCAAACGTTGCGCGCGAACGGCAACCATTCCCATTCATGCGGGATGTTGCGGCTTTGCCGGCGATCGTGGGCTGCTGTTTCCGGAGCTCACACGCAGCGCTACAAAGGCGGAGGCCGAGGAAGTGCGTTCCTGTTCCTACGGCGGCTATTATTCCAGCAGCCGGACCTGTGAACTCGGCATGACTATCGCCACCGGCGAGACGTATCAGTCGATTCTGTATCTTGTGGAAAGAGCAACGCGGGATGACAGGGAAAAGTAGGCGCGGTTGTGCTGTTTTAGCTGACAGACCATTGCATCCCATCCCGCATGCGGGATCGTGGGTGCGCCAAGTCGAGAAAACCAGGGCTTCCGTTCAGGAACTAAGTAAGCGCCTGAAGGCCCGTTATTCGTTCCCGCGTAATCGGGATCTTCTCCCGCTCGTGAGCAGGATACGACATTCGTCATTAACCATCCCTTTCCTCCCATATGCCAACTCCCCCTGATCTGTCCAGGCTCTGCATCCACACCATTACGACGCGGCCCTGGAATATCTATAAAGCCGTCGAAAACTACGCCCGCAAGGGTATCGGCGGCATCAGCGTCTGGCGGGACGCGATTGAAAATAGCGATCTCAACGAAATTCGCAATTTAATAAACGATTCTGGCCTCCGAATAGCATCGCTGCTTCGCGGCGGCTTCTTCGCCGCGACGGATGTTACGGCGAGACTGGCCGCCATCGACGAAAACCGGCGCGCCATTGATGAATGCGCCGCCATGGGATCGCCCTTGCTTGTCATGGTTTGCGGCGCGGCGCCGGGACAGAGCATTCATGAGGACGTCGATCAAATCCGTGCAGGGCTCGAGGCTGTCCTCCCCCATGCCCGGAGCTGCGGCGTTCGTGTGGGGATTGAGCCTTTGCATCCCGTTTACGCCGACACGCGCTCGGCCATTGCGACAATGAGAATGGCGAACGATCTCTGCGACCAGATCGCCGATACATCCGTTGGTGTAACCGTCGATGTCTATCATGTTTGGTGGGACCCGGATCTGAAGTCCGAAATCGAACGATGCGGTGACGCCGGCCGGCTTTTTTCTTTGCACATCTGCGACTGGAAGACGCCGCTGACAGACGTGCTCAACGATCGGGGGATCATGGGCGAAGGGATCATTGACATTCCAATCATCAGGTCGTGGGTCGAAGCAGCGGGATTCAACGGCCTTATCGAAGTCGAGATCTTTTCGAACCGCTGGTGGGCAACCGACCAGACAGAATTCCTCGACAAAATCGTTCGAGCGTATTCGGAACACGTCTGATCAGCATTTTTATTAATTCGTGACGACAACACCGATCAGATCCATCACGCCAATATCCCAACATTCCACTTCGCTAATGACCACTCAAACTATCGGCATAATCATGAACGGCGTCACGGGACGCATGGGTACGAATCAGCACCTTGCCCGATCCATTCTGGCGATTCGGGATCAAGGCGGCCTCGAAGTTTCTCCAGGCGAGGTCATCATGCCCGAACCCGTGCTGGTCGGCCGCAACGAGTCCAAGTTGGAGGCGCTTGCCGAAAGCCATGGCGTCGCCCGCTACACGACCAGCCTCGATGAGTGCCTGGACGATCCCGATCTGCAGATCTACTTCGACGCTCAGATCACGGATCGCCGCGTCGAAGCAGTGCGACGGGCCATTGACGCGGGAAAGCATATTTACTGCGAGAAACCCACCGCCGCCAACCTTGCCGATGCCCTCGATCTACACCACCGGGCGGTGGCGGCCGGTGTCAAGGCCGGCGTCGTTCAGGATAAGTTGTGGCTTCCCGGACTTCAGAAGCTCCGGCACCTTATCGATGAGGGTTTCTTCGGGAGGATATTCGCCGTACGCGGCGAATTCGGCTATTGGGTGTTCGACGGCCGGGATCAGCCCTGCCAGCGGCCATCATGGAACTATCGCAAGGCCGATGGTGGCGGCATCATTATCGATATGCTGTGCCATTGGCGATACGTGATCGACGACCTCTTCGGCGCCGTCACCGGCCTCTCCTGTATTGCTGCCACACACATCCCGTCCCGTATCGATGAGGCGGGGGCGGAGTACAAGTGTACGGCCGAGGATGCCGCTTATGCGACGTTGACCTGCGATTCTGGTGTCATTTGTCACTTCAACTCTTCATGGTGCGTACGTGTGCGGCGCGACGAGCTCCTGACGATTCAAGTCGACGGTACCGATGGCAGTGCAGTCGCCGGGCTACGGAAATGCCGGATTCAGCCCGCTGCCGGCACGCCGCGACCCGTCTGGAATCCGGACATCGACAGCGCCATCGATTTCTACACCGATTGGGAGGAAGTTGAACCGGACGCCGAATATGACAACGCGTTCAAGGTCCAGTGGGAGTTATTTCTGCGCCACATTATCTGTGACGAGCCGTATCGGTGGGATTTGCTCGCCGGCGCCAAGGGCATCCAACTCGCTGAATGCGGTCTGCAATCGTGGCAGACACGTAACTGGGTGGATGTCGAGGCGCTGGCGGATTGTTAATCCTTCTTTTCCTCGCCTTCCTTGTGGCTTGCATCGATTCGGCGAAACAGCTGTTTCGCCGATACCGCCGACCGTCACCCAGATTGCCATTGCCGTAAAGAGTGCGACGCCGCTGACGAAAACGATCTGCCATAATCCCATCTTCTTCAACAGGGTTTGGGGTATGACACCTGCGGCACGACGATATATGTCAGCCAACTGAACGGTAATGCCGCCGGTCAGGGAACGCTTGAGGAACCATTCGACAATATCGGTGGCGCCATGTTGTGCCGCTGACCTGCTTGGCCCCCGCACAAAGGTCGAGGTTGTTGACGGTGAGACCTATCGCGAGAGCGTTGTGGCCCCGCTTGGTATCGACCTTGTTTCGACCCATGTGCCGCGGCCCGTTGTGACCAATCCCGGCAGCGTTGCCGTCTGTCCCTATGGAAGTGAGATCAACGGATTCATCATTTCCAACCCCGGTCTCAACCTCGCCTTTCCCATCATTGGCGCCAAAGAATACTTCGATGGCCGCGGCCCGTTCCAGGTAAGGGATTGTGAAGTAACCGGATGTGCTACCGGCGTCTTTGTAACCAGTTTCCGATTTGGCGGCGAAACCATAATCGAGGATTTCCTGTTTGTCAATGACCTCTTTGCGGTAACCACGGATGAATTGGCCGGCGGCGACAGTGATAGTAGTTGAGGATGATGGTAGCGGCGGCTCGAGTTGCCCGACGGAGTGCCGAATAAAAGCCCCCAAGAACACGATCTGGATTGTGGAAAATAGATCCAACACCACCATTCAGTGGACCGTGAAGGCCACCGACGCATGGGGCAACGCGTCAACGAAAGAATGCCGCATCAACATCAAACGTCCTATTTATTATGATGACGACAGTGACGACTGACGATGGTGCCGGAACTCAGGCCCCTGCCATTCCCGGGGGCAAGACAACTGAGGAGGCATATCTGAAGCCTGGGGGGTACCGAATCGGTGTCCATCCCACATTCCCAGATCCCTACACAGCAACCATCAGGACTTCCTGCCCGACCTGAACCACGCCGCCATTGACCAGACCGCCGCCGCCGCGCAGGTTTGGCATCAAGGCGGCCATCAGGCTCGGATGCTGTTCATCCATGCGCACACAAGGATTCGTCTCGCTCCGCACCGCCAGAACGCAGTCGCCGATCTTCAAACGCGCGCCGATGAAATTGTCGAATCGGATACCGTCAATAAGTAGATTCGCACGGCGCGCGTGCGATGGCAGGTCGGCCCCGGATTTGATCAGCGCTTCCTCCCACAGCGCCTAACCGAGCAGCGTCACCTGACGCTTGCTTTGCTCGCGAAAATCCCCGCTGATGCCGTCAGCGCAAGTAACCTATGCCAGCAGGCATTCCTCCATTGGCGCGCGGCTTGCCCGGCGCACCGCGATCCCGATCAGTTTTCCGGTGTCTAACATCGAATACGGACTCCTTTGAGGTGAGGAAACAGGGGAAAATAGCGGTATAATGTATTTCGGCGCGATTCCGAAATATAGGGGGGCTCAAACATGCACTACAGGAAAAGATCAGACCAAGACGAGCGCTCAACTTCGCCGATTCGATGCGGCATGGGACCGGTCCGGGGATCCCAGGCGCTTCTCAACGTCCTCTGCCTGCTTCTGATATCCCTCCTGGCGACCGCCGCGGAGTTCCCGCGGCCGGGGCCGTTCGAGGAACTGGTCACAAAAGTTGTGGCCAAGACTATGACGCACCGGCATTATCAACAGCATACACTCGACGACGAAATTTCCCAAGCTGTTTTCGAAGCCTACCTACGGGTCTTGGACTCAGATCGTGTCTACTTCACTAAATCGGACATCGACAGATTCTCCAAGTACCGAAACGTCCTCGATGACCTTCTCCACATGGGCGAGATCGACTTTCCATTCGAAGTCTTCCATTGCTTTCTCGAGCGTCTACGCGAACGAACCGTATACATGGAGACCCGCATCAAAGAGCCGTTCGACTTTACCGCCGATGAAGAGATCCGAATCGACCGGTCCACCGAGCCATGGGCTGAATCCGGTACGCAAATGAATGAAATCTGGCGACGCCGGATCAAGAACGAATGCCTGCGGCGCATTATCCGGCAGGAGCGGCGTCGGCCCTCAGGAACCGCCAACGACAAAGACAATCCGGAGACCTCGAGCGGGCGTGACGCCGAGATGGATAAACAGGACACATCCACGCCGACAACCGTGCCGGACGAGATTGCCGCGGACGTCTTGCGGGGTCAACGCCGGTATTTGCACCGACAGGAGCAGAAAAATACGATGGACGTCCTCGAGCAGTTCCTGTCCACCTTCGCCCGCGTCTTTGACCCGCACTCGACCTATATGGCGCCGGTCACGCGACAGAATTTCGACCTCAACATGAAATTGTCGCTCGAGGGTATCGGCGCCATGCTCGATATACGCGGCAGGCACGTTTCCATCGTCAATGTTATTCCCGGTGGTCCGGCGCGCCGCGACGGGCGGCTCAAAACCGGCGACCGGATCGTCGCCGTGGCACAGGATGGCGAGGATCCGGTGGATGTCGTCGACATGCCGATGCGACGCGTGGTTGGCCTGATACGAGGTCCGAAGGGTACCCGCGTCTTCCTGCACGTCATCGACCGCGACGAGGATTTGGATAGCGACCCAACGATCATCGACATTGTACGGGATACGGTGCGCATTAACCGGAACGAGGCCAAAAGCTGGACACGGAGTCACACGTCACCACCGGTCGCAAGGCCGGTTCGGGACGGCGAACCCTATCCCACCTCACCGGCGGTGAGTAAAAAATCCACCAATCTCACAGATATTTTTGAATTGCCGGAGCCGACAGCTGCGACCCGGGAAGGACCCGAGGTCGCGGCGGCTGCGCGCCCCGATTCCAGTGATTTCCTGGTCGTTTCGCTGCCGGTATTCTACTCCGATTATACTGCCGAAGAGGCCGGCGATCCCGATTACAAGAGTACCACACGAGACGTCCGGCAACTCATCGAGGAACGGGGTGCGGAAAACATCGCCGGCCTTATTCTCGACCTGAGGTCAAATCACGGTGGCAGCATGCAGGAAGCCGTCTCGCTTGTCGGCCTGTTCATTGCCGCCGGCCCGGTTGTGCAGGTGCTGAACCCGAAAGTTCGGCCGAAGGTGCATCGGGACGACGACGGCGTCGTCCATTATGCTGGACCGTTGTTGGTCCTCGTCAATAGTCACAGTGCGTCCTCATCGGAAATCGTGGCCGGCGCCGTCCAGGATTATCATCGTGGAATCATCGTCGGTGAGCGATCGACACACGGCAAAGGAACGGTCCAGACTATTTCGCCCATTGCCAAAATCGTTCGCACGCTGCCGGCGTTCAGAAAGCAGGATCCCGGCACCCTGAAATTCACCATCGGCAAATTCTACCGTGTTACCGGCGAGTCCACGCAGCTGAAAGGGGTGACGCCCGATATCGTGCTGCCATCGTATCGCGATCATCAAGACATCGGCGAAGCGTTCTTATCGCACGCACTACCGTTTGACACCATTGCCCCGGTCCCCGCCGATTGTGACGTGGATGTCCGTCCGTTTATACCCACTATCCAGAAGCGTTGCCGGGAGCGGCTGAAGAAAGACCAGCGGTACGTCCAATTGCAGCGCGATATCGAGCGCTTCGGTGAGCGACAGGAAAAGACGCATGTGCCGCTCGAGATCGGTAAACGGCGGGAGTACATGGATGACACCGAGAAATGGAATCGAACGATTCGGCGCAGTACCAGTGCTGAACGGAGTCACGGGGACGACGACCTCGTCATGAACCAGGCTATGTGGATTCTGCACGACCTTATCACACTACACAATAGCGGCATTGATGCCCTCGGGGACCCATCGGAGGTGGTGGAGTAGGTACGCCTGCAGTGTCAAACCGCAATGAACGTATGCCGCTTCCCCTCCCACTCTCTACTCTCATTCTGTCCACATACCCTCCTGCGCGTTCCTCTGACTTCCGGCCCCTGCGCGTCTCAGAATTCTTCCACACAACTTAGGGTCGGAGAGAATACCCCCCAACTTAAGCGGCGAAAAATAACATTCGCACTGCCGCTACTCGTAATCGACCGATTCGTAATCGATCCATTCGAATTCGGCGGCATAGACAGGCGCACTGATATTGGGA
>Ga0310123_10001868_pt1 | contig 17168 bp, 11 predicted proteins | sample CB6_AW_1057_MG_FD_203505 | JGI IMG/M metagenome (GOLD analysis project Ga0310123, IMG submission 203505) | Marine microbial communities from Western Arctic Ocean, Canada - CB6_AW_1057 | ecosystem: Environmental > Aquatic > Marine > Oceanic | place: Canada: Western Arctic Ocean | collected... | reverse complement strand
ATGGCTTCCCAGCGTCGTGAGGCGACCGAAAGCAGGTAGGCGATTCGGTCGTTGGCGAGTCGGTGCTGGGGTTCGCGCTGGAGCACCTGCCGGTACTGCGCTTCTGCGGCGGACATGTGGTGGTATCGATCAATCAGCAGGTCACCCGCCTCGATGCGGGCGGCATTCCACATCGGCCCGCTGTCGTCGGGGTACAGTTCGTAGAGTTCCAGCGCCCGGCGGGTGTCTCGGAGTCCGGCGGCGGCCCGCGCGGCCAGCAGTATTCCTTCGGGCCGCCGAGGTTCTCGGGCGAGCACCGATCGAGCCCATTCGTCCGCCTCGTGAAACTCCAGGTCGTCCAGGGCCGCCTGTCCGAAGTGGAGTTCGATGGTCGAGCGGGAGGACCAGGCGATGAGTCCGCTGGCGACCAGAAGGGTGACCAATATCGCCAGTACGATCCGGATCAGGGACCGCCGTCGTGTGGGCGCGGCCATGAATGGGCCCGTAGAAGTGTGAAACTGGCATCAGCAGGTCTGACTCGACCGCTGCACCCTTACAGGGATCTCCAGGGATCTCCAGGGATCATCCTAACCGGCGGGTTTCAGAGGAAACAACGGGGTTGTCGGCTGGGGGGGCGTGGGGGATAGTTTAGATCGTCTTCCCTGTTCCCGGCGGCACGTCCGTGACCGATTCAGCCAGTCCGCAGGTTCGCCGCGCGTACCGCCTGTTGCGGTGGTGCGTCTGTGGCGTGCTGGTGTTGGCCGTCGCCATCGCGGTGGTGCTCAAGGTGCAGCCGGTCCGCGAGATGTTTCATCCGTGGCTGGCGATCTACGTCAAGGAGTCCGGTCACGAACGGACCGGCCACTTCTATCTTTACGACCCGACATTGGGCTGGAAGAACGTGCCGAACTGGACGGCTACGACCCGTGGCAACCGGTTGTCGATCAACAGCCAGGGGTTGCGGGACCGGGAATACAGCTACGAGAAACCGACCGGCACCCGGCGGATACTGGTACTGGGCGATTCGTTCACCTGGGGGTACGGAGTCAGCGACGAGGACCTGTTTACCGAGGTCCTGGAGCGACGGCTACAGTCCCAGGGCCGGCCCTGGCAGGTGATCAACACCGGCGTCTCGGGATGGGGCACCGGCCAGCAGTACCTGTTTCTCAAGAGCGAGGGGCTGCGGTACCAGCCCGACGTGGTGGTGCTGGCCTTCTACCTGCTCAACGATCCGAAGGAAGTCCGGCTCTCGGACGTCTACGGGCTCTCCAAGCCGGTTTTCCTGGACACCAAGTTGACGCTGGGCAATGTCCCGGTCCCGCTGCCTTCGCAACCCAAGTCGGGAATCGAGTCTCCGGTCGAGCATCTCGAGTTGGTGGTGACACTGATCGAGGCAATCGAGCGGGAGTGTCGCCGGCACAAATGTCGACTGGTCGTGATGAAGTTCGGCGTGTTTGCCGATCCAACCTTTCAAGGGCTTCGAGAAGTAGATGAGATGTTCGAGGCCAAGTTCTCCCGATTGCGAGGCCGTGTCGCGTACCTGGATCTCGACGAGGAATTCCAAAAGCGCAAGATTCGCACCAAGTTCCTGATTGCCGGGAACGTGGACAACCACTGGAACGATTTTGGCCACGAACAGGTTGGCATCATTCTTGGCGAATTCCTCGACCAGCAGGATTGGAACGGATCGGCCGAGACTTCAAAATGAGAGATCATCGAGCAGCCCGCCAGCGAGGGGCGGCGATTGGAGACGGGAACGTGAGTCGTGAAGCAGGCAGGACCGGTGTTGCCCGGCGGGGTGCAGTCAGTTGGCAGTTGATCGCCCTGCTGCTGGGGTTGGGCTGCGTCGTGGTGCTCGGATTCGTGTTCATGCGGTGGCGGACGAACATGCTGCGGGAGAAACGGTTCGGCGATCCGCGTCGTGAGCGGGTGGGCCGCTTGACGCTCTGGTTCGACGAGCAACCCGAGTCGGTGTTCGACGCGTGGCAGGCGACCGGGCCCCACTCCAATCTCAGGAAACAGGACTACGCCGATCCCCAGACCTGTCGGCGATGTCACAAGAAGAACTACGACGCGTGGTTTGAGCACTCGCATCGGACGATGAACCTGTTGGCGTCGGCCGAAACGGTGGTCGGTGATTTTTCGGGCGAGTCATCGATCGACTACCGTGGCGGGAAGGCGACGTTCGGATCGACGTCGGCGGGTCACCGGATGACCCTGGTCCGGGACGGGCGTACGCGGGTGTACGGGGTGGAGGAGACGATCGGTTCGAGATTCTTCCAGTACTACGCGGGGCGGCTGGTGGAGGGTCCCGAGCCGGCCGAGCACCCGATGTACCAGACCCAGTTTGTGCTGCCTTTTGGCTACTGGATCGACCAGGGGCAGTGGGTCCCGGTGGTTCATGTTTCCGAGGAGGTGGCCGACGGGTTGCGTGACGATCCTTTTGAGGTGTCGGCGACGGCCGAGGATGGGAAGGACTACTACAGTTACCACCGTCACTGCGCCAATTGTCACAGCACCTTTGCGCTGGGGGACCTGATGCTGCGGGCCTTCCCACGCCTGGGCCGCTACTCTCCTCAAATTCTGCACTTCTCAATGCCCGGCTACATGGCCGATGCCCACCCCGAGTTGTGGCCCTCCGGAAAGCGGTCCTTTGATCTCTCGCGGGACGAGATGACCGGCCTGATGACGTCGGTGGGCGAGTTCCGGGCGGCGGAACACGCGGTGACGATGGGGATCAGTTGCGGGGCCTGCCACCTGGGAGTGAAGGAGCACGCCGAGGGGCGGATGAAGAAGCCGCCGTTCTTCCCCAACAGCCCATATCTGCACATCGCGTACGAGGACAAGGAAAAGAAGGTGGACATCGAGTTTGGCCGCAACTCCCGCACGATCAACTCCGCCTGTGCCCGCTGCCACACCGGCAAGCGGCCCGAGTTTGGTGCCGGGATGTCGACCTGGAATTCGATCGAATTCACCGACATGTTGCGGAGCCCGTGCTTTCTGGAGGCCACCTGTGTCGGTTGCCATGAGCCTCACCAGGCGATCGGCAAGACCTGGACGCGGACGCCTGCCCAGGACGACGCTTCGTGCCTGAAGTGCCACCAGCGATTCGCCGACGACACGCTGCTGAAGGCCCACACGCATCACAAGGTGGGATCCAGCGGCAGCCGTTGTATGAACTGCCACATGCCGCGTCTGAATGAGGGCCTGCAGGACATCGTCCGCACGCACCTGATCTACAACCCAACCCACCCGGACATGATCGAGTCGAACGAACCCAACGCGTGCAACCTGTGTCATACCGAGAAACCGATCGACTGGACGCTCAAACATCTCGACGAATGGTACGACGCGAAGTTCAACGTCAAGAGCATCGCCTTCAGTTACCAGCCCAGGGAGCAGCCGGTGGCGATCGGCTGGCTGAAACATCATCGCGAGGCGGTGCGGTTGGTGGGCGCCGATTGCTTGGTCCGCACCGGAGCGACCTGGGCGCTGCCCGAGTTGGTCGGGGCGCTCGACGACGACTTCCTGGTCAACCGGCAATTCGCTCGGGTGGGGATCGAAAAACTGGTGGGCCGCTCGCTGAAAGCGACCGGGTATCGGTTCTTCATGACTCGAGACGAGCGGAAACAGCCACTGGTGCGGATCCGCGGTGAGTGGCTGAGGCAGGCTCGGCAGGCCGGCGGTGAGAAGGCCACCGGCGACGAGTGAGACCCGGACGGGGCGTGGTGTTGGAGAGGAGAGCATGCGGCGCAGCCGGACGAGAGCGGTGGTCGTACTCGTGCTGGCCCTGGTCGTCGTGCTCGGCGGCTGGTGGCTCTCGGGGCAGAATCCGAGCCCGGACCGGCGCCGGGATCCGGTGTCGGCCGAGCCACGCGCGATTGGGCAGGGACGGTTGATTGGTTGGTGGCCCGCGGCTCCGGAGCACCTCGCCGATGCTGCCCCGGTGACCTCCGACGTGGCCTCCAGCAACATGCACCCTTCGGATTACGCCGGGCCCGAGCGTTGCAAGAGCTGTCATGAGAAGAACCACGAGGCCTGGAGTGGTCATGCCCACCGCCTGATGAACTCGGTGGCCAGCAGCGAGACGGTCCGGGGAGACTTCAGTGGTCAAAGCGCGCTGCATCATCTTGGCGGCCGCGCGACCTTCTTTCGTGACCGTGAGTCGGTGGCGGGGGAGGAGCGTTGGTGGATGAGGCTGGTGCGGGGCGAGGTCGACCGCACCTACCGGATTACTCAGACGATCGGTTCGAGGTTCTACCAGTACTACGTCGGCCGACTCGCCTCGGGCCCGGAGCCGACCGGCCACCAGTATTACACCACCGACCACGTGCTGCCGTTCGGCTACTGGCTCGATCGGCGGCAGTGGGTGCCAGTGGTGCATGTGCACCGCGAGTTGCCCGAGTTGGACCGCGAGGATCCGTTTGCCGGGGCGGGAAAACTACATCGTTTTGCTCCCTATGCCCAGGGCTGTAACGGCTGCCACACCACGTTTGCCCTGGGTGACATGTTCACGCGTGAGCCCCTGAGGCTGTCACGGCATGCTCCGTGGCAGATGCACTGGAGCCTGGCTTCCTACCTCGCGGGGAACCGGAGGGAGTTCTTTTCGCCGGAGCCGGCCGTGCCGGGCGAGTCCGGCCAGCGGTCGGCTGCGTTGATCAGCGAGCAGGAGTTGCAGGAACTGGGTCGCAAGCTGGCCGGCATGGACGCTCGACAGTTCGGCGTCACGCTGGGGATCAGTTGCGAGGCGTGTCACCTGGGCAGCCGGCGTCACGCCGAGGACCCCAGTCAGTTGCCCGGGTTTGCTCCCCGGAGTCCTCACCTGCTGGCCGAGACTTCTGGAGTGGGGCTCGATCCGGGCCGCAACCACACGAACCTGAACTGGGCCTGCGCGCGTTGTCACGCCGGGTCGCGGTCCGAGTTTGCCGCGGGGATGGGGACGTGGAATTCGATCGAGTATACCGACGCGACTCGCGGGGGGTGCTATTCGCAACTGAAGTGCATCGACTGCCACGATCCTCACCAGGGCATCGGCCGCCGCTGGAATCGGACTCGGGCCCAGGATGAGGCGGTGTGCCTGGAGTGCCACCAGCAATTCGAGGCCGAGGCGGCTCGGATCCGACACACTCACCACGCCGCCGGCTCGGCCGGCGACGGTTGTCTGGAGTGCCACATGCCGCGGATCAACGAGGGTCTGCAGGACGTGGTACGGACGCACACGATTTTTTCACCGACCCACTCCGGAATGCTTGAGTCCAACCACCCCAACGCCTGCAACCTGTGTCATGTCGAGAAATCGATCGACTGGACGACGGGATGGTTGCAGAGTTGGTACGGGACCGATGCAGATCGGTTGGACCTGGACGGGGTCTACAGCGACCGCGGTGGTGCGGTTGCGGCCGGCTGGCTGGAAAGCGACGACGAGGCGGTGCGGCTGGTCGGAGCCGACGCGGTACTCAGGCGGCGGGCCGGGTGGTCGCTGGAGTTGCTGGTCGGGAGACTGGATGACGAGTTCCTGATCAACCGCCAGTTCGCCGCTCGCGGGATCGAGGAGTTGTTGGAGGTAGACTTGCAGGAGTTGGGCTACCGGTTCCACGGGTCTCGCACCGAGCGGCAACCGGGCCTGCGGCGGGTGCGTGAGGTGCTGCTGGGGAGTGCGGCGGATGGGGTAGAGGCGGCGGAGGCGGAGACGCGATGAGCAGCCAGGCCGTGACGGATGCCGGTGCTGGGGACGCGGGGGTCGGCTGGCGTCCGGGGTGGATCCTGGCACCGCGGCACGACCTGCTGTGGTTCCTGCTGCTGCCGGCTGCGGCGGTGCTGGTCGCGATGGGGTGTCATCACTGGCTGCCCTACGTCGCCCTGGCCTCGGTCAATCTCTGGGTCACGATTCCTCACCACTGTTCGACCTGGGTGCGAACCTACGGTTTGGGCGAGGATTGGCAGCGGTGGCGGAGCCGGTTGTTGCTGGGCCCGGTGTTGATCGGTGGGATCGCGTTGCTGGGCCACCGTTGGGCTCCGACCACGCTGCTGCTGCTGGTGACGATGTGGGATCACCAGCACAGCATCATGCAGCAGCACGGGTTCGCCCGGATCTACGATTTCAAGGCGGGCACCGGGACACCTCGGACCGGACGCTTCGACCTGGCACTCAACTGGGTGCTCTACGGCAACATGTTCCTGACGGCTCCGCTGTTTGTGCAGTACTGGGTCCGCGAGTTGTTCACCTGGCGGGTACCGATCGGTGTCGAAGCGGTGCAGGTGATCCAGGGATTCAGCTGGGCGGCGACGGTAGTGGTGCTGGTCGCCTACGCGGTGCACCTGGCGGGTTGCTTGAGGCGTGGCGACGGAGTGAATCCGGTCAAGCTGCTGTTCCTGTTGGCGAGCTACGGACTGTGGTACGGCACGGCCTGGCACACAGATTCGATCCTGGTCTTCGGGATCGCTCACCGGCTGATGCACGGTGTGCAGTACATGGTGATCGTGCGGATCTACCTGGCGCGAAAGGCCCGGGATCGCGGCGAGTCGGGTGGCGGTTTGGGATTGAGCCTCGCGGGGCGTGGCGGGCTGTGGCGTTTCGTCGGGATCAGCCTGTTGTACGCGCTGGTCTTCCAGTTGGTGGTCGGCCAGCCGCAGCCGTTGGAGACGTTTGGCTTCGGCGTCTTCGAGTTCAACTCGGTCTATGGTGCGATTCCCGAACTAGGCGTGGGTCGCTTCAGTGAGCGGCAGATGTACGAATTGTTTGCCATGGCGATGGTCGATGCGGTGGCGATGGTGCACTACTACTTCGACAGCTTCATCTGGAAGGTCAGTGACCGATCGGTGCAGGAGGGGTTGAGGTGAGTGATTCGATGCGGGGTGTGATCTGCTGCGTGGTGGGGAGCCTGGGATTGGCCGTGGCGGTGTGGGGCTGGTCGGGAAACCGTGCGGCGAGCGAATGCGTTGCGGCGCTGGTGGTGGCGGCCGCAGCGGGGATGTGGTGGTGGCGGCCGAGGTGGGCGACCGCCGCGGGCGGGTACCGGATTGTGCTGGTGCTGGCCGTGCCCGCGGTCGTGTTGGCCTCACGTGAATCGATCGACGGCGACCTGGCTGATGCGTCGGAGATGTACCTGCGGGGCCGGATGAACTACGCCGACGTGATGATTGGGCTCTATCCCGATCGCGACGGGTACCGGTTCCTCAAGGCCCAGCAGATGGGGTTGTGTCGTCAGCAGAGAGAGTCCTCGGCCGGGGCCTGCCGTGAGCTGGGGGAGGTGACACTTGATCAGATCCGCGACGAACTGGAGCGGGCGATTGCGACGGGGGTCACGAGCAACGAGGACTTGTTGAGGATTCATGTCGAGGTCTTGGACGAAGCGGGTGCGGACCCCGTGGTGCTTGCTCGAGCCAGGCTGCTGCTGCGTCGTCACCACCCGGGTCGGGCTGCGGTGGAGTGATCGCCGTGGTGTCACAACCAACCCGGGCGTGTCAGGGTGCCAGCGACTCGAGTTGTTGGCGAGCGGCCCTCAGTTGGGGGCCTCCGTCGGCGTCTTCACTCAGCAGTTCGATCGCCCGCTGCAGATGCCGGCGGGCCTTGTCAAATTCGCCCGAGGCCTGGTAGAGGCCTCCGAGTCCGGTCTCGGCGACGGCGAAGCGGGGTTTGATGGCCAGCGCCTTGAGGTAGTGTCGCTCGGCCTTGTCGTGGTCGTCGAGTGAGTGGAAGGCGGCGCCCAGTGCGAAGTGGACGTGGTGGGCCTGGTCGGAGAGCGGTTCGAGTTCGAGGGAGCGTTGGTAGCGGTTGACGGCGGCGGGCAGTTGCTGCTGGGCGGCATCGACCAGGCCACGGTTGTAGTGGGCTTTGGCATTGAGTTGGCTCGAGAATTCCAGGGCGCGATCGAATGACTTGCCCGCGTTCTTCAGATCGCCTTCGGCATAGTGTCGCGTCCCCAGCGACAGGTGGGCTTGATCGTACCGCGGCAAGACCCGCACCAGGTGCTGGTATCGTTGCAGTTCGCGTTTGCTCCGCAAGGCCTTGGTCTCGTTGAGCCCCGCGACGAACCACTGGCTGAGCGCGAGTGCGGCGACGGCCAGAAAGAACGGGGCCCACTTGGCCGCGTGGATTTGTCCGTCGCTCAGAGGCCGAGTCTCCTGCACGGAGTTGCCGCCCGAGATACCCAGACCGGCCTGCGTCCCGGTCTCCCGGACCTTCCAGATGAAGCCGTCGAAGTAGAAGTGGAGCAGGGTCGAGGTCCAGACGACGGCGATCAGGATGTTCTGGAGCGGGATGGTCGAGATGCTCCGTTGCAGGCTGCTGACGAACCCGTAGCCGATGACCAGTCCGACATAGAGGCCGAGCATGGCCGAGCTGCGGCGGAAGAGGAATTTCGAGAAGCTGCCGACATTCGGGTCCCCGTCGACCCGCTTGCGGTTGAAGACCCAGACAATGGCCAGGTACTGCACGTCGTGGAAGACCTCGAAGAGTGCAATCCCGAACAGGATGTTGTCGATCTCGACCATCGCGTACCACCAGTAGGCGAAACTGATGGCGAGGGTCGTCAACTTGAGAAAGTTGGGGGGATGACCGGCGGCACGACGGGACAGGAGTTGGACGAGGTAGGCGACCGAAACCAGTGCGGTGCCGCAGTTGCACAGGATGCGGACGCCCTCGATCCAGGCGGGCCCGATCAACGGGCCACCGGACTGGTGGAAGACCTCGAGCAGTTGGTAGACCCGGCCGTCGGAGTTGACCAGTCCGGCGGTGAACCAGGCCAGGCACAGTAGCCAGTCGAGTCGCACGGTGCGGGGATCGTGGTCGCCGAGCTTGGCGTCGTAGATACGAGCGAAGCCGTAAACCTGCATCAACCCGTGCCAGAAACCCCAGGCCACCAGGATGACCATCATGCCCTGCCGAAGTTCTGTGAACAGTAGCGGCAGCGTGGTGACCAGTAGCAGCAAGGGCACTACGGTGAAGCGGATACGAAACCGACGAAAGAGGGTCCGGTCGCCGTAGGCACGCATCAGGCCCGGCAGATGGTGGCCGGTGGCCCCGAAGGCGGCCACGAAGGCATAGATCGAGTCCGGCGAGAAACTTCGACGCGACAACCACAGCACCGGCAGGATCACCAGCGGGGTGGCGACGAACAGCAGCAGATCCCAGGCGGCTCCGATGATCCAGGGAGACCGTCGGGGCCGATCGACGGTTGCGTCGGCAGCCAAGTCACCCTGGACCCTCTCCTGGCTCACCGGTTCGCTCCTGCAAGGACCCCGCCTTCAGGCGGGGAGTTCAGTGGGGAAGTCATCGAGCGGGAACGGCCCGCCCCGAGGATGCACGGGTCAGTATACGAGCCATCGGTGGGGTGTGCGAAGAGCCTCGTGGTTCAGCGATCCGGCCGCGACACTCGCCGGCCGGCGAGCGGATGGCGGGAGGGCACAAATCGAATCCGCTGAGGGGCTCGGTCGATGTCGCCGTCGACCTGATCGGGTGGCGTGCCCGGCTGGCGTCCCAACGGCGGAGGGGCTTGTTTCTGGAGCTGAGACGAGAAAGGGATGGCCGGTGCGGTCGGGAGCGAGTTGCGAGGTTGAGTGGACGGGAGGGGCGGAGCCGGGGGCTCGGCGGAACCGAGCGCCACGCGGACCGGTTGGGGCCTGGGTCGCGGCGGTATTGGTGGCTTCGTCCGCAGCGACTGCGGTGTTGACTGCGGTGTTGGCTGCGGTGTTGGCTGCGGTGTTGGCTGCGGTTGAGGGGTTGGCGGGTCGTCGAGATCTGTGCCTGTGGTGGTTGAGACGCGGTCGATCTTGAGCGTTGTCACGCGAGGCGGATCATTGGTACTGCCAGCCCGTCGGGGTGAATTGGTAGAGTCGGGGGGGCGTTCGGAATCGGAGCGGCTGTCTCGCAGGGGTGCCGCGTCGCGGTCGGGGATGGTGGCGTCCTTCCTGAGGAAGACTGCTCCGAGGATCCCGATCAACAGGATTGCCGCTGCCAGGCCGACCTGTGTTTCGCGGTTCATGGTGAGGGTCTCCGGTGTGCCCGATGCGAGACTCCGACGAGGAGTCTCGCGTGTACAATTATGGGACATGTCGAGTTCATGAGGCGGCCGGAGCGGTCGGTGAGTTCGACACTCTCGGAAACCGTGTCGGTTCGGATCGCCTGAACCGGCTGGGGAAAGCGGGTTGGCGGCCCGGTCGGTCGGGTTGTAGGGCCGGTGACGGTTCGCCGGGGGGATGAAGTGGGCAGGGGTCCAGCGGAGGTGGGCAACACGTGGCGTGTTCTGAGCATCCCTCGACGAAACCGATCGAGGCTCTGCTGGGGGAGTGCACTCAGCGTCAGGTCAGGCGTGGCGGTCCGGGTGGCCAGCGACGGAACAAGGTCGAGACCGGCGTGGTGATCACTCATCGGCCCAGCGGCATCCGGGCCGAGGCGAGCGAGCGTCGTCATGTGAAGGAGAACCTGCCGCTGGCTCTCAGGCGGTTGCGTCTGGCTCTGGCGGTGTCGGTTCGTGGCCAAGCTGGTGCCGAGCCGTCGTCGCTTTGGTGTTCGCGCTGTCGGGGCCGTCGGGTGGTGGTCAGCGAGTCGCACGAGGACTTCCCGGCACTGCTGGCCGAAGCCCTGGATGTGCTCTGCGGAGTCGACTGGAACGTGGGAGCTGCCGGTGAGCGACTCGGCTGCAGCTCGTCTCAGCTGGTCCGGTTGTTGCGTCGCTGGCGACCGGCGTTGGAGCTGTTGAATTGTCACCGGGAGGAGATGGGTGAGCATAGGCTGAAGTGAGGAGGTCAGTTGTGTCGGGGCGTAACAAGACTCGTTGACACGCTTGGGGACCGAACTAGAATGAAGCCTGACAAGGACGTGGCGGCAGGGGGGCCCTCGACCTGCCCGCACCGGACCCGTCTCACACCGGCTGTTGGAGGACGTCACCGATGTCCCGGACCCAGCGAGGCCCCACGGCGCTGCACTTCACGGCGATCGTGTTGACCATTATCACGGTGTTGCTGATCGCCGTGGCATTCCTGTTCTACCGTGAGGGGCAGGAGATGCGTTCGGCGGTGACCCGAGTGGAGGCGGAGCGGGAGAAACTGGCCCAACAGGTCCGCGGCCAGGACGACAGCATCGCGGTGCTCAAGGATGTACTGGGCTACAGCCAGGCTGCCGTCGGCCAGTCCGACGACCAGGACCCCTCGACGGTCGCCGGCGCGGTCCGCAGCGATATCAAGCGGGCCCTGGGTCGTGCTTCGACCAGCCAGCCGGTATCGGCTCGCGAGGCTCTGAGTCGCCTGGCGAGTGAGCGGGACAACCTGGAGATCGAGCGGAACGCCCTGGTCGATTCGAAGTCGACGCTGTTGGCCAATTACCGTGCGCTGGAGCGAATCTGGAAGGCGGTGCTGAGGCCCGAGCGGGAGGCACGGCTGACGGCCGAGCGGGAGTTGAAGACGAACGTGCGGTCCCGCGAGGAGGTGCTGGCGTCCAAGGAGCGTCAGATTACCACGTTGCACGAAGTGGCGTCGGAGCAGCGCGATCAGATTGCCGAGTTGCAGAAGGTGGTGGAGGACCAGGACAAGGAGATGGTCCAGAAATTCGCTCTGCACCGATCAACGGTTCGCCGCCTGAACCGGATGCTGCAAAAGCGGGATTCACACCGCTTCGAACAATCCGACGGCAAGATCACTCTGGTCGACGACTCGGGCCGCCTGGTCTGGGTCGATCTCGGTTCAGCTGACAAGCTCAAGCCTGGCATCCGCTTCAGCGTCTTCGATCAGTCTGCCGCACAGATTGGCGGTAGTCGCAAGGGGCTCAAGGGTGTGATCGAAGTCTCGCGGGTCACCGGCCCGCATCGATCCCAGGCCCGGGTCATCGATCGCGACCGCCGGAACCCTCTTTTGCACGGCGACCTGGTGTTTTCACCGATCTGGTCGGTGGGACATTCCGAGCGGTTTGCGCTGGTCGGCCTGATTGATCTCAACGACGACGGCCGTAGTGACATCGAGGGTCTGCGTCGCTACGTCAGGGAGTCGGGTGCTCGGATGAGTGTCTGGGTGGACGACACGGGGGCCCGCAACGGGGGGGCGGTTGACATGTCAATCAAGTATCTGGTGGTCGGCAAGACGCCGACTCCGGACCAGGCCCGCAACGACGCTCAGCGATCTGCCTACAACCGCCTGATCGGTCACCTGACGGCGATGCGTGAGGAGGCCTACGATCACGGTGTGCGGGTGATCCGTCTCAACGACTTCCTTGCCTACATCGGGTACACCAAGGGTTTGGGGACCGGAGTGTCGGTGACCCGCGAGCCGGATCCCTCGGGCGATCGTCCTGCGGTAGGTCCCGGCAAGCGTTCTCCCCTGAAGCGATCTCCTCGGACTTCTTCGCCCGGTGTCAGCGGCCGTTTCCGCAAGTCGCGGGGCGTGAAATCTGGCAGCGATGCGACGCCCAGTGGCGATCCACGGCGGTGACGGTCCGTCGAACTCAGCCGCGCACGAAACAGCGTGGGGCGGGTCGAGTCGGTGAGTCGCGAGCGGGCGTGTCGCTCAACGGACTGCTCGCGCTGGTCTGCGGCGTGGGCCTGCTGCTGTTCAAGGACGGCCTGGTATCGATGACGGCCGCCACGTCGCGGACGAGCGTCAGCGTGTTGATGTGGGTGGTTGCGGTGGTATTGCTGTTGGTGGGTGTGCGTGAGGTCACCGGTCGAGGCATGAGGCCGGGGTACCGAAGGGCCGGCCGCCGGGTCCGGCGGGCGCCTCGCGAGGGACTACTGTACCTGGGCCTGATGGCGGCGTTGCTGGTGGGCAGTTTCCTGGGCGGCGACAACCTGCTGATGCTGCTGGTGGCGTTGATGATCGGTCCCTGGCTCTTGAATGCCTGGGCCAGCGGCAGGCTGCTGTGGCGGTGCGACGTGAGGCGGGTGGTGCCCGGGCGGGTGATGGCCGGTGAGGTGGTCTCGGTCGAGTTGGTCGTTGAGAACCGCAAGCGGCTGTTTCCGTGCTGGCTGGTGTTGGCCAGCGACCAGATCGAGAACGACAACGAGACGCTCGAGGCGCGGGTGCTGTTTGCTCGGGTGCCGGCAGGTGACCGGCGAAGCGGCTACTACCGCTTGCGGCCCGGTCGTCGTGGTCGCTATCGACTCGGACCGATCGAACTCTCGACTCGCTTCCCGCTGGGTCTCATCGAGCGGGGCCTGGTGTTTCATCGGCCCGAGGAGATCCGGGTCTATCCTCGGCTGGGCCGGGTGTCGGCGGGGTGGTACGAGGACCGGGTCGAGTCGAGCGGGAGCGTGCCTCGACGAGCTCGTCGACGTGGCGTGGCCGACGACCAGTTGCAGACGCTGCGGGAATTCCGTTCCGGTGACAACCCCCGCGCCGTGCACTGGCGGACGACGGCACGTCGGGGCGAGTTGATGGTCCGGGAATTCGACGAGCAACAGCAGCAAAATCTCGACCTGGTCCTGGACCTGTGGCAGCCGGAACGTCCCGGCGAGTCCGACATTCAGCGAGTCGAATTGGCGGTGAGTCTCGCGGCGACACTGTGTGTAGAGACTCTGAGTTGGGCGGGCGATGCCCGGGTGCGGCTGAGTGTTTACGGGGCGGCAGTGTCGGAGCTTGCCGAAACGGGCGGTCCGATGGGTGTCAACGAGGTGCTCGACCTGCTGGCGACGGTGCAGGCGGGCAGTGGGCCTGCTCGACCCGCTGCAGCGTCCGAGTCCACCAGGTCTCGATTTCGCAGCGTACTGGTGACATCGCGGCGGCGGTCCGACGTGGTTGATGAGGTCGAAACGGGTGGTGCGGGAGAGTGGTCTGAGGGAATTGTGTCGGAGACGAGAATGGTGGTGTGGTCGGATCCGGACCTGTTGCCGAGTTGGTTTGCGATCGAGGGTTTCTGATGCGATTGCGGGACGTGTTCCTGGTCAGCGTCTACGTGCTGTTCGCGCTGGCAACCCTGTTGCTGGTCGTGGGCGAGGACTCGGCGTTCCCGCAGGCGGTGGGGTTTCCGTTGTCGGTGTTTGCTTTGGTCCTGATCGACGGTCGACGTCAGTTGAGGGTCCCGACGTGGGCTCTCAACAGCGGCGCGACCCTGTCGGTGGCTGCTGCGGTGTGGGAATTCATCGGCGAGTCGCCGGAGTCGAGGCTGACTGCCGCGGCGCACCTGCTGGTCTACCTCGGCTGGGTGGTGCTGTTGGGCGGTAAGGCGAATCGACAGTACTGGTGGCTGCTGACACTCTCGGTCCTGCAGGTCGCCGTGGGAGCAGTGCTGGTCGATGCGTCCGGGGAGCCGCTCTACAGCCTGTTGATGGTCGTCTTCATGGTGGTCGCCACTTGGACACTCTCGGTCTTTTCGCTGCACCAGGTCCAGGGGCGTCTTGCCGCGGTGCCCTTGGCGGTCCCGGTCCCGGACGGGCCAGCCTGGCTGCGTCCGACCGCGGCGGGCAGCGGGTGCCAACTGGATGCCGATCAGCAGTGGATCAACGCCCGCTTCATTCTCGGCGTGGCGGCGGCGGCGGCGGGGGCACTGTTCGTAGCGGCAGTGTTCTTTCTGCTGATCCCGAGGTTGTGGCTGTTTGATCCCAGCGGCCTGGATGACACGGAGCACGATCCGTTGCGGCCGTTGACCGGGTTCACTGAGACGGTCCAGTTGGGCGAGATCGGCGACATACTTGAGAGCACCTTGCACGTGATGAGCGTGAAGGTGATCGATCGTCAGACGGGAGATCGGCTCGAGGTGGACGATGTGGCACGGGCCTGGGGCGACTCGGAGCCGCTGTTTCGTGGCACGGTGATGGTGAGGTACTCGCGAGGCAAGTGGGGACGCGGGCTGGGCGACTCGAGGTTTGTTCGCATGCGGGGAGTTCCTCCGAGGGCAGACGGGATCCGGCAGGATATCCAACTGGAGACGCTGGGCACTCCGGTGCTCTTTGGCATGCACCCTGTCACCGGCTGCGTGATCGGCAGCTCCGATCGCCGTGGCCTGTTTCACTCGTCGACCGGCGTGCTGATCGGGTCCCAGGACCGTGAGCGGGTCCGGGTGCTGCGTTACAGCCTGTTCTCACCATCGCTGGACTCGGCGGCGGGCCAGCCGCCGCGGGTGCCGTCGGTAATGAGCCAATCGGATCGGCTCGAATACCTGCAGCTCCCGCCCCGGGATCTCGACAGGCTCTCCCGGACCGCCCGCGGCCTGGTATCCACTCGCCAGGGTGCCTCCGACAGGGAGAAGGCAGATCAACTGCTGGAGTTCCTCTCCGGGGACCAGTTCGGCTACTCACTGGATGCCTCGGTCAGTGACCCGGCGCTGGATCCGGTGGAGGACTTCGTGTTCGAGCGTCGTCGGGGTCATTGCGAGTATTTCGCTTCGTCGCTGGCCTTGATGCTGAGGGCGGTGGGCATTCCGTCACGGCTAGTGTCGGGTTTCAAGGGGGGGACTCACAACCAGTTCAGCGGCCAGTTCGTCGTACAGCAGAGACACGCTCATGCCTGGGTCGAGGCCTGGATCGGCTCCCGCTGGGTCACTCTCGATCCGACCCCCGCGGCTCGTGGCGACCTGATCCGGAGGCTTGAGTCCGACTCGGGCTTCCTACGTGATGCCAGGCAGGTGTTGGAACACTCGTGGCGTCGCTACGTCGTTGAGCTGTCGCTGGCTCAGCAACAGAGCCTGGTCTACCTGCCGTTGCAGGCGGGGATACTGGACACGATGTCGTTGTTCAATTCCCTGTTGACCGATGCCCTGGAGGCCGTCGGGGGTTTGGCGGCGGGACGCGGAGCGGGAGACCGGTGGCCGGCGCTCTTGGCGGTGATCGGGTTGGTCAGTCTGCTGGTCCTGACGGTATGGGTTCTGCGGCGGTGGCACGGTGGATGGCGACCCCGGGTGCGACGACGGGTCCGGGCCGCGCGAACTGCAGCCGTGGTGGTTCCCTTCTACGAACGGTTCTGCCGGATGCTGGCCGCGAGCGGACGGTTACGCCGGAGTGGGCAGACGGCTCGCGAATTTGCCGCCGACATCGGGGACACCGCTGCCGAGTTGCCTGGCGGGGTCGGGGTCGAACCGATCGCACAGGGAGTCACCGAGTTGTATTACTCGATCCGGTTCGGGGGACATCAACCGGAGGCGGGAGTGATTTTCGAAGTCGAACGCGATCTGGACCGACTCGAGACGGCTTTGGGTGACGACGGCAGGACCGCCTGAGGCGACGGGTCAGGACAATTGAAGCTTGTCGGTAACGGAGTGTTTACAGCGGCCGTCGACTGTGTTTACTCTGGACGGAACGTTGGCCCAGTGACGTGGGGCCGAGGCTGTCTTCGTCCGTTTTGCATTCTCTCAGGAATTTTGTGATGAACGCTTCATTCTGGGCCATCGTCTCCGTCTTCGTCGTCCTGGGTCTCTCGCTGCTATTCCTGTTAGTGAACGTCTTCCTGGAACGGCGGAATTCCAAGCTGACCATCGGGGTGATGGTGGCGGGTCTTTTCGGAGTCGGGTTGGGCTGGGGGGCCTTCTACGGAGGGGTCTCGATGACCGGACAGCGGATGGATTTTTCGGTGTCAGGTTTCGATGGAGAGACAATCGCGTTGCCCACCGAGGGGGATGCGGCACAGCAGCCCGGTGGTGAAGGTGCACCCGGAGGCGGCGGGATGCCGGGTATGGGTGGCGGCGGGATGCCGGGCATGGGTGGTGGTGGAATGCCGGGCATGGGTGGTGGTGGTGGACGTGGTGGTGGACGTGGTGGTGGACGTGGCGCCCCGTCATCGAGACGCGGGCTCACGACCCTGGTCCGTAAGCTCGATCTGCTGACCGGCGACATCGCCGTGAAGTTCTCCACAAAACAGGCCAGCGAGATCGGTGAGTTGCTGTCCAAGGCCGGAGCTGGTGAAAAGATGACTGACGATCAGGCCAAGGTGGCTCTCGAGGCGGTCGAGGCCGCTTTGAGCGACGAGCAGAAGGCGGCGCTGGAGCGGGTCGGACTGCCACGACGTCGACGCAGCGGCGGCGGAGGAGGATTTGGCGGGTTCGGAGGGGGTGGCGGAGGAAACCAGGCTCCCGAGGACGAGAATCCGTTCACCGAAGAAGACAACCACACGGCACTGGTGTCGCTGCTGAAGCGTCACGGAGTCACGCCCCCCAAGATCACTGTGAAGAAGAGTCAGGAACGGCCTGCTCGGCCGCAGACGGCAGGTGGTGGTGCTGGCGGGCGTGGAGCCGGTGGTGGTGGTGGTGGTGGCGGGGACAGTTCGTCGGGGGA